>ERZ857882.1604-NODE-1604-length-25851-cov-3.669561_pt1 | contig 25851 bp, 28 predicted proteins | sample MGYA00519697_ERZ857882 | MGnify/ENA primary metagenome ERZ857882 (study PRJEB31778, sample SAMEA3449373) | human gut metagenome | biome: human gut; feature: human-associated habitat; material: faeces | place: United Kingdom | collected 2010/2012 ...
CCTTAAATCTAATACCATGAAAAACACAGTGCAAATATAGAGACTTTATGTTATGTAGCATAATATTTCGCTTGGAAATCTCATTTATTTAATATGATTTAACAAATACATGCTATAAAACATCTTTTTAGAGCAGTTTTGCCCATCCTATCCCTATTTCATTCTTGCATCGGCTCCCCACATCAGCTTCTCACGGAGAGTCTGATAAAAGGTATGATTATATCTTTTTATTACTTTCGTCGTATAGTCTGCTTTCGTCACTGTCAGCTGGATACCTGCCGGAAAGACTTCCGAACGGCCGTCGAGAGAGATCAGAAAGGATTTATTCCGGCTTTCCACTCCCAATGTGATCGTATAGGTGTCCGGTATGATCAGCGGGCGCACATTCAGGGAATGAGGTGCAACCGGACTTAATACGATATTCTTACTTTGCGGGATGATGATCGGTCCGTTTACGCTCATGGAATAAGCGGTAGAACCTGTCGGTGTTGCGATCAGCAGACCATCCGCCTGATAAGAAGCCAGGTATTCATCATTCAAAGAAGTGTGAATCGTGATCATGGAAGAAGTATCGCGTTTCAGGATAGCGATCTCATTCAAGGCATAGTTATACCCATGAAAGGCCCGTTCTTCGGTATGAAGCCGCAACAGGGTACGCTCTTCTATCTTATAATAGTTCTTGAACAGTTCCTCCAACGTGTCTTCTATATCATTACCTCCGACATCGGCCAGAAAACCAAGACGCCCGGTATTAATTCCGAGAATAGGAATATCCTGCCGGTTCACACGGGCAGCCGTACGCAGGAACGTTCCGTCTCCACCCACACTCAGGGCGACATCGAGATCAAAATTATCATCGGTCAGCAGTCCTGCCACCGGAGGTTCATAATTGAGTATATCAGTAAGAAAATTATAGAAACGTACATCTACGTAGATCTCCGCTTCCTGGGATATCAGTTTTTCAAACAAACGTTTTATCTGGCTCTGTTTTTCTACCTGATATTTACTACCAAATATGCCAACTCTCATAACTTTCAATCAATTAGATATTCATATAATGCAACAATTCGTTCATCCGCTGCTGCAACAGATCATCTACCATCCCTTTTTCCATGAAATAATAAAGGACAGTATAGTTAAAGCGCTCGAAACTGCGGATCACCGGTGAGGCATCCTCCAGGTCTATCTTTATAATAAGATGTAAGCGTCCGGTATCCTTATCCGTGTATGAAAGCAGGTTCAGGACGTGCGCATTGTTCGACTCGACCAGCCGGGCTATATCCGTCAGCGAATAATCCTGCGGCATCACCTCCAGGACGAACACGCTGCCCAAAGTCTCGGCATTACACAATTCCGAAAGGATATCGATCAGCTTATCCCGCGTAATCGCCCCCTGGTATTCCCCTTCCGGAGTAACAACCGGAAGCAGGCTCAACTGATAGCGGGCAATCAATGCCAGCGCCTCGTGAATATGTGTATTTTCCATTACACTGGGAGCAAACAGAACCGGTTCGCCAATCGTTGCCGCAGGATCAGGCATAGCCAGAAGATCCTTTTCCGAGATCAGGCAACGATATATCCCTTCGCTCAATAACGGTAGATGTTTTAACTTAAAATCATCCATTAGCGCTAAAGCATATTCCCCTGTGTCAAAACTTTTTAACACAGGAAGTTCCTTCGTTATGAAATCTTTCACCAACATTATTCTGTTAATTCCCTTAATTCTGCTAAATTTGCCGATACTTTTGTGCAAATGTAATGAAAGAAAAAAGATATAACGATATACGATGACAAATTTAAGTGTAAACATTAACAAGGTAGCAACCATTCGTAACGCACGCGGTGGTAATATGCCTGACATTTTAAAAGTCGCCCAGGATTGCGAAAATTTCGGCGCACAAGGAATTACAGTTCATCCCCGTCCGGATGAAAGACATATCAAATACAGTGATGTGTATGGATTGAAACCTCTGATCAGGACAGAATTTAACATTGAAGGATATCCCTGTAACAATTTTATAGACCTGGTTCTGAAGGTTAAGCCGACACAGGTCACACTCGTACCGGATGCTCCCGATGCCATCACTTCGAATGCCGGATGGGATGTGAAAACACATTTCGACCAGTTGAGTGAATTAGTGGATACGTTCACTGCACAGGGGATCCGTACCTCTATATTTGTAGGAACAGACCTTGCCAATATCGAACTGGCTGCAAAAACAGGAACAGACCGTATCGAACTTTACACAGAACCCTATGCAACCAATTATCCGGTTAACAAGGAAGAGGCTGTCACACCGTTCGTTGCCGCCGCCCAACTGGCTAAGAACCTGGGCATGGGTGTCAATGCGGGTCACGACCTGAGTCTGGAAAACCTGGCCTGGTTCAGTCAGAATATCCCCTGGCTGGAAGAAGTATCCATCGGCCATGCCCTGATCTGCGATGCTTTATATCACGGATTACAGGAAACAATCTCCCTATACAAAGCGTGTTTACAACAGAAATAACGAATTAATATTAACGAATAAGTATACAAACCTATGAGTATTTTACTTTCCCTACAGGCAGTAGGGGCACAGACAGCAGAGCAGATGCCGGATCTGACGGCAGTAACAGTCCCCACTGAAGCAGAGATCAATGTGATAGACCTTGCATTCAAAGGAGGGTGGATCATGGTTGTACTATTGCTGTTATCACTAATGGCAGGTTATATCTTTATCCAGCGTTTACTGGTTATCCGTCGCGCCGGTAAAGAAGACCAGAATTTCATGAACCGTATCAAAGACTATATCCACGAAGGAAAAGTAGACTCGGCCCTCAACCTATGCCGCAGCACCAACACTCCTTCCGCCCGTATGATCGAAAAGGGTATCACCCGCCTGGGCCGTCCGATGAACGACGTGCTTGTGGCTATCGAGAACGTAGGTAACCTGGAAATTGCAAAACTTGAAAAAGGATTCCCGCTGATCGCAACGACAGCCGCCGGAGCCCCCATGCTCGGTTTCCTCGGAACAGTAACCGGTATGGTACGTGCCTTCTTCGATATGGCTAATGCCGGAACAAACGTAGACGTATCCCTGCTTTCAGGCGGTATCTACGAAGCTCTTGTAACAACCGTAGGCGGTCTGGTTGTCGGTATCATCACTTTGTTTGCTTACAACTACCTCGTATCGCAGGTGGATAACGTGGTGAACAAAATGGAAGCCCGCACCATGGAATTTATGGACTTATTGAACGAACCGGCTAATTAACAAAGCGAATGGCACTAAAACGAAGAACAAAAGTAAACGAAGCCTTCAGCATGGCCTCTATGACCGACGTCATATTCCTGCTGTTGATCTTCTTTATGGTCACCTCTACGGTAGTCATTCCGAATGCCATCAAGGTAACATTGCCGCAAGCCAAGAAGCAGACGGCAGCCAAACCGCTTACGCGGGTTACCATCGATGCCAACCTGAATTACTACGTAGCCTTCGGTAACCAGCGGGAAACGCAGGTCACGTTTGACGAGATCACCCCGTTCCTGCAAGACAGTTATGCAAAAGAGCCCGAAATGTTCGTCGCCCTTTATGCTGACGAAACAGTTCCTTATAAAGAAATCGTAAAGATCCTGAACATAGCGAACGAAAACAAATTCAAGATGGTGCTCGCCACCCGTGCGCAGAAATAACAGATATGAAATTCAACAAAGATGACATATACAGTATAGCCGGTTCAGTCGCTTTCCACCTGGCGATCTTTCTGATCCTGTTGTTCACGGTACTACGGACGGAGATTCCGGAAGAAGACGGGGGCGTCCTTGTCAATTTCGGAAACGTCAATTCCGCAGCCGGTACCTTCGAACCCAAATATACGGGACAGGAACTGCCACAGGAAACGACCACGCCTCCCCCTCCACCTACTCCGCCGGTAGAGACACCGAAGGAGGAAGTCATTACGCAGGACATCGAAGAAAGTGTTGCCATGGCTGATGCCAAGAAGAAGGAAGAGCAAAAAAAGAAAGAAGAAGAGCGTAAACGGAAAGAGGAAGAAGACCGTCGCAAACGTGAAGAGGCTGAAAAGAAACGTCTGGAAGAAGAACGTCGCAAGAAGGAACAGGCCATCAGTAACCGCGTTGCCGGAGCATTCGGTATCGGTGGTGCAGAAGGTAACAGCCAAGGCGATGCAGAAACCGGAACAGGTAACCAGGGTAGTCCGTTCGGCAACTCCGACCACGGAGCAAACGAAGGCGTAGGCGGTTACGGTTCGTTCAACCTGAACGGTCGTTCCATCGGAGCCGGAGGCCTGCCCCGTCCTGCTTACACCATCCAGGAAGAAGGCAAGATCGTGATCAACATCACGGTAGACCCGAAAGGGAATGTGATATTTGCAGAAATAGGAAGAGGTACCAACATCGACAACGCCTCCATGCGTAAAAGCGCACTGGATGCCGCCAAACGTGCTAAGTTCAATAGCATCAGCGGGGCGAACAACCAGAGCGGTACGATCACCTATGTGTATAAACTAAAATAATAAACTATTAATGATGATGCATGAAAGCAATAGCTCATAATGCATCATCATTTTTATTAAACAACAAATGATTAAGCACTTACTAAACATAGAATATAACACATCAGAAGAAACTGTTAAACAAAGGTTCGAACTCATAGCAAAACAGCTGTTTAATCAATACGAAATAATAAAAGGAGAAAAAACATACGACTTTCTTGAAATTGAATTCTACTTCTACAGCAATAATCATCCAGATACCACAACATATAAACGTAATATGCCTGCCGGACAATGGCATACGCACCTAAGTGGTGTAGACATTACTTTCGAAAGCAATGATGATTATTATGGAGGTGTCTTGATTAGAAGTATCATTGATCACGAAAATAAAGTCATAAATGGTCCTTTATGTACTCTTATTGAACTTTTTGATAATATAGATATAGAAGGAGGCTGTATGAATATCCCTCTGATAAGAAAAAAGACAAATAGTTATACAATCCACATCGAAAGCACGACACGCTTCGGTATTAATTCGGGAATATATAAAGGCTCTAAGTACCGCTATTATAATACATCCAAAGATATTAAATGGAAGTCCAGTTATACCGCAAATCCTACTCGTAAATAAACAAACCTAGTAAATCGAACTACTATGCTCAACAAATTTATCACACTAAGTATTTGTATTATAACTCTTAATTCATGCTCTTTTTCTTCACAGAAAACAAAAGATAAGTTAGAAGGGAAATATATATTGATAGAGGGGAAATCTATTTATAACTCTTTCAGTTTCAAAGGTCAATCTACTATTGTCATAGAATCTTTTGGAATGGAGTTTGTTACCAGCTACGTAAAAGACGAAGACTACCTTCGAATAGAAGCTGAGCCAAGTCATCTTTTACTTAAAATACAATCTAAAGATACTATTGTCGGAGAAGGATTTGCATCTGGAATCTATATTAAAGAATCTTTATGGAAAAAAAGTCAAGCAGCTAAAACTAGCGATATAAAACAAGACACTATAGCATCTGTTCCTTTAGTATTAGGAACAGATAAACAGTCAAAGAAGAAGACTGTTGCGCAAAGTTTTGAAGAAAGTATGATTCTTGCCCAGAAGAAAGAAGAACAACAAAAGAAAAAGGAAAAGCGTCGCAAACGCGAAGAGGCTGAAAAGAAACGTCTGGAAGAAGAGCATCGCAAGAAAGAGCAAGCCATCAACAACCGCGTTGCCGGAGCATTCGGTATTGGTGGCGCTGAAGGCAACCGCCAGGGCGATGCAGAAACCGGAACAGATAACCAGGGAAGCCCGTTCGGTAACTCTGATCACCACGGAGCCAACGGAGGCGTAGGCGGCTACGGTTCATTCAACCTAAACGGCCGTTCCATCGGAGCCGGAGGTTTGCCCCGCCCTGCCTACAAAATCCAGGAAGAAGGAAAAATCATTGTTAAAATAACAGTCGATCCAAAGGGGAATGTTATATTTGCAGAAATAGGAAATGGTACCAACATCGACAACGCTTCCATGCGTAAAAGTGCGTTGGATGCTGCCAAACGTACGAAGTTCAACAGCATCAACGGGGCTAACAACCAGAGTGGTACGATTACCTATGTGTATAAACTAAAATAATAAACTATTAATGATGATGCACAGAAGCAATAGCTTATGATGCATCATCATTTTACGACATAGATATTGCCTTCCTTTTGTTTTATACTAGGGCAACCGCACCAAACTTTCTCATAACTTGGTAAAAGTGCTATCTTCTCCGTATTTGCATTTATGAAAACATCTACAACATCTACAACTACATCCTGTATACTTTATAAATAAATGGATTAGAGAATAGTTGCAGACAAAAAAACTATCTACAACTCCCCTTCGGTATCTACCACTATATGTCTATTTTTCCTATTTTCAACTTATGCCCGATACGTTTCTTGACTGGTGTCTGCCGTGAATCCCACACGTATCGATTTATGTCAAACAGGCAATCGATGGGCAAGGGATAGGGAACAAATAAAAAGTTTCCATAGGGAGAAATAAAAGTTTTATGCCTGAAAAAACTTTTGTTTTCTCATACGAAAACTTTTATTTTTAGCTGAATAAACGAAAGTTTTCATAGCAAAAAACAAACTACAGCCAGGACTGATGACGCAGCCGGCAAGTAGGAAACAATTATATTTCGTGGTTAAAAAGCAAGAAACAGTGGTAGATACAAGGGGAATAGTGGTAGATGTTTTTTATCTACAACCACCCGCTCATAGCTTTATTTATAAGAGATACAAGGATTAGTAGTAGATATTATATATCATTTCAATTATTACAAATCCATTCACAGATATTCTTATTTACCGATGTAGTAATTATACAATCTTATTTTTTATTTTCAGTAAATAGAACTATATTTGCAATAAACAAAGTGCTACTCTAAAGACAGTAAGTACATACGGACATTACGACGATAAATAATGTAATAAAAAGTAATATGAAGACAGCAATTGTATTCTTAGCCAACGGCTTCGAAGAGATGGAAGCCCTGGGTACAATCGATATCCTGCGCCGCGGAGGTATTGAAGTGACAACTGTTTCCATCACAGCCGATCCTGTTGTAATGGGGGCTCATAACGTGCCGGTTACAGCTGATACAACTTTGGAAAAAGTGACTCTGGCTGATGCCGATGCACTGATCCTTCCCGGAGGTATGCCCGGTGCTGCCAATCTGAATAGTTCAGAACCGGTAAAAGAAGCATTACTGCAACAATATCGCGACGGTAAGATCGTAGCTGCCATCTGCGCTGCTCCGATGGTACTGGGCGGACTGGGATTGTTGAAAGGCCGTAACGCCACTTGTTATCCAGGTTTCGAACCGAAGCTGATCGGCGCGAATGTAACAGGCGAAGCAGTAGAAGTATCCGACAATGTAATAACCGGTAAAGGGCCGGGGCTGGTAATAAACTTCGGTCTTGCTTTGGTGGCTGCCATCAAGAGCCAGGCTGTAGCAGAAGAAGTTGCCGCAGGCCTGTTGGTTTAATCATCTGAAATAATATTTAAGAGCCGTGATATTACCTGATAATATCACGGCTTTTTTGTATGTTTGCAGCCGTTTTAGCAAAAAGAAAAAGAGATGAACAACATAAAAGGATTTGCCTACGGTATTTTAACTTCTGCAACATTCGGTTTGATTCCGTTATTCACCCTGCCGCTAATGGCAAAAGGGATGCAGTTCGATTCGATCCTTTTCTACCGTTTTCTTTTCGCTGCTATTGCCCTTACGGGCATCATGACTTACAAGAAAGAGTCTTTTCGCATAGAAAAAAAGGAGATACCTGTATTAATCCTGCTGGGGTTCTTTTACACGGCTTCGGCCATGTTTCTTTTCTGGGGATACAACTTTATGTCCGCAGGGATCGCCACTACGTTACATTTCACTTATCCGATATTCGTTACACTTATCATGTTATTGTTCTTCCGCGAAAAAACATCGTGGGTAACGTTGTTGGCTATTGGGCTGGCAATCTGCGGGGTTGCTCGTCTGTCGATCAATGAAGGAGAGATGAAGCTAAGTGTGTTGGGCGTATTTATCGTACTCCTGTCTGCTGTCGGATATGCGCTTTATATTACTACCGTCAACAAATCGAGAGTGCATACGATGACAGGCAGAAAACTGACATTCTATGTATTCATTGTCAGCACCATCCTGTTTTCCATTAAGGCAAGCACCAACGAAGGGATACAACCGATCCCCGACATGATGTCGCTAATCAACCTGATACTTCTGGCTATTGTCCCGACAGTCATTTCAAATATCACCCTGGTACTGGCCGTCCATAATATCGGTGGTACGCTGACTGCCGTATTGGGAGCTATGGAGCCCGTTACCGCCGTCTTCGTAGGTGTACTCGTCTTCGGCGAACCGTTCACATTCAATCTGGCCATCGGCATCCTCCTTATTATCATCGCCGTCACCATGATCATCCTCTCCAAAAGCATACAAAAAGCCCTACGGGGACTCCGCAGGGCTTTGTTTCATTTATAAGAATTATTCGATGGGATTTCTTTCAGAATTTTTTTTAACTCATCTATCTCTTTATCTGAAATATTACCTCGTTCACTTTTATCATAGATATAAAGTAATGTTATTACTCCTTTTTCCAAACTGAGAATAGCAGTAATATCAGTTATTATTCGGGCACCTCCACTTTTTCCTTTATTTTTACTACTAATAGCTACGCGAACTTTATGAATACCATCTCCCAGATCAGTTCTCATCTCAATCATCCTCTTCGTCCCTTTCTTCCATAAGTTCTTTCAATAGTTCTTCGGCTGGTCTTGATTGACTTCTTCCGGCTTTTACCTCTTTCATTTCCAGGAATGCCTCTTTTAAGCCAGTCATAATGTACTCTTTACTATCTGGTTCCGGTTCTACTACAACTTCTTCTCTGAGATTCAATATATCTCTAAGCCGTTGTTTCACTTTATCAAATACCAATTTACTATCAATATTTACTATAGCCCGTATTAAACGAGCTTTATCTGCCTCCAGTTGCAAAGAAGACATACTTTGATATTCTGCCATTGGTTCCGATACTATATTTTTCGGTCCTTCTTTCGGAAGATCATATGGTTTGGTTTCTTTCATGATGATATTGTTTTTGTATGCTGCCAAAGATAATGAAAAGATATGACATCCATCATATTCTACGAATTAATCACCTGGTTTTTGCCGACTTTGAATTTGAGGCTTATGCGGAGAGCAATTAGACAAGTCGCCGATATGGGGATTAGCAGTGTTTCCGCTATAATCCTGTCGTTAACGAGATTAACAGAAGCGATAACAGCAGGGTGAAGAGAAAGACATTGCGGGCGGTATGGCCCAGGGTCTTATTGAGTTCGCGTCCTTCAAAACGGTAAAGTTGCCGCCAGGTCACATAAAAGAGGGCAAAAAAGGCGGCGAAAAGGAACTGTATCCACCAAGGTGCGTCCAGCATCAGAGGCATAGCCAGTAAAAGCGCCATGACCCCGTTCAACAGGTAGAATATCCGGCCGAAACCGCGCCCGAAAAGGACGATGGTGGTCCGCTTATGCGATGCCTTGTCCTGCACATAATCACGATAATTGTTCACGACAAGGATATTTGTGGAAAGCAATCCGACCGATACGGACAGCAGAAATGATAACAGGGAAAAGGACAGCGCCTGTATATAATAGGTGAAGCATACCGGGATGATCCCGTAAAACAGCACCACGCAGACATCGCCCAGACCGTTATAGGCCAGCGGAAAAGGTCCGGCGGAGTATGCCAGCACACAAAGGGCGATGGCGATACCGACAGGTATCAACTCCCACCCGGCATAAAACAGCAGCATACATCCACAGAAACACGACAGGCCCAAGGTGAGAAAAGTGGCTTTCAGCATGGCTTTCGGAGCGATCCATCCCTGAGCGACGGCACGCTCGGGCCCTAAGCGGTCTTCCCGGTCGGCTCCCTTTTTAAAATCAAAATAATCGTTGGCAAAGTTACTGGCTATCTGTGCCAGCAAAGCTACTCCAAAACACAAAAGGGCCGGTACGAACCGGAATACTCCCTCGCACCAGGCTAAAACACATGCCAGCAGCACAGGACTTAACGATGCCGGCAGCGTTTTCGGGCGCGCGGCCTCCACCCATGATTTAAAAAGGCTCTTCTCTCTTTCCATCTTTCCTCGTTCACTTTTAACGGACAAAAGTATAAACAAAAACCACAATGATTTGTTTTTTTAATAGGAATTCGTATATCTTTGCAGCATGAAAAATTTTCTGTTCATATTGACTCTGCTTTTCGGCATGTTGCTTTTTTCTCCCCAGGAGGAGGTTGAAAGCGACAACATCGCTGTGGCTCAAAAAGAGGCAGTCATGAAAGAAAAAGGTTCTGCGGATGTACAATATTACCTGAACGTATTAAGTACCGACCTGAAAGAAAGCAAAGGTCTGACTGCACGCAGAACGGTTCAATCGACTAATAATACATTTCATTTGCGCACGCTGAAAATAGCGGAAAAAGTACTTCAGGATATCCGCCTGAAGGAGATGAATGCACAACGGAAAGTGCTGGAAAATGTATCAGAATGTCAAACCATAAATCTGTCTACCCTTCTTTGCCGCATGGGGGAACATGTGTTTGCTCTGCGGAAACTCATTATTTAGTAATTGATAATTACTTTTGGCTTGATCCAAAAGTAATCAAAAGATCAAGGCTACACCGGCTTCGCTGAGGCCTTGTCAAGAACGCCATGCGTTCTCTTCGGATTGCCGACACTGCCTGTCACATTGATAAGTAAGGCTTCGAAACAATCCGGTCATTAATTATTAATTACTAAAAATGAAATATTATGTCTACTAAAAAATCAAATAAAACACGTATTTATGTTTCTGTTATTATAACTGTTGTTGGTTGCGTACTAGCTTGTAGTTCTATCATTCCTAACGATTACCTGAAGTTATTGGTGGTAATGGGTGCTCTGGGATATGGATTATATGGCATCATGAAAGGTTTGAGCAATACCGGCTCTGCTGAAGAAACTGCTATCGAAGAAAAAGAATAAGCATGTTTGAACAAAAGTAACCATTAAAAAGTTTAATAAAATGAAGATAAATAAAGATTTGGTAGATGCCGTCATGATGGTGTCGTTTATCATTTTGGTGTTGATCGGTACAACCGATTTTGAAAACGCTATCACAAAAGATGTAACAATGGGAGCATTAGGGCTGGTAACAGTCGCCATGGTCATACTCCGTGGCATACAACTGAGACAGGCAGCCAAAGAGCCTAAGGAAGAATACGAATATTAAATCACTAATACGAATATTCCTAACAACCCTAACTGAAATGTCTAGTTGCTTCCTGCTGTTATTCCGGAGCGATCCGGGGTTATCCGAGGTGCGTTTTTCTGCCTAAAAAATAACTTGCTGTTTACTTGGTTACGGTGGCAACATCCACCGGACAACAGGAAGCCGGACATTGTAATAAAAAGATTAGTAAATTTGCGACCATGATAACAAGCGTAACATTATTAGTTCTTTCGCTGTTTGCTCTCTACATCGGAGCAGGCTGGCTGGTAAAGGGTAGTACGGAGATAGCCCTGAAAGCAAAGATATCAAACCTGGTGATCGGTCTTACGATCGTTGCATTCGGTACCAGTGCCCCGGAATTGGTGGTCAGCCTGAATGCGTCCTTATCCGGGCAGGGCGATATAGCCGTGGGGAACATTATCGGTTCCAATATTTTCAATATCGCCGCCATTCTCGGTATATCCGCCGCCATCCAACCGCTACAGGCCAAACGCCAGCTTACCCGCCTGGATATTCCCATACTGATCGTCGCTACCGCCGTCTTCACGCTCCTGTTCTGGAACGGGGTACTCGGAAGGCTGGAAGGTTGTTTCTTTTTAGCAGGCATCATTATTTATACGGTTTTCAGCCTGTACTATTCACGCAAACATGAAAAGAAAGTGGAAGAACAGATCGGGGAGTTGGAGAAACAACCTGAACCCTGGTATAAAGATGTCCTGTATATCGTGGGCGGCCTGGTGATCCTGATCTTCGCCTCCAACCTGCTGGTCAACAATGCCGTATCCATCGCCCAGGAACTGGGTGTCAGCGAAGCGGTCATCGGACTGACTATCGTTGCCGCCGGAACAAGCATGCCGGAACTGGCCACCTCGGTCGTGTCGGCCCTCAAAAAGAATCCGGATATTGCGATCGGGAATATTGTCGGTTCCAACCTGTTCAATATCCTGGCTATAGCGGGAACCAGTTCTGTAGTAAGTCCGATCGCTGCCAAAAACGTCAATTACGTCGACCTGCTGGTTATGCTGGGATTAACCCTGCTCCTGCTTCCACTGGTGAAAAGCGGACAAAAGATTTCACGTGCCGAAGGGTGGGCGCTTATACTTGTGTATTTATGCTACCTGGCATGGCTGCTCAGAGATCTGATCTGATCGTGTAAAAGCAGGGCTTTTTTGAAGGTCTTGCTTTTTTTATACCTTTGTGGCTTCCATACATATTTTAAACGATCAGAATGAGAAAGTTTTTTACCCTAGCAGTCCTATTACTTGCCGTTTTCTGTGGGAAAGCGCAAAATGTTCAGTTACATTATGATTTTGGAGGCGCCTTGTACGACAAGGACCTGGACGGGCGTCCGGCACTGACCTCCACCGTGGAAATGTTCAAACCGGATAAATGGGGAAGCACCTATTTTTTCGTGGATATGGACTACAAGAGCAGCGGGGTCGCTTCGGCTTACTGGGAGATTGCCCGCGAACTGAGTTTCTGGCAACCGCCTTTTTCCATCCACGTAGAGTATAACGGCGGGCTGATGAAGGGAGCCTCCTACAACAATGCTTACCTGGGCGGTGCCACCTATACTTATAACAGCAAGGATTTCAGCAGGGGAATCACTTTCACCGCCATGTACAAATATATCCAGAAGCATAAAACACCCAATAATTTCCAGCTGACAACCACCTGGTATCTTCATTTTGCCAAGAACGGCTTGTGTACTTTCAGTGGCTTTGCCGACTGGTGGCGGGAAAAGAACGACCACGGGAACTTTATTTTCCTCTCCGAACCGCAGATATGGGTAAACCTGAACAAGATAAAAGGCGTAGACGAGAAATTCAAACTGAGTGTGGGCAGTGAAGTGGAGTTAAGCCATAACTTCGGAGGACGGAACGGCTTCTATACTATTCCGACACTTGCTGTAAAATGGACATTCGATTAAATAAACCGGCATGATACAAAAACTTTTAGGGTTTGATAAACAAACCATGAGAATCCGTACGGAAGTTATCGCAGGTATAACCACATTCCTGACAATGAGTTATATCCTGGCTGTGAACCCATCCATCCTGGGAACTACCGGTATGGACAAAGGAGCAGTTTTTACGGCCACGGCTCTGGCTTCCGCAATTGCCACCCTGCTCCTCGCCTTTATGGCCAAACTGCCGTTCGCACAGGCACCTAGCATGGCGCTGAACGCATTTTTTGCTTTCACGCTGGTACAGGGCATGGGATATTCATGGCAGACGGCGATGACGGCGATGTTTGTCGAAGGGGTAATATTCATCCTTATTACTTTTCTGAATATCCGGGAGATCATACTTAACAGCATTCCCATGGACCTGCGGTATGCCATATCGGCTGGGATCGGCATGTTCATTGCATTCATAGGGTTGAAGAATGCGGGGATCATTGAATCCAACCCTGTCACCTATGTGATGTTCGGGGCCTTTACGCCGTCTTCGGTCCTGGCGATGGTCGGGATATTGTTAAGCGGCATACTGATTGTCAAAAAGGTGAAAGGCGCATTGTTCTACAGTATCCTGATCTGTACCCTGATCGGCATCCCGCTGGGGGTGACGGAAATACCGGAAGGATTTCTTCCTGTCTCCATGCCCCACTCGATGGAACCGACATTCTGTAAGTTCGATTTTTCCGAGTTCTTTACACTGGATATGGCAGTAGTGATCTTTACCTTATTGTTTATGAATATATTCGATACGGTAGGGACATTGGTCGGCCTGGCTTCGAAGACCGGAATCATGGGAGAAGACGGGCATATCCCGCATGTGAAAGAGGCGATGATGTCCGACGCGATAGGTACTACGATCGGGGCGATGATGGGAAGTTCCACCATAACGACGTATGTGGAGAGTGCCTCGGGTATTGCGGAAGGAGGACGTTCGGGTTTCACTTCACTGATAACCGGACTGCTGTTTATCCTGGCTTTGTTTTTTGCGCCGTTGTTCCTGCTGATTCCCAGTGCAGCCACAAGCGGGGCACTGGTGCTTGTCGGCGTGTTTATGATGGATTCGATCTCCAAAATCGACATGGAGGATATGTCGGAAGCACTACCGGCTTTTATCACCATCATTATGATGATCCTCACCTACTCCATTGCCGACGGGATGGTGTTGGGACTGCTCTGCTATGTATTGGTAAAACTGTTCTGCGGCAAGCATAAGGATATCAGCATTACCATGTATATACTGGCAGCCTTGTTTATACTGAAGTTCATCTTTGCGTAAAAGCGATATTCAGAGATATAAAAAGGAGGTGTAGCAAAAGCCTGTTTTGCTACACCTCCTTTACATTATATATTCTATGTAAATATTACCAGATAACTACCCGTTCGGCAGGCAACATGTACATCGGGTCGCCTTCTTTAATATCGAATGCCGAATAGAAGGTGTCGATATTACGCAAAGCGGCATTTACACGCCATTTACCTAATGAGTGCGGGTCGATCTTTGTCAGCAACAGGATTTCTTCAGGACGGATATTTTGTCCCCACAAGGTTGCATATCCCAGGTAGAAACGTTGTTCGTTTGTGAATCCGTCGATCGGAGCCGGAGTTTTACCTTTCAGGGAATTCAGGTAAGCCAAGTGAGAAACCAGCAAACCGCCCTGGTCAGCGATGTTTTCTCCCAATGTATAACATCCGTTCGCATGAACACTGTCTGCAACGATAATATTGTCGTACTGCTGAACCAGACGGTCGGCACGTTCCGTAAAGAGGGCTGCGTCTTCGGGAGTCCACCAGTCGGCCAGGTTACCGTTTTTATCGTAATTACGTCCCTGGTCGTCGAATCCGTGAGTCATTTCATGACCGATTACCACACCGATAGCACCATAGTTCACGGCATCGTCAGCTTCCGGGTTAAAGAAAGGAGGCTGAAGGATAGCTGCCGGGAAGCAGATTTCGTTTGTTGTCGGGTTGTAGTAGGCATTTACAGTCTGCGGTGTCATTCCCCAGCGGGCTTTGTCGACCGGTTTACCTGCTTGTTCCAGCTGGTACTCCATATCGAAGATATTCGAACGGCACACATTTGCCCAGTAAGAATCATCCTTGATCTCCAAAGCGCTGTAGTCACGCCATTTATCTGGGTAACCGATCTTTACGATAAAAGCAGACAGTTTTTCCTGCGCTTTCGCTTTTGTCTCATCGCTCATCCATTCCAGACCTGCGATACGTTCCGACAATGCTTTCTGCAGGTTTCCTACCAGCTCAAGCATCTTTTCCTTGGAAGAAGCCGGAAAGTATTTAGCCACATACATTTGGCCGACAGCTTCGCCCAAGGCACTGTTCACTGTAGACAGCGAACGTTTCCAACGCGGTTTCTGTTCCAGCTTTCCAGACATCACTTTTCCGTAGAAGTCAAATTCGGCTGCCACAAAATCATCACTCAGGTAAGGAGCAGCCGCATTCAAGAGGTTAAAAGCCAAGTAGTATTTCTGTTCGTCGATAGAAACATTTTTCATGAACTCGCCCAACGCTTCATAGAACGGAAGTTGTTTGGCATCGAGATATTCAATTTCCATCAAGCCCAAGCTTTCAAAATAAACGTCCCAGTCGAGCGGGTTGTTGTTTGCCTTGAACTCCTGCAACTTGATCTTATTATAGTTCTTCTGGCTGTCGCGCAGGTCTTCACGACTGAAAGAACTTTTGGCGATGCCTGTTTCTATTTTCATTACGGCATTGACAGCAGCTTCGGCCTGCTCAGGAGAAGCACCGGTCAATGTGAACAACTGGCTGATGAATTGTTTATATGCATCGCGCATTTTTACGGAGGCATCGTCTTCCACCAGATAATAATCGCGGTCACCCATACCGAGACCTGCCTGATACAGCTGTACGATATTCATAGAACTGTTCTTCTCATCGGCATCGACGAACAAAGCGAAGAAAGGAGCCATTCCTTCTTTATGCAAGGTTGCCACCATTTTGGCAACATCCGCTTTCGTTCCCAGACGGTTAATTGCATCCAATTGTTCCTTGACGGGAGCCAACCCTTCCGTATTCAGTTTTACACTATCCAATCCCATTTCATAGAGCATGCTGATCTTCTGGGCAACGCTTCCGGCTTCCTGGGGTTTGGAATCCAGCTCTGTGATAAGCGTACGCAATTGTTCCTGATTATTCTCAATCAACTGATCGAATGTGCCGAAGCGGGAATATTCCGGTTTCAGAGGATTGTTCTTTATCCAGCCTCCGCAAGCGTACTGATAGAAATCTGTACCAGGAGCCACTGTAGTGTCCAGATTTGCCAGGTTGATGGCATCATTTTTTGCAGTTTCCTTCACAGGTGACTGACTGCATCCCGACATTGTTATCATACCGACAGCAACCAACGGAATCATCATTAACTTTTTCATTTTTGTTCAACGTTTACTTGAATTATGCCGCAAAGGTACATAAATTCAGTAAAATAGAACCGATTTTAATTCAATATGACCGATTATTATACCTGTATTTTCTTTTCTTTTATCTACTTTTACCATCGGAAAATATTTATAAACTTAATTTTTATCATGAATCACTTTATGAAGACCGTATCACTCCTGATGGTCATGTTGATTTGCGTACTGAGCGGATGTAAAAATCAGTCCGGCAGCAACGGCACTTTTGAAATCGGTGACAAAACATTTCTGCTAAACGGCAAGCCTTTCATTATAAAGGCCGCCGAAATCCATTACACCCGAATCCCCGTAGAATATTGGGAACATCGTATCCAGATGTGCAAAGCGTTGGGCATGAATACGATTTGCATCTATGCGTTTTGGAATATCCATGAACAGAAACCGGGCGAGTTCGATTTCAGCGGACAAAACGACATTGCTGCATTCTGCCGTCTGGCTCAGAAAAACGGTATGTATATCATGCTCCGTCCCGGCCCGTACGTTTGTTCCGAATGGGAAATGGGAGGCCTGCCTTGGTGGTTATTGAAAAAAGAAGATATCCAGCTGCGTACAAACGACCCGTATTTCATAGAACGTACACGTATCTATATGAATGAGATCGGCAAACAACTGGCCGACAGGCAGATTACACGAGGTGGTAATATTATTATGGTACAGGTTGAAAACGAATATGGTTCTTATGCGACCGATAAGTCGTATATTGCCAAAAACCGGGATATCCTGCGCGATGCCGGGTTTACCGACGTTCCCTTGTTCCAGTGTGACTGGAGTTCCAACTTCCTGAACAATGCACTCGACGATCTGGTATGGACCGTTAATTTCGGTACCGGAGCCAATATCGACGAACAATTCAAAAAGCTGAAAGAAGTACGTCCGAACACCCCGCTAATGTGTAGCGAGTTCTGGAGCGGCTGGTTCGACCATTGGGGACGGAAACATGAAACACGTGATGCGGAAACAATGATTGCCGGACTCAGGGACATGCTGGACCGCAATATTTCTTTCTCCCTCTATATGACCCACGGAGGTACGACCTTCGGACATTGGGGAGGCGCAAACAGTCCGGCCTATTCAGCCATGTGCAGTTCATACGATTACGATGCCCCGATCAGCGAAGCAGGTTGGGCAACACCCAAATATCACAAACTACGCGAATTCATGGCAAACTATATGGCTCCGGGTGAAGTACAACCCGAAATTCCCGACGCATTCCCGGTGATCGAGATACCCGAGTTTGAACTGAAAGAGACGGCTCTGTTATTCGAGAACCTGCCGGAACCTAAAACCAGCCGCGACATCAAACCGATGGAGCAGTTCGACCAGGGCTGGGGCAGCATCTTGTATCGTACCACCTTGCCGGCAGTCAAAGCAGGTACCACCTTATTAATAGACGAAGTGCATGATTGGGCACAAGTTTTCATCGACGGTAAACTGATTGGCCGCCTGGACCGCCGCCGCGGAGAATTCACGATTAAATTACCGGCTACAGCTGCCGGCGCCCGACTGGATATCCTGATCGAAGCGATGGGACGTGTCAATTTCGACAAGGCGATACACGACCGGAAAGGTATCACGAACAAAGTGGCACTGATCACCGAATCCTCATCCGACGAACTGAAGGAGTGGCAGGTATATAATCTCCCTGTAGACTATTCATTTGTAAAAGATAAGAAATATACACCGGGTAAAAAGGTTGAAGCGCCTGCTTACTACCGTGCTACTTTCAATCTCGAAACTCCCGGCGATGTATTCCTGGATATGCAGACCTGGGGAAAAGGTATGGTATGGGTAAACGGAAAAGCCATGGGACGTTTCTGGGAAATCGGCCCTCAGCAAACATTATTTATGCCGGGTTGCTGGCTTAAAAAGGGAGAAAACGAAATTATCGTTCTCGACCTGAAAGGACCGGAAAAAGCATCTGTCAAAGGCCTGAAAACACCGATACTCGACATGTTGCGTCCGGAAGCACCGCTTACCAACCGCAAAGAAGGGCAAAACCTGAACCTGAAAAACGAAAAGCCTGTGGGACAAGGTTCTTTAAAGGCAGGAAACGGTTGGCAGGAGGTAAAATTCGATGCTCCTGTACAGGCCAGTCATTTCTGTCTGGAAGCTCTCAACGCCCAGGATGGAAAAGACAACGCTGCCATCGCCGAGTTTTATCTGCTGGATGAGAACGGCAAACCGCTCAGCCGCCAGCATTGGAAGATCGCTTATGCAGACAGCGAAGAAACTTACGGAGGTAATTTTACCGCCGATAAAATATTCGACTTGCAGGAATCCACTTACTGGAGTACGGCCAGAGGAGCCAAATACCCGCATCAGGTAGTCATCGATTTGCGCGAGACGGTAACAGTCTCCGGCTTCCGTTACCTGCCGCGTGCCGAAGAGGGCTATCCGGGAATGATCAAAGACTATAAAGCATATGCAAAAATGACTCCGTTCAGTTATTGAACGGGGTCATTCCCCTTTATTTATCCAAATACTCTTTTTTGAACATCGAAAAGCAAAGTATAAAGACAGAGATTAGGAGCGGACCGAATATAATTCCCATAAAACCAAACAGGGACAAACCGATTATTACTCCGAAAATCGTGATCAGCGGATGGGTATCCGCCATTTTTTTCTGTAAGATAAAACGAATCAGGTTATCCACGTTAGTGATAACGATCAGTGCATAGGCTGTCAAAGCCAGCGCATTTACCCAATCGCCGGTCAAAGCCATGTAAACGGCAAGAGGCAGCCACACCAAAGCAGTTCCCACAACTGGAATAATAGTCGCAAAACAGGTCAGAAAACCGAATAAAAACGGGCTAGGCGCATTAAACACCCAATATCCGATCATCGCGATAACACCCTGGATGATTGCCAGCAGAGGGATACCGATCGCATTGGAGGTAACGATCATATTGATCTCTTTCAGTACTTCGCGTTTATTTTCTTTGCTGAAGGGCAGGATTTCATAAATGTATGTTTCCATCTTACTCCCTCCGATCAGCATAAAATAAAGGATAAGAACCAGAACTGCCACATTCACTGCAAAACCGCTGATACCTCCCATCAGGGCCTGTCCGATCTTAGGCAGGACAGAGACAATAGATGAGATATTATCTTTTTCCAATACATCAAAGCCGGTCTTCTCCCTGACCAGGTCAGCGATATGCTCAAAAGAACTGATCAGTTCGGATGGGTTCAGGTTTATATTCTGAAGTTTATTAACGAACAACCAGACAGCCAAAGACAATGGTATCAGAAAACACAAGATGGTTTCAAGTAATAGCAATATGGCAACCAGGCTACGGTTCCAATGTCTCTTCTCTGTCAGGTACTGCAGTTGCTTTCGCAATAATATATAAATGGTACATGCACCGAGTATTCCTCCCAGAAACGGAGTAAATTCGATAAAAAGTATGATTCCCATTACCAGAATGATAGTGATCAGGGAATATTTCCAGTACGACTCTTTCAAGCTCATATTTGTTTATAATATAACATTCAACATCCTGTTTACAGTCATGACCTCCGGTCATTTGTATATAAAACAAATTATCTGCCACGGTTGTTAAGATTATCATATCAAAATATCAAAATGATAATTTAAGTACTTAATTACCCGGATATAACGCCCCAGGATCTTACAAGGAGATTTTTATGCAATTCTCCGGACATTCGATTTTACCATATTGACCCAAGAAAAGAAGAAAAAAGGTCAATTTTAAATAATACACCTATATATTGTAACTATTTATTCCCAGATCTCCGATTTTACAAGACTTATTAAAAACCATTTCATCCAACCACCAGAGGCTTTCTGTAGAAAAAACATGCCTAAAAACATAAGATTTGAAACTAAAAGATGAGCAATCCTATCAAGGAGAAAGCATATTTAACATATTTTTTTACTGCAATAAACTTAAATCTCATTTAAAACGAAAAAAAATTCCTTTTAAATGAGATGAATTTTTGTTTAAACCAAATTGAATTTGGTAAGAAATTCGAGAACAAAAAAGGAAATTGTTAAATAATGTATTAAACACATCTCTAAAACACCTATCCAGAGCAATATATACGTAAGCTGCTTTGAGTATTTCAAATCCATTTAATACAAAAACACAGGATTAAGCATCTATTTGCCAAAAGTTTTTTTTAGCAGTACGCTCCGTTTTCGAATATAATCAAGTTCAATTATAACTACAGACACAAATTCTAAGTCCTTTCTTAGTCAACTTTTCCACGTACAGTCCGGAACCCTCCAATTCATTATTTAAACGGTTGACTATATTTGCATCGTTGAACAACAAAACGATCAGTCATGAAAAAAACTATTCTAAAACTACCCCTGGTGATTTGCCTAATCACAGCAAGTTGCTACCTCTATTTACAAAAAGACAACGACCTCAATAATTTGGTCATTAAAAACATCGAAGCATTAGCCGAAGATGAATATTATGAGGTAGTAATAGCAGCCTTGGCTGCTATAAATGTGAATCTTGCATTCAATAGTGAAGAATCCGTCATTGATTTGTCTTTGACAAGTATAATGGCTCTGGCAAGGGGCCGGAGAATATGCATTTATCGAAGATTTCAACATCAATCCTTTTTCCAAGAATATTGAAATACTGGAACCTTATGGTAGGATACATATTTATGATGTACTGGGTAATTTTATTGAAACTAAACGAATTGCTTATCCAGGGTTTAAGGTAGCACATTCACTTGTAGCTTTAGATAGTGTCACCTATGTATCTCAATCAGTATTTGCACCTAATAAAATTATCTATTTCAACCTTGATGAGCAAAAGTTGTTACATGAAGAATTTGAAGAGAGTAGACACCTTGGAGCTTTTTCTCGCAACCCTTATCAATATCAGAATGAGTGGTTCTTTTTTCGACCTGTTCATCCTATCGTTTATAAAATGGGAAAGAAAGGGCTTGAAGTCGCTTTTCAATTCGATTTTAGGAAATATACCAAAGATGGTAGAACAACTGTTATCTCAAAAGAAGCAGAAAGAAATTTCACAAAAAGAAAAAAAGAAATATATGATCAGTTTTCTTACATAATACAGGCTGTAAGACATAACAATAAATATATATTCGCGTCACTTTTATGGAAAGATGAAGATCACAAGGCTAATATAATATATGACAAATCTACTAGCAAATCAAAATACATTCTTGATTTTGACGAAAAAGTTTGGTTTAACTCCTATCGGGGAGAAGAAATAATAGTTACAGATGAATATGCCTTGATGCCTATCCAGTGGGGTGATCTGGAAAAACGTATTACAAAAGAAATGTTAGACGACAAGCAACAGGCAATTCTTGAAAAACTATTACAAGCAGATATGGAACAAAATCCGATATTAATTAAATACTGGTTCAAATGAAAAATACATCAACACAAATAATTTTAAAATGTATTGTAGCTTGTTTTCTACTATTCAATATCGGCTTATTATTTTTGAATCAACAGTATAAAAGTGAACTAAATAACACAAAGCATAAGTTAGAACACTTAGAAAACATTGAAATCATGTTTGAAGTATCCAAAGAAACAACTGTCACAAGATTCAAATACGAACAATGCAACATAGGTAATTCAACTACTATTTAGGCTCTGATAACAAAACCCTCATCCCTGCCCTATCCATCACCGATCGGCCCAAATTGGTGATAGGCTTGAATCAGAATATGTGTCGACCATGTGTTGAAGGAGTATTTGCTCACATTAAAGAAGTTTTTCCTGATTTTGAATCAAATCCGGATATTATATGCATTGCCGATATTGAACAACGATTCAAAGACGATTATTATGGCAAAAAAGTAGTAAGCTTTCATCAAAAAGAAGATTATCCTTTGTATGAAATAGAAACAACGCCATACTTTTTTATCCTTGATAAAGACTTATGTGTAAAATTATTATTTATTACTGACACAACAAGCCCTGAGTTAACAAAAGAGTATCTGAAAATCATCAGAGAGCGTTATATGACAAATTGAAATTCACACAATTATAATTTAACAGCTATACCACCAGCAATAAAAACCATCCAAATTCTCCACAAGTATAAAAGAAAATAGTGTATCTTCGATGTTATATACAATAGTTCGTTAAACTTTCAATTAACAATTATGCGGCAATAGCCGCAAATCTAATACCTTCCTCCCATAGCTTTCGATTTATTTCCTCGTCAGGCTCAATCCCTGAAATGGAAATAAATCGTTGCATGAGAAAAATATTGTGGCACAACATCTTTACCGATGCCATAGAAAACACAGTTCCCTTTTCCAAAGCATTTGCTTTCGCTATATTGACACTTGTCAATGCGGCATTGAAACGGTGCAGCTTATCCAAGTCCCGGCTTTGACAATCGGTCAGCCCTGTAAACTGTTTGGCATCCCGGAAACAAAACTCGACTTGGAAACGGGTTCTGTAATACTCCAACACGCCCATAGGTTTCATCTCCGTATCCGTGGAGAAATAAAGTTTTCGCACTTTCCTGTCCCCGCTCTCCCAAATGCATAACCGTACATTTCTTTTGAGTGAGCGGGAATGTACGATGGCTGAAAGTATCCGTCCCTGTCCGTCTTCCAACGGGATAATCTCAAAACGACCTTCTTCAAGATGCCCCTAATCTATTTTCCCATCGTACAATTTGGGACGGCCTTTCCCACCGGATGGCTTCCCCTTGGTGAGATAACGGAAATAAGCGTCATCCCGGAAACGGCTGACCACATGGAATCCCATGGCAAGTGCACCATCCACAAAAGTCGATTTGAAGAAATAGGCATCAGCTACAACATATTTGGTCAATCGAAGGAGTGTTTCTTTACGCACACGCAGCACATGTAAATACCAATCTATCAATCTCCCCCCCGTTTGTTCCAGCGTTTTTGGCGGTGGCGTTTGGAGGACCTCCAAATGAAAACAGCTGTGAAGATCCATGTCTATGATTCCAATGCCGGATATTTCCAAACCCTTTTTTGCCATCTTGGCACAACCTGACCAGAAGCGTCCAAGGTAGGGGGTACATTTGCCGGACTTGCTGATATAGCTCGGATCGAAAGCTATGGCAACCCGGTTACCGATATGCAAGGATGCCAGGCAGGAATTGAAAGCAAGCCTGTCGAACTTACGCCCGAACTGCTGGCGATAACGTTGTTCGCTAAAGTTACCATACCGCCCCAGTTGAAGGAAATCAATCCTGCCGGAGATTATTAGATATAAAAGTAGTACTTCAAGCATAAATTTCTCACGCCATTTGTTTATCTTTACTGCTGAATTAAACAGCACTGTTTTTATTATCTCAAAATATTGGTCAAGTTCTGTATTGCTCATTACAATTAAAGATGTCGTAACCTTTAATATAATGAATTGGAAGGACTTGACCTACCTTTTATTTGTTAATTCAAAACTTAACGAACTATTGAACAAAAATAAATCTCATTTAAACTGAGATTTATTTTTGTTGCAACCGAGATTTAGCTCGTTTTAACCCGAAAAAATTTGTTTTTTGAGCTTCGAAGGTGGAAATCCTTATGCTAAAGAGCATGTTTTGTTTCTAGAACAACGGATATGATAGGTATTTTCTAATATCTTTAACCTCGCAAAATCGTCATTAAAACGACACAACCGTATATATTTCGTATAATATGATGCTATTATAACGTCTATTATTTGATTATCCTGACATTTTGCATATCCAACCTTCTCCACATTCGCATAAAAACAAACAGCACAAGAGACTTTCCCGTACAGCTTATTCATAAGGTATATAATATAGCATTTTGTCAATATAGAGCTATCAGACAAAGTTGTTTCACATTTTATCATATTTGAGCCATCCAGTCATCAAAGAAGCTTAGCCATTACAGGTTTATTTTGATGCGGTTGCCCTGTTTTCAAACAGATAAAACAGAATTTTCCGCTGAGATACTTTATGGGGAGAGTGCCAATGCCATCAAAATCCAAATATGGGTGACATTGTTACCAGTCACTTACATTACAAACATTGGGACTTAATATAACAAGTTGTCTATGTCTTTTCTTACTGGAAAAATTAACAGATTGTAATATAACGCTTTATACTGTGTATAAATTTTCATTTGTCTATTTCAAAATTTTATCTTTTGTGTTACTTTACATAACTTTGCAATCAGAGAATCTGGATTAGATTGTTAATTTTTTATTTTTCACATTATGAATAAGTCTACATTAGGAATATTTGTTATTACAATTCTGTTAATTGCAAATTTATTGAATTCTGTTTATGGAACAGGTCCGATATTAACTTCTGAAATATTTAAAGTTGATACTAGTTTATTATTAATATTTAGCGGATCAATAATACCTTTATTTTCTTTGTTGATTATTTTTTTGAGTTATAGAAAAAAAACCAAACCTATTTCAGTGATTCTACTTATGATTATGCTTATATTTCTTTGTTTAGCAAACATATATTGGATAGTATTTTGCAGAAATATTTTTTAGTTATTGACTGATTATTTAATTTACATATAATAATTAAAATGCATAAATCCACCTCGGGAAAGATCAATTTGTTAACATTTACAAGCACGACTATTTTGTTAGTATTATTGTATTTGTTTCGATTAATAGAATTTTCATTCATTCGTGATTCTATTGGATTTACCGATGAACTTTATGAAATAATATCTCATATACTTATGGGGAATTATTGCATTATTATTGTATTGCTATTTATGTACATAAATACACTTTTAAACGATTATTCAAACAACTTTTCAGTATTTACTATTGTTTGCTTTGTTTTGTTTTCATATTTCTTTTTAATTGATTATAAGATTGAGAATAATTATGACTTAATTTTCTTATTGTTATCACTTTGCTCTTACATAGTGGATAACTATAGGAAATTTTACACATATAGACATCCCCTGTTTTACACAATCTTAACTATTTCAGTTATAGAATGTATAATCGCTATAGTGATTTTATTGTTCAATCTGTTCTATGATCTAAAATTAATAGATTTTTATATTAAGCTTGACAACCCTATATGGTTATCATCTTTGCTTGTTTTCACACTACCTTTTGATTTATATTTGTGCAAACATAAAAAAATAATATTTATTTT
>ERZ857882.1606-NODE-1606-length-25833-cov-4.441345_pt1 | contig 25833 bp, 26 predicted proteins | sample MGYA00519697_ERZ857882 | MGnify/ENA primary metagenome ERZ857882 (study PRJEB31778, sample SAMEA3449373) | human gut metagenome | biome: human gut; feature: human-associated habitat; material: faeces | place: United Kingdom | collected 2010/2012 ...
GTGGTGCGCGATGGTGGAGTTTTCAGGATCGGAAAGGTTTTCAAGGCCGAAGAATTCCTCGGCCTTCTTCACGCCGCGGGCGGTGAGCGTCGCGGTCTTGGCCTTTTCATCGACGATGTAATCCGCGTCGATGTTGACGTCCTCTTCCTCCTTGTCGTCGCTCTCGGCGATGACCTTTTTGCGGAAGCCTCGCACGAGGCTTTCCGTGCGGGAGTACATCTCCGTGGACTTTTCGCCCATGCCGGAGATGATGAGCGGCGTGCGCGCCTCATCGATCAAAATGGAGTCGACCTCGTCGACGATGGCGAAGGCGTGTCCGCGCTGGACAAGCTCGCTTGCGTAGATGGCCATGTTGTCACGCAGATAGTCGAAGCCCATCTCGTTGTTCGTGCCGTAGGTGATGTCCGCGGCGTAGGCCTTGCGGCGCTCCTCACCCGTGAGATCGTGGACGATCAGACCGACCGTCAACCCTAAGAAGCGGTGAACCTTGCCCATCCACTCGCTGTCTCGCTTGGCAAGGTAATCGTTCACGGTGACGATGTGTACGCCATTGCCGGTCAGGGCGTTGAGGTAGGCGGGGAGGGTAGCGACCAGCGTTTTACCTTCACCGGTCTTCATCTCGGCGATGCGTCCCTGGTGGAGCACAACACCGCCGACAAGCTGCACGCGATAGGGGTACAGCCCCAGCACGCGGCGGGACGCCTCGCGCACGGTGGCAAACGCCTCAGGCAGGATATCGTCAAGCGTTTCGCCGTTTTGCAGGCGGGACTTGAACTCCGGTGTTTTGGCCTGCAGCTCCGCATCGCTCATCGCCTTGTATTCTTCCGCCATCGCTTCGATCTTATCGACGATGGGGTAGATGCTTTTGAGCTCACGGTCACTGTAAGAGCCGAACATTTTGCTGAAAAAACCCATATAACAAAACTTCCTTTCGTGGGAGCATAATGACACGCCTACAAGTATAGCATCCCTCTGCGCGATATGCAAAGGGAAATTTGCTGTACAATATGAATGGACTGTAAATAAATTCCGCCGACGCGCTGTGCATGGCTTGCACTCTGCATTGCTGCTGTGGTAAAATGCGATATAAGATCGTATAGGAGAATGAAACGTCCCCCAACGGCGGAGGACAGAACGTGAGGAAAAGCTTTTTCATCTGATCCAATGATCGAAGGAGGACTAACGCATGAAACTGCACTTTTACGGAGCTGACCGCTGCGTGACAGGCTCCTGCCACTGTTTGGAGATCAACGGCAAGAAGATCCTCGTTGACTGCGGCTTGCAGCAGGGGCGCGATGAGCTGGACAACCGCTACCTCGCCTTTGCCCCCGGCAGCATCGACATTCTGCTCGTCACCCACGCGCACATCGACCATACCGGCCGCATCCCGCTGCTGGTGAAAAACGGCTTTCACGGCCGGATCCTCACAACGCGCGTGACGGCTGATTTGATGAAGATTATGCTGCTCGACTCCGCCCACATTCAGGAGAGCGACGCGGAATACGAAAACCGCAAGGGCGAGCGCGCGGGCCGCGAGCACGTTGAGCCGCTCTACACCGAGCAGGACGCGCTGGACGTCTTCAAGTACGTGACGACCTGCGAGTATAAAGAAAAGGTCGACCTCTGCGAGGGGGTGAGCGCGGTGTTCACCGACGCGGGCCATCTGCTCGGCTCGGCGTCCATCACGCTCGAACTGGAAGAAAACGGCGTGCACAAGACAATCGTCTTCTCCGGCGATATCGGCAACGTCGACCAGCCTATCATCCGCGACCCGCAGCTCCTCAAGAAGGCGGATTACGTCGTGATGGAGTCGACCTACGGCGACCGCAACCACACCGAGGTGTGGAGCTATACCGACGAGCTTGCCGAGATCATCGACGAAACGCTCGGCAAGGGCGGCAACGTTGTGATCCCGTCGTTCGCCGTCGGGCGCACGCAGGAGCTTTTGTACTTTATCCGCGAGATCAAGGACCAAAAGCTCGTCAAGTCGACGCCGAACTTCCCTGTGTACATCGACTCTCCCCTTGCCAAGGCGGCAACGACCGTCTTCTGCGGCGATCTGCACGGCTATCTTGATGAGCAGGCGCTCGATCTTGTCAAGGACGGCACGCACATGTTCACCTTCCCCAACCTCAACCTTGTTGAGTCGAGCGAGGAATCGAAGATGCTGAACATGGACTCGACGCCCAAGGTCATCATCTCGGCCTCCGGCATGTGCGACGCGGGCCGTATCCGCCATCACTTGAAGCACAATCTCTGGCGCGCGAACAGCGCGGTCGTGTTCGTCGGCTTCCAGTCGCCCGGCACGCTGGGCCGTCGGCTGCTCGATGGCGTTGAAAAGGTCAAGCTCTTCGGCGAGGAGATCGCCGTCAAGGCAAAGATCGTCAACTTCCAGGGCCTTTCCTCCCACGCCGACCATGACCACCTCATCGAGTGGATCAAGGCCTTCGACCCGAAGCCGACGCATGTGTTCGTCGTCCATGGCGACGAGGACGTTGCGCCCGTGTTTGCCGAAGAGCTCAATTCCCTCGGCTTCCATGCGCACGCGGCCAAGTTTACCGAGTGTTACGACCTTGCCGCAAACGAAATGGTCAGCGAGGGCTACATTTCCGAGCGCAAGCGCACGGCGCAGAAGTCCCGCGCCGACAACCTCTACGCCAAGCTCGTGGCGGCAGCGGAGTCGCTGCTTGAGTTTGCCAAGCGCTGCAAGGGCAGACCCAACAAGGACATTTCTGCGCTCACCGGCCAGATCATCAGCCTGATCGAGCGCTTCCGCGATTGATTTGAGATACACAACAAAAGGTACTTCGCGCATAAGCGCGAAGTACCTTTTCTGAGAGGAGAAAATGATGGAGCTTGCCAAAAATCAGGAGCATACCGTCACCATCGAGGGCTATGGCGAGGGCGGCATGGGCGTTGCGCGCATCGACGGGCGCGTTGTGTTTGTCCACGGCGCGCTGCGCGGCGAGACGTGCCGCGTGCTGATCCTCAAAACGCTCAAGAGCGTCGCCTTTGCCAAAGTGCTTGAGGTGATCGAGCCGTCGAGCGAGCGCATGGAATCGGACTGCCCGTACTTCCCACGCTGCGGCGGCTGCACCTACCGCCACATGAGCTACGAAGAGGAGCTGCGCCTCAAAAAGCAGCGCGTGCAGGACAATCTCGCGCGCATCGGCGGCAGCGCTGTTGTGGTGGAGGAAATCCTTGGTGCCGCGGATACGCTGCGTTACCGCAACAAGGCGCAGTACCCTGTGTCGAAGGACGGGCGAGTGGGCTTTTACCGCGCCCGCACGCACGAGGTCATCGAGTGCGAGCAGTGCCTTCTTGTAAAGAGCGAGGCCGACGCTGCGGCGGAGGCGCTGCGCGAATATATGCGGCGCTGCCGCGTTGCGGGATACGACGAAAAGACCGGCCGCGGCCTTGTCCGCCACCTCTATGTCCGCTCGAACGCGGCGGGGGAGAGCCTTATCTGCGTGCTCGTGAACGGGAACAAGCTGCCACAGGAGGAAACGCTCGTTGCGCTTTTGCGCGACGCCTGCCCGAAGTGCACCGGCATCGTGCTGGGCACAAACACGAAAAAGGGCAACGTCATCCTCGGCGACCGCTACCGCACGCTCTGGGGGGACGACCGGCTTGAGGATACGCTCTGCGGCAAGCGCTTCCTCTTGAGCGTGCCGTCGTTTTATCAGGTCAACCGCACGCAGGCGGAGCGGCTGTACGCAAAGGCTATCGAATTTGCAGATCTCACGGGGCAGGAGACGGTGCTCGATCTCTACTGCGGCGCGGGCACCATCACGCTTGCGCTCTCCGATCACGCGAAGAAGGTTCTCGGCGCGGAGATCGTGCCCGAGGCCATCAACGACGCGCGCGAAAACGCCGTGCGCAACGGGGTCAAAAACGTGGAATTCTTCTGCGGCGATGCGTCCGACGTGGCAAAAAAGCTCGCGCAGGAACATCTGCGCCCCGATGTCATCACCGTTGACCCGCCGCGAAAGGGGCTCGCGCCCAACGTGGTGGAGAGCATCGCTGAGATGCAGCCGGAGAGAGTCGTGTACGTCTCCTGCGACAGCGCGACCATGGCGCGCGATGTAAAGCGCTTTGCGGAGTTGGGCTATACCGCCACGCGCGCCGCTGCGGTTGATATGTTCCCGAGAGCGGACCATATCGAGGCAATCGTTCTATTGTCGCGAAAATGGACCTTGCGCCGTAAGATCCCTATGCCGCGGTGCCGCCTGAGCAAAACAGCGAGGCCAGAATAGCGACAAATTCCGCGGGAGCCGGCTTTTGAGGCAGGGGAGAGCGCGATAAGCGCTTGAGCAGCCGGGGATCACGGGCCCAAAGAGTATCAATGACGCTGCAAATGTCTCTTTCTACGCAGAGACAGTCGGTTTCATATTGCTGGGCAACGACCGGATAAAGCCAGCGCTCTGCGAGCAGGCAGCGCGCCGGCTGCTGAAACGCCAGATATACTGCATAGGAAATATGAAAAAAGCCGGAATTGTCTGCGGACAGACCAAGCCGGCGCAGCAAACCGTATATATCTCCTATCGTCATAGCGACTACGCCACCTCTCTGCCCTCCGCTTTTGTGATCTCGCCGCGGAGTGCGGTCAGGAATTCCTTCATTTCATCTTCCTTGAGCATCAGCAGCAGAAAAATGAGGGCAACTGTTGAAAAACAGTAGATGCCCCGTTCCAGATCGCTGTATGCCCGGCCTGTGATACGGAGCTTTTCTGCCATTTCCTCCTGCGTCATGCCCCGGCTTTTGCGCAAGGAAGATGCAAATTCCGAAAGGAAGCTTCTGAGCGTCGATTTGTATAGATTCATGGACTTGAGCCTCCGTATCCACCCTGTCATATAAGATGCAGAAATTCTATCTCAATGTGAAGCGTGCTTCCATGTAGCGCGCTTCGCATTGAGTTTTTTTATAGGTTTATACCAATCTTCTATATATAAAATATGATCGCGACGATCGATTTATCTATTTTATGAGTTGCATTTTTCGCGTGAATGATGCAAAATGATGACAGTGATTCGAGGAGATGCTTTTCCTCCCGCAAATTCAAAGATAGGAGTAATAAACAATGATGGAAAATTTGTATTGCGTCAGCCTTGCTGCCAGCGTGATCGCGCTGATATTTGCATGGCTGCAAAGCAAAAAGGTCCTTGCCTTCTCTGAGGGGACGCCGCTGATGCAAAAGATATCCCGCGCCATCCGCACGGGCGCTTCTGCGTTCCTCAAGCGGCAGTATCGCACGGTCGCGGTCTTTTTTGCATGCATGTTCGTCGTGCTCTGCGGCATGGCGGCTGCCGGCTTTGTCACTTGGTTCGTGCCCTTCGCCTTTGTGACCGGCGGCTTTTTCTCCGGCCTTTCCGGCTTCATCGGCATGACCATTGCTACGCGCGCCAACTGCCGCACGGCGGCCGCCGCGCAGGAGGGGCTCAACCGCGGTCTGCGCATCGCCTTCTCCGCGGGCAGTGTCATGGGCTTTACGGTCGTCGGCCTGGGACTCCTTGATATCTCCCTCTGGTACGCGGTGATGAAGCTCATCTTCCACTCCTCACTCGAGGAGATCACCGCCGCGATGATCACCTTCGGTATGGGCGCTTCTTCAATGGCACTCTTTGCCCGCGTGGGCGGCGGTATCTTCACCAAGGCTGCCGATGTCGGCGCGGACCTTGTCGGTAAGGTCGAGGCCGGTATCCCCGAGGACGACCCGCGCAACCCTGCCGCCATCGCCGATAACGTGGGCGACAATGTCGGCGATGTGGCCGGCATGGGCGCTGACCTCTATGAGAGCTACGTCGGTTCTGTTACCTCCACCTGCGCGCTGGGCGTGCTTGCGTTCAACCAGATCCCGCAGATCGACCGCGTGTACGCGGTCGCCATTCCGCTCATCATCGCGGCTGTCGGCGTGCTGTGCTCCATCATCGGCACCTTCCTCGTCAAGACGAAGGAGGACGCCGACCAGAAGTATCTGCTCAATGCGCTTGGCCGCGGCACGAACTTCTCCGCCATCACGGTGGCGGGCGTCAGCTTCTTCGTGGTGCGCCTGCTGCTCGGCAGCGCATTCTACGGGCTGTGGCTCGCCATTCTGGCAGGACTCCTTGCGGGCGTTCTGATCGGCCGCGTGACGGAATATTACACCTCTGACACCTACAAGCCGACGCAGAACCTCGCCGCCAGCAGCGAGACCGGCTCTGCCACCATCATCATCAGCGGTGTCGGCCTCGGCATGCTCTCCACGGCGCTGCCCATCATCATCGTTGGCATCGCCATTCTCGTCGCTTACTTCTGCTCCACGATCGGCTATGCGGGCAACACGGAGCTGGGCCTCTACGGCATCTCCCTCGCCGCGGTCGGTATGCTCTCCACCCTCGGCATTACCCTTTCCACTGATGCCTACGGCCCCGTGGCCGACAATGCGGGCGGCATTGCGCAGATGGCAGGCCTTCCCGAAGAGGTGCGCGATCGCACCGACGCGCTCGATTCTCTCGGCAACACCACTGCTGCGACCGGCAAGGGCTTTGCCATCGGCTCGGCCGCGCTGACGGCGCTTGCCTTTATTGCAAACTTTATCGAAAAGCTCGACGCTGCGGGCGGCGATTACAGCCTCTCTCTGATGGAGCCGACCGTGCTCGTCGGCATCTTCGTCGGCGCTTGCCTCCCGTTCGTGTTCTCCGCCATGACGATGAACGCTGTCGGCCGCGCTGCGCAGAGCGTTGTCGTTGAGGTGCGCCGTCAGTTCCGCGAGATCTCCGGCATCATGGAAGGTCACACCGATCCCGACTATGCCCGCTGCGTGGACCTCTGCTCCCGCGCGAGCCTGAAGGAAATGGTCGCGCCCACGCTGCTTGCCATCATCTCCCCCATCGTCGTCGGCCTTGTGCTCGGCGGCAGCGGTGTGGTCGGCATGCTCTGCGGCGCGCTCGTCACCGGCTTCATTCTCGCCATCTTCATGGCGAACTCCGGCGGTGCGTGGGATAACGCCAAGAAGTACATCGAGTCCGGCCATCATGGCGGCAAGGGCAGCGAGCAGCATAAGGCTGCCGTTGTCGGTGATACTGTGGGCGATCCGTTCAAGGATACCTCCGGCCCGTCCATCAACATCCTCATCAAGCTCCTCTCGATGGTCTCCATCGTGTTCTCCGGCCTGATCGCAAGCTTCCATCTGTTCTAAGCGAGCACTCGCAGGAGAGCGGAAAAGCGTAAAAAGCAAAAAGCGAAAAAAGGGAAGCGAATGCTGCGCATTCGCTTCCCTTTCTGCATGAAGGCCTTTCGCATACGCCGGGCAATTTCGATGCAGATTCCGGCATGACCTTGCCGGCAGGCACCGCGGCTTTGTGAACGGCGGTGTAGAGCCGATAGATCGGGATTGCGCAGCGCTGCTGCCTTGTGGTATGATATTCCTGCTGCGCTTTGGCAGCGACTTTGTATTTTTTGAGAGCTATTGGAGAAAAGAGAAATGATCACAACGATTTTGTGGGACGTGGATCGCACGCTTCTGGATTTTGATGCCGCCGAGCGCGCTGCCGTCCAGAGCCTTTACATTGAATTTGGCCTCGGCGAATGCTCGGAGGAGGCGCTTGCGCGCTATTCCGCGATCAACCGGAAGTATTGGGAGAAGATGGAGCGCGGCGAGATCACAAAGCAGCAGGTGCTCGTGGGCCGCTTTGAAGAGTTCTTTGCAGGGGAGGGCATCGATACCGCGCTTGCACCGCGCTTCAACGACGCCTATCAGCTGCGCCTTGGCGATACCATCGTCTGCCGTGATGACAGCTATCATATTGTCGAGTCGCTGTGCGGCAAGGTGCGCCAGTATGTCGTTTCCAACGGAACGGTCACCGCGCAGACAAAAAAACTGCGCCTCTCCGGCCTCGGTGCGCTGATGGACGGCGTGTTCCTCTCCGAGCAGCTGGGTGCGGAGAAGCCCAGAAAAGAATTTTTTGACCAGGTTTTTGCGGCCATCGAGCCGTTTAACAAGAACGAGACGATGATCGTCGGCGATTCGCTCACGAGCGATATGCGCGGCGGCGGAGATGCGGGCATCGTCACCTGCTGGTACAATCCCGAGGGCGCTGCTGCGCCGGAGGGCTATCGCATCGACCATGAGATCCACGATCTGCACGAGGTTTACGATCTGCTGTAAAAAAGGGGAGAAGGTCTATCGGTTCCACGCTCTTTGTCAAGAGGAAAAGCGGCGAGAAGTTATGACATTTTCACCTCTCATGCCACTTGCTAAACTCTAATGGATATGGTAAACTTGACGAATCAGACGGACGCCGCAAGGCGCCCGTTTGGTGAATGAGAGAAAAGAATCGAGAAGAGAAAGAAGGAAACCGAATGGATCATCAGCGCAGAGCGGATCTGATGCTGCTGCTGGCGACGAGCTTTTGGGGAATTTCAAATTGCCTGACGGCGATTTGCCTGCGGGATATGCAGCCGCTGACGCTCAATGCGTTCCGCTTTATCACGGCCTTTCTGGTGCTGGGCTTTGTTTTTCGAAAGAATTTGCGCCGCGTAAGCCTCGTGACCGTAAAGTACAGCATTCTGGTCGGATTGTCGCTCGTCATCGTGTATACGAGCCTTACCTACGGCGTGATGTATACGTCCGTTTCCAATGCAGGTTTCATCGGCGCGCTTTCCGTGGTAACGACGCCGATTCTGGAGTTCATCGTCTACCGCAAAAAGCCGGAGAAGAAGTTTGGCGTTTCGATGGTGCTGTGCCTTGCCGGCCTTGCATTGATGACGCTGAGCGAAACGCTCAAGCCTGCCTTCGGTGATGTGATCTGTCTTTTTGCGGCGGTGTTTTACTCGGTCGACCTGATGATCACCGAACGGGCCGTTGCCGATGAGCGGGTTGATCCGCTGGCGCTCGGCGTGTGCGACCTCGCCGTCGTCGGCGTGGTAATCTCGGTGCTGTCGGTCTTTCTGGAAACGCCCGCGCTGCCCGGCACGGCAAAGGTCTGGGCGGCGTCGCTGTTCCTCGGCATCGTGTGCTCGGGCGTCTGCCTGGTGATCCAGAGCGTCTTTCAGCGGCACACGACGGCGAGCCGCGCGAGCCTTATCTTTACGCTTGAGCCGGTGTTTTCGGCGATCTTTGCGTTTTTCCTGCTTGGTGAGCGCATCGGCGTCAGGGGCTATCTCGGCGCGGCGCTGATGCTCGCGAGCCTTGTGCTGGTGGAAGTCGATGTGGGCGCACTGTTCAAAAAAGGCAAGAAGGAAGCGGAGTAATAGGAGGAATATCCCTGTTGCCACGTTTGGTTGCGGAGATGCAAGGTAGAGCTGGTGGCATTTTTTGCCGCATGGCGCTATACTGGGCGCATCAAAGCAAACGGAGGATACGCACATGACGCTGGGAGAAAAGCTGAAGATGCTGCGCGCCTCGCGCGGCTTATCGCAGGAGCAGCTCGCTGCGGAGCTGAATGTTTCGCGGCAGGCCGTCAGCAAGTGGGAATGCGGCGACGCAGCGCCCGACCTCGACAAGCTGCGCGCCATCTGCACCTATTTTGCCGTGACGACGGATTACCTCATCTGGGAAAATGAAGAGGACACGCCGAAGGCGGCCGTGCCGGAGAAGGAGCGCGCTGTGCGCGGCAGGAATGAAGTTTTCAGCGATGCGCTGCTGTTGGTGCTGCTGCTCGCGGGCATCGCAGCGCTGTGGAACAGTCTGCGTCTCGGTTTTGCAAGCCGTGCCGCACTGCACATTATCCTTGCCGTGGCAGCGATCGCTGCCGCGATCCTTTCAACGACCGTTTGGAAGCAGCGGGGCAGAGTGATCGCCCTGCTCATCGCCGCGACCGGCACAGTTTTGGCGCTCTCCCGATTGGCCGCTATGCTTACCTATCTGACGGATCTGTGGTCGACGTCGAGATTGTATGCAGGCGGGGGCGACTGGCCGATCGTTTGGGAGAGCGCGGGGACTTGGCTGCGGCATGACTGGCCCTACTATGTATGTTATCTTGCCCTGATCGTCTGCGGGTTTTGGCTCGCGCGGCGGCTCAAAAAGAAGGAGAAGGCGAATGACGACCTTTGACAAAGTGTACGCCGCAGTGAGGCTTATCCCGCGCGGCAGCGTTGCGACCTACGGGCAGATCGCCGCGGCGATCGGGAATAGGCGTCTTTCCCGCGTTGTAGGGTATGCGCTGCACGTCAACCCCGAGCCGGGCGTTATCCCGTGCCACCGTGTCGTCAAGCGGAACGGGGAGGTGTCAAGCGCATTTGCCTTCGGGGGAGCGAACCGTCAGGTCGAGCTTTTGAAGGCCGAAGGCGTCGGCTTTCTGGACGGCAGCCACGTTGATATGACGCAGTTCTGTGTCCGCGCCCTGCCGCTCATTCTGGAAGAGTAAAAGGAAGCGTTCCGATGAAACCGGAACGCTTCCTTTTTATGATTCGCTTTTCTCTTTTTCGTATCCGGCGAGCGTCAGAATGACCTCGCCCGCCATCATCAGTCCTGCGCAGCCGGGAACCCAGACGAGGCTTGCCGGTACGCTGCGGCGACCCGGCGGGGGCGCTTCCAGCGCTTCGGGCTTGGCGGGAAGCTCGGGGGAGTAGACGACGCGCAGGTGCTTGATGCCGCGCTCGCGCAGCTCTTTTCGCATCACGCGCGCAAGCGAGCAGTTGACGGTCTTGGAGAGGTCGGTGATGCAAAGCTTGGTGGGGTCTAATTTGTTGCCCGTCCCCATCGCAGAGAGAATGGGAATGCCGCGCGCGTGCGCTGTTTCGATCAGGTCGAGCTTGCTCGACACGGTGTCGATGGCGTCGATGATGTAGTCATAGCGCGCGGTGAAAAAATCCTCGCGGTGGGCGGCGTCATACCGCGCGCAGATGAGGTGCAGCCGGACATCTGGGTTGATGTCGCGGCAGCGTGCGGCGAGGGCATCAGTCTTATTTTGACCGACCGTGGAGTGCAGCGCCTCGAGCTGGCGGTTGAGGTTCGTGCGGCTGACGCTGTCGTCGTCAATGAGCGTCAGCTCGCCGATGCCGGAGCGCACCAGCGCTTCGACCGCGTAGCTGCCGACGCCGCCGAGGCCGAAAACGGCCACATGGCTTTTTTGCAGCCTTTCCATCGCGTTGGCGCCGAGAAGCATCTGTGTGCGTAAAAACTGATCGTCCATAGTTTCCCCCTGAAGGTAAGAGTAAAAGAAATAAGCTGCCGGTTTGTGACCGGCAGCTTATTTTGTCGTAAGAAGGGATTACCCGACGTACTTCATGCCGTCAAGCTGCTCGGTCTCAACGCCGTCGGTGATACCGGCGTACCACTCGTCGTAAGCGTCGTTCTTGAGATCAAGGTCAGCCTTGTAGTACCAGTAGGGCTGGGGATTGGTCTCGACGAAGTACATCACGTGATAGCCGTTGCTGGACTCGACGATGCCCGTGTCGCCGCTCTGGCGCGCGGGATCGAAGCACCAGTCCTCGAAAGAGGGAACCATCTCACCCTTGTAGATGTTGGAGTACAGGCCACCGTTGCTGGCGCTGCCGGGGTCAGTGGAGTTGGCGACGGCCAGCGCGGCGAAGGCGTCCTCGGTCTTCTCGCCGTCGTTGTACTGCTGCAGGAGCTCGTTGGCCTTGTCCTCACTGTCAACAAGGATATGACGCACGGAAACCGTGTGATAGTCGTTGCGGCTGCGGGAGTGGAAGAGCACAGCGTAATAACCCTTCTCACCATTGGCGGCGACGGTGGTGTCTCCCTCTTGACGGGCATCGTCAAACGCCCAGGTCAGCATATCGGAAGCGCCGTTTTCAGCATAGCCGATGTGCGCGTAGGTGCCTTCCATATCCTCGCCGATGGTGTCGAACGTCTCACCCTGCGCATAGCGGGAGAGAGCGGTCTCGGCTTTCTGCTTGGCCTGCTCGAGAAGCTCGGCCTTTTCTTCGTCCGTTGCGTCGTCGCCGGCAGCGGAGGTGAAGAGAATGTACTCAATGTCGGCGCTCTGATAGCTCTTGGGATCAGCGTCGTAAGCGGCCTGCACTTCTTCGGCGGTGTAGGACAGGGAGTCGGCATAGCTGCTGGAATAGGCCTGTGCCAGCGCCATCATGCGGATGTTGCGCTCGAAGACCTTCTCGTTGACCAGCGGGCCGCAGACGGCCTTGATGTACTGCGCGCGGGTGTGACCGGCGGAAGCGGCGGCAGTGTCCAGATCGGCAAACGTATCCTGCACGGACTGCTCCACGGCCTCGCTGCCGTCAAAGCCCTCGGCCTCTGCCTTCTGCGCAAGCAGGGAGTAGGAGGTCATGCTGGTGATGGCCTGATCGCGGAAATAGTCGTACCAGGTGCCGTCGTTGATGGGGCAGCTCTGCTCCTTGAGCGACTTGGTGGTGTCCAGACCATAAGCGCTCAGATAATAGGAGTTCTTGGAGACAAAGCTGCTGTAGATGGTATTGTAGAAGTAGCTCACGTCGGCGGCCGTGTAGGTCTCATTGCCGATGGTGAGCGCGTCGGCCTTGCGCTCGATCACCTTGGAATTGGCGACCGTAACAACGATGCCGACGATCACAAAGATGACGGCGACGGCGATGTAAAGGGCGTTGGTACGGCGATCCTTCGCCTGCTCGTCCTTTTCACGCTTTGTCCGGGGATCGACGTAACCGCCTGCCAGACTTTCCTGGCGGCTCTTCTTTTCTCTGGATGCACTCATTTTGTTTGTTCAGTCCTCTCAATTATTGGGTTTTGCAGATTTGCAAAATGCTATTGAAAATGCCCAATCATTATAACGAATGATGCGAGATAATGCAATGGCAAAATTGTGAAGATTCTTCGTATCATTTTCCGCCCGCAGGCGGAAAACAATTAAAATCGCAATTCCTGACGACATGTGCGTCAGGAATTACTCTTTGCGCAAAGCGAGTGTCGAATTGTCTGCTTGTGCAGACAATGAGGCACAGAGCGACGCGAATCTTTCTCAATGAAAGCGACGCAAGTCGGTTTCATTGAAGTTACTTCGTGCCGAAGATTCTGTCGCCGGCGTCACCGAGACCGGGGACAATGTAGCCGTGCTCGTTGAGGTGATCGTCGAGCGCACCGGCATAAATGTCAACATCAGGGAACTTCTCCTGAACGGCCTTGATGCCCTCGGGAGCAGCGACAAGCACCATGAGCGTGATGTGTTTGCAGCCGCGTTTGCGCATCTCACCGATGGCCTCGCAGGCGGAGCCGCCGGTGGCGAGCATCGGGTCGACGATCATCACGTCGCGCTCGGCAACGTCCTTGGGCATTTTGCAGAAATAGGGGTGCGGCTCGAGCGTCTCTTCATCGCGGTACATGCCGATGTGACCCACGCGCGCGGAGGGAACCATGCGCAGCACACCGTCGACAAGCCCGAGGCCGGCACGCAAAATGGGGACAACAACAAACTTCTTGCCCGCAAGCGTGGGAGCGTCCATCTCGCAGATGGGGGTCTTGATGTGCTTGGTGGTCAGCGGGAGGTCGCGCGTGGCCTCATAGGTGATGAGCATACCGATCTCGGACACCAGCTCCCGGAAATCCTTGACGCTGGTGTTCTCATCGCGCATGATGGTGAGCTTGTGGGCGACGAGGGGGTGGTTCATGATGTGTACTTTCTCGTTGAATGTTGCTTCCATTGCATAGACCTCCGAAAATATATTGAAATTTGAAACTTGCTTACTGATCCAGTTTGGCGTTTCTCAGCCGCTCCGCCTGCGCGGGACGGAGATAAACGGGCAGAAGTTCCTGCGCGCTCATGGTCTCGCCGCGCGCATAGGCGCGCTCGGCCGCAAGGCCGACGCCAACGGCATTCTGATAGAGAAGCGCTGCGGGCGCGAGCGAGCACTTGACGCCGTGCTCGGTGAGATAGCGCTGGCAAAGCATGCCGCCGTCGCCGAGGACGGTGATGGGCTGATCCTTCCCCGCGAGCTGTGCGCATAGATCTTCAAGAGAGATTGCGCGGTCAGGTGTGAGGCGCGTCAGCACGCCGCCCTTTGCTTCAAAGACAGCGTTGTAGACCTGCGCGCGGCGCGCGTCCATCGCGCCAACGACGAGCCCGTTCAAGTGCGCGATGTTTTCCGCCATCGCCTCGAGCGTCGAAATGCCGAGACACGGCTTGTCCGCCGCCCAGGCAAGACCCTTGACCGCCGCAATGCCGATGCGAAGCCCCGTAAAGGAGCCGGGACCTGCCGCGATGGCGAGAGCGTCCATATCGTCAATCGTCAAATCGGCGTTTTTGAGCATCGCGTCCACCATCGGAAGGAGCGTGCGGCTGTGCGTCAGCCCCGTGCACTGGTAGGCGGAGGCGAGCGGCGCGCCGTCTTCGACGACGGCGCAGGAAACGCTCTTCGCCGATGTTTCCAGAGCGAGAATTTTCATGCGAATCTTCCTCCTGTGACCGTGATGGTGCGCGTATTTTCATCTTCTTCGCCGCGCGCGATGTCGACATAGATCGTGTCGTCCGGCAGCGCGTCGGACACACGCTCGCTCCACTCGACGGCGCACACGCCGTCGCGGGCGAGGTAATCGTCCCAGCCGATGTCAAAAAGTTCATCTGACGAGCCGAGACGGTACATATCAAAATGGAAGAGGGGTGTTTTGCCATCATATTCGTTCACAATGGTGAACGTTGGGCTCGTGACGCGCCCGCGGCAGCCAAGGCCGCGCGCAAGGCCGCGTGTGAAAGCGGTCTTGCCCATGCCGAGCGAGCCGGTAAAGGCGAGCACGTCGCCGCCGCGAAGCGACTTGGCGACTTCTTCGCCAAACTGCTCCGTTTCCTGTATGCTGTGCGACACGAATTGCATGCTTTCGCCTCCCTGACCCCATTTTTACCCATATTACCAAAGAGTATAGCACAGCGAACCGCCCTTTACAATTCTTTTTCTGCGGAAAGAGGGAGAAAAGTGCGTTTACAGGCGTGCAGAATTGTGCTAAAATATATTGATATTTTATTGAGAGAGGAGCGTGAGAAGGTGAACCGATTCCGTAATTTTCTCAGCGACGTGGTGCGTCAGTCGGACATGGTACTGCTGTCACTGTGTACGGTTTCCACGCTCTACGGCATGGTGCTCATCGCGAGCGCCACGCATTTTCGCGGCACACTCAAATATGTTGCCATTCAGGGCTTCGGACTGCTGCTCGGCGTGCTGCTCTACTTCCTGCTCTCCAGCATCGACGTATCGGAAGTGAGCAAAAAGTGGAAGTGGCTGCTGGCCTTTAACTTTGGCTTCATTCTGCTGCTGCGCACGCCCTTCGGCCTCACGCGCAACGGCAACCGCGCCTGGCTCGGTGTGAACGACATCGGCGCGCAGCTCGGCATCGGCTTTTTAAAAAACTTTCCCATCACCGTCCAGCCTGCCGAGATCGTAAAGATCACCTTCATCCTCCTGCTTGCGCGCCAGCTTGCGCTCTTGCAGGAAAAACGCGACCTGCGCAGCTTTACGAACGTCATCCAGCCCACGGCGCACGCGGGCGCGATGTTTGTCTTCTACTATATCATCTCCAAGGACGCGGGCAGCGGGCTTGTCTATCTCTTCGTCTTCTTGTGCATGGCCTTTGCCGCGGGCTTTGCCCTGCGGTGGATCTTCCTCGGCGTGGGCGGCGCGGTGGGCGCGTTTCTCGCCGCGTGGAACCTCGGCCTTCTGCGCGGTGACTGGTACGACCGCATCAAGGTCATCCTCGACCACAGCTACCAGCCGGAGAAAAAGGGCTTTCAGCAGACACGCGGTATGCTCGCCCTCGGCTCTGGCAAGCTGACGGGGCAGGGGCTGTTCCAAGGCACGCAGACACAATCATCCGCTAAGTGGAGCCTTCCAGAGCGGCAGACGGACTTCATCTTCTGCGTCTGCGGTGAGGAGCTGGGCTTCATCGGCTGCCTCCTCATTATCGTACTGCTGCTCGCCATCATCGTCCGCTGCCTCATCGTCGCGCGCGAAGCGCCGACACGCATGGAGAGCCTCGTGTGCGTCGGCATGGCGGGCATGCTCATCTTCCAGACCATTGCCAACATCGGCATGTGCCTGTTCCTTATGCCGGTCATTGGGCTGACGCTGCCGTTTTTCAGCTACGGCGGCTCGTCCATCGTGACGATCTTTGCCGCGATGGGGGTCGTATCCGGCATCAAAAAGCGGTCGCGGCCGGAGTGGCTCATCAACTAACGTTTCAAAAGTGGGGATTCTCTTTGAGAGAATCCCCACTTTTGAGATTAACGGAGAGATGGCAAAGCCGTCTCTCCGTTAAAATTGCACTTCGCTTCGTGCCTTGCCGCCCGTAGGGCGGCTGCGACACACGCGGAGTGAGAAGTATTTTTTGCCACGTACACGCCGCGGCGAAAAATGATTGAAATTTATTTGCGCCGCGCACGGCGCAAAATGGGTCTAATCGCGTTCGATTTTTTCGCCGCTGAGAGAATCTTCACTTACGCCGTAGGAGATGACGCCGCGGCCGAATTTTCGGCGCAGGGTGTCCATTGCGGATTCGACAGCCTCCTGCTTTTCCTGTGTTTTCTCGTCTGTGCCGAGCAGGTCGAGCTGACGGAAGGACTGCGCTTCCTCCGTCAGATGCAGTGCCGTGACGGACAGAAGACGGATTGGATCCGGCGCTTTCCATAGTTCCTTTATAAGCCGCAGTGCCGTGTCGTTGATCTCGCGCATCAGGTGCGTGCTGTGATCGAGCGTCGTCTGACGCGAAAAGACCTGAAAACGGCTGTTCTTGATACCGACCTGTACGCCGCCGCAGTAGAGCCCATGCCGCCGCAGGCGCATCGCCACACTGTCGGACAGCAGCGAAATGCCGCTTTGCACCTCGTCCCAGCGCGTCAGGTCGCGGCGGAACGTCGTTGAATTGCCGACAGATTTGATCGGCTCGCGGTCTTTTTCTCCGCGCACGGGGGAATTGTCCAACCCGTTTGCATAGCGGTAGAGCTGCAAGCCCATTTTACCCATCAGCGTTTCAAGCATTTCCTCGCTGCACTTGCCCAAATCGCCGATCGTGCGTACGCCGTAGCGTCCCAAAAGATCCTGCGCGCTGCGCCCGACGAAAAGCAGGTCACCGACGGGCAGGGGCGTGACGATCTCACGCCAGTTCTCGCGCGAGATGACTGTGGTGGCGTTCGGCTTTTTATAGTCGCTGCCGAGCTTGGCGAAAACCTTGTTGAAGGAAACGCCGACAGAGATGGTCAGGCCGAATTCCTGCCGGATACGGTTTCTCAGCGTGTCGGCGAGCGCTTTGGCCTCCCCGCCAAAAAGGTGCAGGGAACCTGTCACATCGAGCCAGCTTTCGTCGATGCCGAACGGCTCGACGAGATCGGTGTATTCGCTGTAAACGGCGTTGATCTTCTTCGAATATTCGTCGTAAAGCTGATGATGCGGCGGCAGCAGAATGAGACCGGGGCACTTCTGCCTGGCCTTATAAATGGTTTCCGCCGTTTTTACGCCGCAGCGCTTGGCCGGTTCGTTTTTGGCAAGAATGATGCCGTGGCGCTCCGTGGGGTCTCCGCAGACCGCGACGGGAAGCTGCCGCAATTCCGGCCGGCTCAAAAGCTCGCAGGAGGCATAGAAGCAGTTGCAGTCGCAATGCAGAATGATGCGATCCATCGCGTTCACCTCGTTTCGGTGACAGTATATCACAAAACAGGGAATAGAACAAGTGTTTTATAGCGAGGTGAGCAACGCTTCAAAATCCTGATAGGGAATTTCCCACTTTTTCCGCGGGAGGGGATTTCCGCCCAGCAGCGCCATGAACTGCGCCGCCAAAGCCGGCCGCCCCAGTTCCGAGGCCATGTCGATCAGATGATACTGCTCCTCGCCCACATAGGCGCTCTGAAAGACAAGGCGCGACAGCTTTTCGTCCCGCTGCAATTCGTCCAGAAGCTCCGGGGAAAGGTCGTCCGTTCCGTAGGGGCAGCAGCTGTGCAGCAGCCATCTTGCCTCCCGTGGGGCTTTCAATCGGCTCCCCGCCGCGTACAGCAGTGCGCTCCACATGGCGATGCCCTCGCGGTGATCTTCACCGTAGGCCCGCTCGAGGATCTCCACCGCGCCCATGGCGGAGAGTTCCTCGACGTCCCACGCGCCGAGGGGTTCAGAGAATTTGCGCAGCAGCAGCGCCGTGTCGGGGTCGGCATTTTCTGCAAGGCTCTCTATCGTCAGCTTCGGCTCTTCTTCCACGTCCACCGTCAATACGATCCTGGGTCTTGGCAGATTGCCGCAGTCGCAGCAGTAACCGCATTCCCAAGAGTCCTTTCTGACCATCACGGGCGCGCCGCAGGTTGGACAGCGCATGCAATCTCCCCCTTTTTTCTAATAACATAGTCTGCATTGGACAAACAGATTGCCAAGACTATTTACTCATTCTCCTTTGAAGATACTTTGCATTTATAGGCTCATCATATGCTTGAAACGGCAAAAGAATATACTTGGATGTTTTCCTTATATATGCCAAGCGTCAAACAATCAGACTCGAAGCCCGCCCTCCGAATCGTATCGTTTTCCTGTTGATCCTGACACCGTTGACGATCTGGCAGTCAGCATCGGTGCTGATCAAATCTTGCTCGTAATACCGCCTGCATGGCGCGGTTGCAAGAATTATTTGCGATGCGGCGAGCGATTTTTTGCATCTTTGGCCCGAACAGATTTCATTGCCTCGTGCTCTCGGAAAAGCTCGTCGTGCAGCTTGATCGAGCTCCACGCGGCGTTGTCCTCCGTGACGACAGCCTTGAGCGGAATGAGCACACGGCTGCGGCGCAGGGCAGAAAGCAGCGTGTCGAGCTGTGCGCCGGTAAGGCCGCAAAGAACGAGCATCTCGTCCGAAAAACTGCCGGCAGCCGGCTCCTCAGCGGGGGAAAACCCCTCCAGTCCGCAGAGATAGCCGACAGGGTGAGAAAGCTCTTCCGGTGCAACGGTTCGTCCGCTTATGCCGAGTTTAAAGAGAGCGAAACGGATCTTTTGCAGTCGGGCGGCATCCTTGACATTGTAAAGCAGTGCGCCTGCCATCATCAAAACCTCCTCAGCACGGCTGTGCAGCCTTCTGCGCCATGATGTCGGGATCAATGCAGAAATAGGTGAATTCCCCCGTGGCGAGGAGTTTTTCGCCCTCGCCCAGAATATCCACATCGACAAGGCAGGTCGTTCTTCCACGGTGACGGACACGCGCGTCCGCACGCACGATGCCGTCCGTCTGGTTGCGGAGAAAATGCATCGCACTGCTCTGCGTGACATACGAGCGGCCGTCCGTGTGGGCGGCGTAGCCGGTGGCATTGTCCGCCATCGTGTAGATCGCACCGCCGTGTACGATGCCGTATGGATTCTTGCTCTCGGGACGGATCTTGAGCTTAAAAACGGCGTGGTCGGGCTCAACAAATTCCGGCTCGATATGATTGTATGCGGCGAAGAAATTTAATTTGTTCAATTCATCCATCGGATGGGAAACTGCACTTTGTACCATGAAAAGCGGCTCCTTTGACATAATTCCTCACTATCCTATCATAATTGCGCGGTAAAAGCAATGTTTTGACAAAAATGATGCGGTGGTGCGTCAGTGGCTTGAGAATGTGTGAATATCGAAAAAATGGAAAATAATTTGTATAAAATGGTCATTATTAAGAGAAAAGATGAAAAAACTTGTATTGCTTGCCCACTTCCATTTTGAGCGGAAGCCTGTTATACTACATAATAAGATAAGCGCAATTTACAATTGAAGGGGAAAACCCTATGATATATGAACATTCAGAGCTCTCTCGCCGCGCAGCGGGGCCGAGGATCGCAGCCATCGGCGGCGGTACCGGCCTTTCTACGATGCTGCGGGGACTAAAAAAATATACCGACCGGCTGACAGCGATCGTCACGGTGGCAGATGATGGCGGCGGCAGCGGCGTGCTGCGCCGGGAAATGGGCATTTTGCCGCCGGGAGATGTCCGCCAGTGTATGCAGGCACTTGCCAATACCGAACCGGTGATGGAGCGGCTGCTTGATTACCGCTTTCCGGAGGGGCAGCTCAGGGGACAGTCGTTCGGCAACCTCCTGCTTGCGGCGCTCAACGGTATGGCCGGGAGCTTTGAAGAGGCTGTCTCCATGATGGGGCAGGTGCTTGCGATCTCCGGCCGCGTGCTGCCGGTGACAAACGCGGACGTGCAGCTGGAAGCTGTTTTTGAAAACGGCGCGCGCGTTGTGGGGGAGTCGAACATTTTCGATGCGAAAAAGCGGCAGGATTGCCGCATTCACCATGTTTCGCTCCTGCCGGAGCGACCGAAAGCACTGCCGGACGCGTTGGAAGCCATTCAAAGCGCTGACCTTATTCTACTGGGACCCGGCAGCTTATATACGAGCGTGATCCCCAACCTTCTGGTCGACGGAGTGGCCGATGCGATCCGCACTTCGCACGCGCAGAAGTTCTACATCTGCAATATTATGACGCAGGACGGCGAAACGGAGGGCTATACCGCTGCCGATCATCTTGAAGCGCTGCTGCGCCACGGGCGAGAGGGGCTTGTCGACCTCTGCCTTGCCAACAATGCGCCCATTCCGTGCGCGCTTGCCGCGCGCTATTCGGAAGAGGACGCGGAACTGATGCGAATCGACCGCGCACGCATTGCGCATCTGGGCATTGCGCTGGCGGAATACCCGCTGCTCTCGGCGGAGGGGGGATACGCCCGTCATGATCCTGCGCTATTGGCGCAGGCGGTTATGGAGTTGTACCGCGCACGCACGGTGCGTATTTATCGCGGTACGCAGCAGTACATTACAGAAAGACAGGAGAAAGAATGATGCTCAACAGCAAAGAGTTTGTTCGGGAGCTGCAGCTCCGGCACGAAAGTGCGTGGATCAATCCAGATACGACCACAGCGTCCGCGGCGCTCGCCGCCTGTTCGCTCACGCTCACCGATGTAGACGATGCTGCGGCGCGCCTGGAGCGCTTTGCGCCGTTTATCAAAAAGGCCTTTCCCGAGACTGCGGATCATTGCGGCCTGATCGAATCCCCACTGACGGAGATCGAAAAAATGCGCGCGTGGCTTGCGGAAAACGAGAATGCACAGCTCGCGGGAAAACTGTTTTTGAAGCGCGACAGCGACCTGCCCGTTGCGGGCAGTGTAAAAGCGCGCGGCGGCTGCTATGCGGTGCTCAAGCACACAGAAGAACTGGCGCTTGCAAACCACCTGATTAAGCCGAATGAGGATTACAGCGTGTTTGCCTCGCGCGCGTTCCGCAGCTTTTTCTCGCGCTATGAGCTGCATGTCGGTTCGACCGGCAATCTGGGGCTGAGCATCGGCATCATGGGCGCAGCGCTCGGCTACAGGGTCACTGTTCACATGAGCGCAGACGCGCGGCAGTGGAAGAAAGACCTGCTGCGCGAAAAGGGCGTAACGGTCATTGAGTACGGCGCGGACTATTCCTGCGCAGTGCAAAAGGGCAGGGAACTCGCAGCGGGGGATCCGATGCGCTATTTTATCGACGATGAAAACTCTGTCGATCTCTTTCTCGGCTATGCCGTGGCTGCGCGGCGGCTCAAGGCACAGCTTGCCGGCCTGAGTGTCCCTGTGGACGCGGAGCATCCCTTGATCGTGCATATTCCCTGCGGCGTCGGCGGCGCGCCGGGCGGCATCTGCTTTGGCCTCAAGCAGGAGTTCGGCGATCATGTACACGTCTTTTTCGTTGAGCCGGTGGAGGCGCCCTGTATGCTCCTGGGCCTTTCCAGCGGTTTGCAGAACAACATCTGCGTGCAGGACATCGGCCTGAGCGGACGCACCGCGGCAGATGGCCTCGCCGTCGGCCGCCCTTCGGGATTTGTGGGCGAGGCAGTCAAGGCGCTTGTAAGCGGCGGCTTCACGGTGTCTGATGAGCATCTTTTTACCTATCTTCGGGCGCTGTACGCGGCGGAGGGACTTTTTGTTGAGCCGTCCGCCTGCGCAGGCTTTGCCGGCGCGGCGGAGCTTTCCAAAATGACAGATTATCTCGAAGTGAGCGGCCTTGGTACGCATTTTGCGAACGCGGCGCACATCGTCTGGGCGACGGGCGGCGCGCTCGTGCCGGAAGGCGAACGCGAGACCTATCTTGCAACATGAAAACAGCAAAGCAGGGCTTCCCGCATTGCGGGAAGCCCTGCTTTTTTCACGGATTCATTCAAACAGCTTGGCGCTGCGGTTGAGATATACAAGCTCTATGATCTCGACCACGCCCAGAGCGATGGCAATGGCGAGAATAAGCAGCAGCAGCAGGACGGTCAGGCTGCCGTTGTAAAAATAGAAGAAGGAAGCCGACGACAGAGTCAAAAGCAGGATCAGAATGAGAAATGCGCCGAGAGCACCGATGACCACGACCTGCCAGGTGCAGAGTGAACGCCATTTTGCCGCCATCGCGTCGTCTGCGCCGTCAAACGCTTCGGCGCAGGCGGTGAGCTGGTGGTACGCCGCAAGTGTGGCAAACAGGAAGAGCAATCCCAGCAGAATGATCAGAACGACCAGGATCGCAGAGACGTCCGATGCCGTTATCCACTCCTGTACGCTTGGCGCATCGAGAAGCGCAACGAACGGCAGCGCGATCAGCGGCAGAAGATTAAAGTACACGGCCTTGCGGAAGCGGGGGACGGCCGTGCTCAGCTTCCAGAGCACAACGAGCGCGAGAACGCTGACCGCAAACGACATCGCACTCAGCACGATGCCGAGCGCCGGGATCTTGTCACCGAGCTTGAAGGTGTTGTTCAGGAGGTTGATGACGGCATTGGCGATGCTGAGGCGGAAGAGGTTCTGGAATCCCTTGTGCAGCAGCGGCGCATTGGGCAGCTCACGCAGGGGAATGACCGGCAGCGCGGGAGAGGGAGCGGCGGTACTCTCTGCGGGGGCGGGAACGGCGACGGGGGAAACTTCGGGGACAGGTGCGGGACTTGGCGTCTGGTTATTTTCCATCATGGCGGGTCTCCTTTCGTTCTTTTGGGCCTTGCGGTGCAAGGTATCCTGTGTTTCTTTATTTTTGTCTAAGCGGTGCGGGCGGCTACGGCTCGACTTTCTCGCCGGTTATATCGTTCATTGAGGTGGGCTCTTTTTCCTCTGGCTGGGGAAAGTCAGCGGGCCGTTCAGTGATTGCTGCGCTTTCTGCCAGACGGAGCATTGCTTCCCGGTCGCCGCAGGCGTCAAGCGAAAAATGCAGATTGCTCTTTTCGTCGATCCACTCAAGCGTACTCCACAGCGTGGGATCGCTTGGAAGAAAGAGCTTTCCCTTGCAGCCGTTGACCGTGACCTCAAAATCTCGGTGTCCTCGCCCATGTCATAGTAACTGAATGCGTTATCCTGCATGTAAATGCAGCTGAAGATGATGAGATCGTCGCTGCTTTCATAACAGAGCTGGCGGAAACCGGAATCTTCGTAGCTCATCTCTGCGTTCAGTGCGTAACCGTCCGGCAGGGCGGTGAGCGTATAGAATGGCAGCTTATCGGCAGGGGCATCGCCGGCATATTGGTAGGAGACCTGAGAGCCTGTCCAGGTTTCTATCCAGTGGATCAAGCTTGCCCGCGCATCGGGGCTTGCGGCGGTGAAGGCTGCAAACAGAAGTGATGCGGCAAGCAGTACTGCGGCTGCCCGTTTGGCGGTTTCGGCAAAAAAGCTGCGCTTTTTCGGCCGTTCATAGTACAGCGCTTCTTCCACATATTTTGCACCGATCTCATTCATGGCGTCGGAGAAAAGTTTGGCCGTCATGCCATCACCTCCTGCTCGGTCAAATAAGTTTTGAGCTGCTTGCGCATGCGCATCAGCCGCAGTCTTGCGTTGCTCTCGGTGATGCCGAGAAGGCGGCCGATGTCGGCGTAGCTGTCAGCGTACCAGTAGCGGCGCATAAAGAGCACGCGGTTCTCCTTGCTCTGCGTGTCGAGAAAGCATTCGATGACGGCGGCAAGCTCCTTTGCCTCGCAGTGCTCCTCCGTGCGCCGGGGGGAGGCGAGGAATTCTTCGATCTCCTCCATACACACGTCGTAGTGGCTGTTTCGTTTCATTGCCGTGTTGGCACGATAGCGCGTGATCGAACAGCGCCGGACGAGCGTGCCGACAAACGCCGAAAGGGATTCCGGCCGCTGCGGCGGGATCGCGTTCCATGTGCTGAGATAGGCGTCGTTCACACACTCTTCGGCGTCCTGCGCGCTCTTGAGGATATTGTCCGCGAGCTTGTGGTAAAGTCTGCCGTATTTTTGATCCAGCTCGCTGATGGCGTCCTCCGAGCGCGCGAAGAACAGCTCGACGATCTGCGCGTCCTCCATCGTGCGGCACCTCCTTCCTTGATACAAAGAGTTTCTTTCCTCTTTAGACGCAGTTCCTGACAAAACGCTTCATAAAAATCAAAGTTATTTTTTTATTCCTGTTCGGCAGAGCGCGGCGGCAAAAAGAAAAAAGGCGGCTCCGCACCTTTTGGTGCAGAGCCGCCTTGTGCCTCAAAGGTGCTGCTTTACATGTTCGCAGATCGCGTCATAGGTCTGCTGGCTGATGTCGTGCTCGATCTTGCAGGCGTCTTCCTCGGCGGTCTTTTCATCCACACCGAGTGCAACGAGAAATTTCGTGAGCGTGTGGTGCCGGTCGAGCATCTTGGCGGCGATGGCCATGCCGCGGTCGGTCAGCGTGATGAGACCGTCGCGGTCCATCTCAATGTAGCCGTTCTCGCGCAGGCGCTTGGTCGCGTAGGTCACGCTGGGCTTGGTCACGCCGAGGTGCTCTGCCACATCGACCGAACGGACATAGCCGTGCATTTCCTTCATCATCAGCATGGACTCGAGATAATCCTCGGAGGCCTTCTGGATTTTCATAGGCGGTTTCACCAACTTTTTTGTCAGATAGTATTTACAGATTAACATACTCAAACTAAGAAAGCAAGCGCAAAAAAAATATCTGCGAAACCCCTTGACAAATGAGGTTAGAGCTATTAAACTAACGAGCGAAAGTTAAAGAGCACTAACTGACGCCTGCAAAAGCAATCGAGTTTGCGACGGCAGAAAGTGTCGGATCAAGAACATGCGGAGGGAGAAAAATGATGCCGCTTACATTGGCAAACGCCGGAGAAGAAAATACCATTCTCAGAGTCGGCGGGAGCGCGGAAGTGAAAAAGCACCTTGCAGATCTCGGCTTTGTCGCCGGGGCAGCGGTGAACGTTGTAGCTTCGCTCGGCGGGAATGTGATCGTCAAGGTCAAGGAGAGCCGTGTTGCCATCAGCGAAGAAATGGCGAGAAAGATCATGATTTGAAGAAAATTCTGAATAAAAAGGAGAAAGATGATGAAAACACTGCGTGAAGTTAGAATCGGCGAGACCGCCAGAGTCGTCAAGCTCCACGGCGAAGGTCCCGTCAAGCGCCGCATCATGGATATGGGCATCACCAAGGGTACCGAGGTCTATGTCCGCAAGGTGGCACCCCTCGGTGATCCGATGGAGGTCACAGTGCGCGGCTATGAGCTGTCGCTGCGCAAGGCAGATACCGAAATGATCGAAGTGGAGTAATTTATTTTCTGCATGAGTTAAGCTTACTTAACTAAGGAGGAGAAAGCAACCGTATGGAAAAGCAAATCAAAATTGCCCTTGCGGGCAACCCCAACTGCGGTAAAACGACGCTTTTCAACGCCCTGACCGGCTCGAATCAGTTTGTCGGCAACTGGCCCGGCGTCACCGTGGAAAAGAAGGAGGGCAGACTGAAAAAGCATGATGATGTGGTCATCATGGATCTGCCCGGCATTTATTCTCTGTCCCCCTACACGCTTGAGGAGGTCGTCGCCCGTAACTACCTGATCGGCGAGCGGCCCGATGCCATTTTGAACATCATCGATGGTACGAACCTCGAGCGTAACCTGTATCTCACCACCCAGCTCACTGAGCTCGGCATCCCCGTGGTCATCGCCATCAACATGATGGATATCGTCCGCAAGAACGGTGACA
>ERZ857882.1607-NODE-1607-length-25823-cov-9.328159_pt1 | contig 25823 bp, 19 predicted proteins | sample MGYA00519697_ERZ857882 | MGnify/ENA primary metagenome ERZ857882 (study PRJEB31778, sample SAMEA3449373) | human gut metagenome | biome: human gut; feature: human-associated habitat; material: faeces | place: United Kingdom | collected 2010/2012 ...
TATATACTATATTATATAATATGTTTTCTTGATTTATAAAAAATTTAAATAAAATACAAATATTATAATAATGTAAGTATATTTATGAATTACTTTTTCAATTTACAATAAAAGGTGATTATAAAATGAATTTTTAAGTAACTATATGGAAAAATTACAAATTTTTTATTATAATATTTTATGTACTTAAAATAATCATTTTTTTATTAGGAATAGGGGGAGAATTAATGAAAAATAAAAAAATTAGATTAGTTTCAGGAAAACTATTTGTGGAAAAAGAGATTCCTAAATATAAGCTAAAAAAGCTTTCCATTGGGGTTGTATCCGTAATGGTTGGAACAATTATTTGCTTTGGTATCCAGACAACAGAAGTACATGCTGAGGAAACGATTACAAATAAAGTTGTTGTTGAGGAAGCACAATCAGAAGCTGAAATTAAGGGAGAAGTTCAAACAGAATTGAATCGTGTAAGTAATGGGGATTTTGAAGGAAGCCAGATTTCTAACAAGACTAAATGGAATCTGAAACCATTTGGTGTATCTAGCATTGTTACAGATGATGGTAATACCTATGGGAAAATTGCAGGAGAAACAAAAGATGAATATATTTTATCAAAAGTTCCTACTACTCCAGGTAGAACATATACTGTAACAGCAGATATTAAGGTTGTTACAAGAAGTGCAACTCCAAGTGGTGGATATTTCACTGCAAGAACATTTGAAAATAATGCCTATGGTACTGTTTTGAATCAAATAGAATTGAAAGATGTTATGAAAAATTGGACAAGTCAGACATTTGAATTTGTGGCACAAGGTTCAGAAACATTGATAGGTATTGTGAAGTATAATCCAGAAGATACAACAATAGATACAGAAAAAACAGAAATTAGTATTGATAATCTAAAGGTGGTAGAGAAGAAACAAAATTCATATAAAATGATTTGGGAAGATGAGTTCAATAGCACTGATCTTGATAAAGATACTTGGTCTTATATGCCAGGAACAGTTGGAAGAAGTGAGCAACAAAACTATACAACTAGTAAAGATAATGTATACATAGAAAATGGATTACTTAACTTTAAAGTAACTGCTCGTGAAAAAGAGGAAGTAAATCCTAGAAAACCTAAGGGACGTTCAATAAAATATGATTCAGGATTTATCAATACTTCTGGTAAGAAGGATTTCTTATATGGCCGTATTGAAATGAAAGCTAAATTGCCAAAAGGACAAGGAGCATTCCCAGCATTTTGGTTAATGGGAACATCCTATGGATGGCCAGGTGGGGGAGAAATTGACATTATGGAATTGATTGGTTCCCCAACAAAAGAACGTCTAGCGGCTGGTGATGTTGACCCTACAGATAATGCAAGACAAAGTAATAAGATAATTTATGGAACACCACATTTCTATTATGTAGATGGTGATGTTGATAAGGATGGTAGCTATGATCCATATGAATTAGGTGGAAATGTAAAAATATCAGAAGATTTTTATGATGAATATCATGTTTTTGGTATAGATTGGTATCCTGATCATATAGATTGGTATTTAGATGGAGTAATTTATAATTCAATGAATCTAGTTGGTGATGCTAGATTACAAGCTGCTGCTGTAAGTATAAATCGTCCTCAGATGTTGAAATTAAATCTTGCAACTGGTGGTGACTGGGCAGGAGATGCAGGAAATCATCTTGCAGAAGATGGAACTACTATGCAAGTAGATTGGGTACGTTGGTCTCAGAATGATGAACAAAAAGCTGCTGCTGAAGCTTGGTATGCAGATGCACCAAAGCTAACAGGAGTAAAAGATATTGTTATTAAAGAAGGAACTGCTTACGACGTTTTATCAGGTGTTTCTGTAAACAAAGATAATTACTCTATCAATGCTAGCTTGGATGATGAATATATGTATGAAAATACTGGAGAAATGAAACTTGTAAATACAATAGATAAAAATGATATTTCTACTTTAAAACCAGGAGTATATAATATCCATTATTCTGTTGTTCCAACTGGCATTGCATTAAATGGAGATGCATTAGCAAAGGGAGATGTATATAAGACACTATTGAAAACTGTGACTTTAGTAGTATTACCTGAATCAGGAATTAAAGGAACAGAAGGCGAAAACCTATCTACTATTTCACTGCCATCTGGATGGAAATGGGAAAATCCTGAAATGGTTATAGGTAGTAAAGAATTATATCCAGTTATCTTTAGTACAGGAAACGAAACAAAAGCAGCTCGTAGTGTGACAGTTAATATTCCTATTGAAGTTGAGGAATCAAATGGAACACAAACAGAGACAAAGACAGATACTCCTTCAGATGGTTCTTCTGTGATAAATAATGAAAAAGAATCAGTAATTGTACCATTAAAAGCTGAAGATAATAATCAGCAAAAAGTTGAAACAAAGGTAAATGATAAAACAGATGGAAAAGGAGCTATGTTATCAAAAGAACTTACAAAAACAGGAGATGCTTCAACAATAGGAGGATATCTATTATTAGGAGCTACTTCATTATTAGGAACACTAGGATTAGGTAAAAAAAGAAATAAAAAATAACATATATTAAAAAATCTAAGGAGCTACCTTGGCAGCCCCTTAGATTTTTATATATTAAAACTCAACTTCAGTTGTATTCTTAACAACTATTTGAGCAGCTTGTTTTTCAACTAAGTCTCCAGCTTCAGTTTTAATAAGCTTTTTATTTATAATAGTATCCATAAGGGCTACTACAGCAGAATTATCTACATTTTCTTTAATATCCTTAACAGATAATGTAAGCTTTTTACCAGATATATCTTTAAAACTCATACTTGCAGTTCTTGCAATCATTGGACATCCTCCCTTCTTTATAGGTAATAGTTAATAACTTATAGAAATTAACCTCTAGTTACTATATAAGTTTGTTGCTTTTTTATAGTAGTAATATTATGTTCTAATATTCCTCCTATAGCATCAGATAATACAACTAAATCTTCATCAGTTGCAGTAGCTGAAATGTTCTTAAAGCTTTGGCCCTTAAAAACATCATTTCCTTTAGAATCAACTCCAACTTGATAGCTTAATCCTAAAGCATTTCCAACTAATACTGAACTTGCTGCCATAATTATCACCTCCTCATATCTTATATACGAAGGTAAAAACTATTTTAAAAAAATCATAAAAATATTTTTAAATTATTTAGCAGCTAATTTTTTCTTTTTTAGAAGCTTATCTATATAATAGGTTATTATAGTGAACACACCACAGATAGAGGCATAATTTATTATTAGTACAAATACAGATGTTTTTTTCATTGACTTGCCATTTGGCATTTTTTCATTATTATTTTTGAACTTTTCTGCATCCTCATTGGCTATTTTATCTTTTTTTCCTTTACCTTCACTTAGCTCTCCTTTAGGTATAGCATTTTTATTAGAATTAGGTATTCCTTCTGGTTTTTGCATTCCGTTACTATCTCCATAATTAGAATTTAGAGCTACTGTAAATAACATAAATGATTTTTGGATAAATCCTTTTGAGTAGATGTTATAAGAACCCAATATTAGTATAGCTATTACTAGAAATATTGAAATCACTTTACTGATTTTTTCTTTTATGTTAAATTTAAATACCTTTTTACTCATATTAATAACCCAAGTCCAATGAAGACCTATATGAAGACCTATAAGAACTAAAGTTAAATTTGATATTCCTATATGAACAATTTTCCATATTTGATTTTCACTATGGATATTTGTGAAAATAGTTTTTGATATAAATACACCAGATAGTATTATTAAAGAAATACACAAAAAGAGTAGAAGATTTAAAATAATATAGGCTTTTATATTACTCCCAACCAAGGAGTTTCTTTTCTAGGACATCATAATCATAATCTCTACCCTTGAAATTGTGGAATCTTAGATTTTTAGTATTATTATTTTTATAAGAGCTATTTTTATAGTATTTATCACTATTTGTAGAGGTAGCATTGGAAATATTTTGGTTTAAGTAAATTTCAAATTTTTCTCCAAAGAGAGTAAAAGGAGTTAAGTATTGTTCAAAAGCAGTTCCTTTCCAAGCCTTAACTTTTTTATCTATAACAGTTTTAAAGTCATCAACAGTAAAGCCTTCTTTTAGCCTGGCTTTAACTAAATTAATTGTTTTGCTATTGTTAACCTTGTACATAACTCCAGCCTGCAAATTTAAATAATTTACAATACTAGTTACTTTTTCTTTTATATTATTATATAGATTGTTTAATTTAGTAGATGAATTATTTAATAGATGGTTATTTGTTGAACATTTCTCTGAAGAACCCTTATTAATATTTACATACACAGGCTCTTCATTTTTATGTTCTATATGTTGTAAATAACTAAAATTATCATATTCTTCTTCATTATTTTGAATAGTATCTTCATTAGTAGGAATAACTTTATTAAATTCATCATTAATATTAGTCTCATTAGTAGAACTAGAATCTTTAACTATATCAATATTATTTTCTTTATGATTATTACTGTTTGTATGAGTATCTTTATTATTATTGTCATTAATATATAATAGCTCCTTGTATTTTTCTCCTAAGGAATAGTAAGAAAAGGTACCACCTTCTTTTTTTGTATAATGAGATAAAATACCTAAATCTCTTAGCTTAAGCATCCTCATCATAATGGATCTTTTACCTAACCCCAAGAAAGGAAGTTCATCTTCAATATTTTTATAGCTTATCCAATAATATTTAACTCCTTCTATAATTTCATAATTCATCTTTCCGCTTTCCATAAAATCATCAAAATACCTAAGGATAGCTAAATCCTTCACATCTAAATTTAACTCCATAATTTTTTTCACACTATACCCTAAAAATGAGTACTTCATATTCATTACCTCCTAAAATTATTTCTTAATTACCCTGTCATAAAATAAGTACCCAGTTATAAGTAAAATTGAGAAAAATAATTTTAAAAAATTTTATATATATAATAGAAAAAAATATAAATATTTAAACTATAAGCAAATAGAAAGTATATTAATAAAAAATAAAGAAATATGTGGATGGATTATTGCAATATAAAAGATATATTTTATGATTGGTATTAAGTAATTAAAATAAGTTTTTAGGCTTGACGATTTTAAATTTATACTATATTATAACAATAATGGTATTAAATGATTACAGAAAATAAACGTTTTACTCTAAAATTTAAGAAAGAGGAAAACTAAAGATTAATAAGAAAATAGAAACACTTATAGTAGCAGGTGTGATATTTGCTAACATAAGAAGAGAGAGTAATAAATATAATACATGTAAAAAATAAGAGGGATTAATATTCCTCTATTGTTATTTATTGTTCAATAAACAAGGAGGATGAAATGAACAAAAAGAAAATACAAGCATTCATAGTAGCAGGGTTAATATCTACAAATACATTAGCTCCACTTGCAGATACTTTAGTACAAGTAGAAGAAAATACAAAAGTAGGAGTAGAAACTAGAGTTAATTCAGTTATAAGAGCTGAAAAAGGTTACTTATATTTATCGGATATAGACTACGAAAGTGGGTCCAGTGCTGGCTATGGTCAAATAAGAAAAGATACTAATGTGGAAGGCAATAGCCTAATAAAATTAATAGTTGAAGGTGAAGTTGTTGAGTTTAACAAAGGTATGGCTGCTCATGCGAATTCAACATTAATATTCAATGTTGAAGCGTATAAAGATACTTACAGTAGACTTACATCTTATGTTGGCGTAGATGCTAGCAGAGGCAGTAATGGTAATGGAGTAATATTCATAATATCAACCTCTGACGACGGTGTAACTTGGAATGAAGTTAAAAGAACTCAAGTCTTAAAAGGAGATATGGAGTCTGAGTATATTGATATACCATTAAATGGAGCTAATTATGTAAGACTAGTAGCCAATAATAATGGAAATATGTCAGCAGATCATTCTGTTTATGGAGACTTAAAATTAGTAAAAGAAGACTATGTTCCACCATCTACTAACATAGAAGGGTTAGAAACTTTAGCATCTTATGATGCTACTCTTAGGGCTCATGATATTGATTATAATATAGAGCATAATGAAATGACTATATTAAGAAGAGCCCTTGTTCAAAAAATTGGACATGGAACTCTTAAAAGAATGGCAGCTCAAGATCAAAAATACGCTAATGCTATAAATTATTTAATTAATGACAATACTGCTTTAAAATACTTTATGACTGGTGGCCCAGTGAGTATACATGGAAGTTATCTACAAAGTTTTAAATGCTTTAGTGATATATATGACATATATGAAAGTGAATTAAAGGACAGCGCAGATGACAACTTTAATTTAAGATTAGCAATAAGTATATCTTTATCACATGGATATATAGCGTTGCCGACATCTTGGCTTGACAAAAAAAGTAGTGCTGATGCAGTAGGAAGATATGAAGTATATCAAGAATTAATAAGCTCAGGAAGAATGGATGAAGGTGGAGATACTAACACTAATGGTAAGTGGAGCGCTGAAAAATTTAAAGCATTGCCTGTTGCAATGATGAGATGGGCTGTTGACAACAGAATGAACAATGATGAAATTTTATGGCTGGCAGATTTTGCTCTTAAACAAAAAGCAGAAGGCGCAAATTACTTTGATGCTTATAATTATATAAAATATACTTCTGGATACAATTATAATAATAGCATACTTTATGATCCAGCTAATTTTGAAAAGTATAATGATAAATACGGTTTTGATGATTACTATGATGATTATGGAAATACAAATATGAACCGACTATGGATGGTATTTGAGGAAGGAGCTGTTTGTGGAGGACTTGCTCAAACATATTCTAACTTAGCAGATACTTTTGGTAGACCATCTAGTCCTTGTGGACAACCAGGTCATGCAGCTAGTTTAACTTATGCATGGAATTCTAAAAATCAAAGATATGAATGGATAATCCAAAATAATGTATCTGGTTGGACACAAACTAATAACCAATATAATGAGAGAATGTTAGGATGGGGAAATCAAAGTTGGATACATCATCATTCTGCAAGCTATACAGTTTTAGCAACTGATGCTGTTGTTGATGATTATGATAATTATGTTAAAGCTACATTGCTTAATTTCTTAGCAAACAGCTATGCTGATGATAATGAAACTAAAAGGGAATGTTATGAAAAGGCTTTAGAATATCAAGCAATAAATTTAGATGCTATGGAAGGCTTAATTAATTGTTACAAAGAAGATACAAACATGACAAGTAATGATTACTTTGAATTAGCTAAGAAAGTTATAAAAACTTACACTTATTATCCTCAAACTATGATGGATGTTTTAGCATTAATAGAAAATAATATAACTGATCCTAATTATGTTGCTCAAATAGATATGTTAAAATATGAAGCTTTAATTAAATCATCTAATGCTACACCAGATGTATGTAGTAATGTAGAAATGAATAAACATTTATCAGCTAAATATCTTGGAAATGAATCAATGGAATTAGCATCATTTTCATTTGATGGAGATAATGCTGGACAAATAGTTATAAATGAAAAGTACAATGGTTCAAGTATAAGAGTTAGATACAGTTTAGACGGTGGAACTAACTGGAAACAAACGAATGATCATATAATAGAATTAACAGATGAAGAATTAGCTTCTATAACAGCAGAGAATGATATAAAAGTTGGATTAGTGGGCGTAGATGATGTATATACTATTGACATATTAAATGGTAATACAATCACACAGTCTACTATATATGCAAATGATAATGAAAACTTACTTTTAGGTAATGTAGAAAACCTTGAATTTAGTTTAGAGGGTGGCACTACATGGTGTGATTATGTCACTGGAGTAGAAGGTGATAGCATTAATCCTAACGGAATGGATGCTATTAGAATTGAAGGAAATCAATATGTAAAAGTTAGATATAAAGCTCATGGATTATATCTTCCAAGTGCAGAAGTTGAATATACATTCACAGAAAATACAGATACAGAAGAGAGAAAGTATATACCATTAAAGTATGTAAATCTAGTTAGCTGTAGTAATGCTAATAGCAATAATCACAAAGGAGAACATCTTATAGATGGTACAGTTAATACTGGATATCATACTCCTTTTAGACAAACAACAAACGATAAATTCTATATTGTTGAATTTGATAAGGTAAGATATATAAACTCTATAGAATATCAATCTAATGGTTTTAATGGTAAATTAAAAGATGGTGAAATATACACAAGCTTAGATGGTCAAAATTGGACATTATCAGGTACTTTCACTAATTTAGAAAGAAACCATACTTTAAAAACATTAGACTTAGACAGTCCAACTGCTACTAAATTTATAAAAATAGTAGCTACTAATACACATGGAAATAGCGAGGCTGAGAAGAACATGTATCTTGCTGGTAACATGTTAAACTTCTATGAAGATGCAACAATAGTAGAAGATGAGCCGACTATACTTCCAGATGATGTTCCAGTACAAGATGTATTGCCAGATGATGAGGACTTAGATTTAGATATGAATGTAAAACCAGATCCAGTAATACCGGATGAAGACTTTGATTCAGATATGAATGTAAAACCAGATCCAGTAATACCGGATGGAGATTTTGATTCAGATATGAATGTAAAACCAGATCCAGTAATACCAGATGAAGATTTTGATTCAGATATGAATGTAAAACCAGATCCAGTAATACCAGATGGAGATTTTGATTCAGATATGAATGTTACTCCTGAACAACCACCAGTAGAAGAGGAGGAAATGCCTGATACTCCAGATACTGAAGTTCCACCTACTGATGAACCAGAGATAGAAGGACCTAGTAAACCAGATGTGGAGAATCCTGATGATGAGGAAGTAAATCCTGATACTCCTGAAGAAGAAAAACCTGAATTTAATCATAATGTAGTTGAATTAGTATCAGGTAATGGGCAAAAAGATAGTCCATTACTAATGATAATAAAAAAATCAGTAATGGTAAATGAATTAAATAGTTTCTTAACAGATTTAAAAAAATTAAATCCAATATTAATTTCTAAAACAATAGAAGGAAACTATACAGTTTATGAATTAAAGTTAGATAGAAACTCAGAGTTATTAGATAAAATATTTAAAAGAAGAAATATAGATGATAGGGTATATGCAATAATAAAGATTGAAAATTCAAGAACTGAATTAGTAAGTATTTTAAATGACTTTGTAAAAGAACCAGATTCATCTGTTGTAGTACCTGAAACTGAAAACCCACAAGTACCAGGCACTAATACAGAATCAAAACCTAATAACAATGAAACAGTAGAAGGTGAAATAAATTCATCCATTAATAATATAAGTGCTGGAGACACTTCAACAGTAGAAGGTGAAATAAATTCATCCAGTAACAATATAAGCACTGGAGATGTTTCAACAATGGGAGGATATCTATTATTAGGAGCTACTTCATTATTAGGAGCACTAGGATTAATTAAAAAAAGAAATAAAAAATAGCAGCTATAAAAATAGAGCTAGAAGTTTAATACTTCTTGCTCTATTTTTATACACTACAATATTTAATTATATAGTTAGAATATAAATAATAATTATTTTGTGAACATTTGAGGGTAATATGGTTAATGAGGAAAAGTTTGTAATAAGAAAATAATAATTGATAGATTAAATATTAATTAGTTGAAGTTAGGAACTTATATTTATATGAATATTTATTTCTGTGAATAGATGATATAATATTTAATATAAAGTGATATGAAAATAAATCTTGAACATAACAAAATTCAAAAAAATACAAATTGAAATAGGAGTGATTAAATGAGTGGTATATTAGATAAATATGATGAATCCATTAAACTCACTTATAATTACACATACAGAATGCTTGTTCATTTAAAAAATATAAGAGAAAACTATAGAAGATTAGAAAATGCAGATGAGATAACTTTAGAAGTATATAGAGATTCCATAATAAAAAAGTATGAAACATTAGAAGATTTAACATGGAAGTTATTATCTAAAATATTTAAAGCTGATGGAGTAGATATAAATAACCCTAGAGGATGTTATAAACATGCATTTAAAGAGGGATTAATAGAAGACATTATTGTTTGGAATGATATATTACTTGCAAGAAATTCAACAGCTCATATATATAATGAAGATGATTATGAAGAAATAAAAAATAATATAATTGAAAGATATATAGATGCTATAGAAGAGCTTTTAAATAAAATATTAGTGGAGAAATTATAGTATGTATGGAATAGAAGAGAATATATATAAAAACTTAATTTCATATTTTAACAATAATAAATATATAAAAAAAGTGGTTTTATTTGGATCAAGAGCAAAAGGAAACTATAAATATAATTCAGATATAGATTTAGGGATATTATGTGATAAAAAATATAAGGGAACTATAGCAGAAGAATTAGATGAGATTGTAGGAATATATTCTATAGATTTAGTTTTTTTAGATAGTATGAATAATGAAATAAAACTTCAAATAGAGAAATATGGTATAGAGATTTATAATAACATTTAAAAAGGGATATTTTTATATCTCTTTTTTGTTTGCAATTAAATTTTATATGACTTTCAAATTACACAAGGATTTAATATAAACTTATAAAAAATACAATATATTCAGAAAATTACAAAAATATGTTATAATAATTATACAGAAAAAGTATAATTATCATACAAATAAATGTAATAATCTATATTTAAAATATCATTTTATTTAAGATTATTTAATAAAATTAAAGAGGTTATATTTATAGTAGCATCTTTTGTAGGGGCATATATTTATAAATAAATGGAATGAAAAGGGAGGAAATGACAATGACTTGGGATTGTGCAGAATTATCAAAAATATTAAAGAAAAATTATGGAGCAAAAAAATTGGAGAAAAGCCTTATTGACTCTAGCAAATTAAAAATGCTTCCTTGGATTGCTGGAGCATTTGTTGGAGGGGTAGTTGTAACTATTGGTGTACAAAAACTTGCTAAGTATTTTTCTGAAAATGAAGTAATAATAGTTGAGGAATTAGAGCCTGATAAGGAAGAAGCAGTTGAAGATATCAAAGAAGAAGATAACAAGCAAGAGACTACTAAAGAAGAAGTATCTAATGATGAAAAAGATATCAATATAGATGAAAAGAAAAATTAGTTTATTTGGAGTATATGTACTTGTTACAGATGCTCCATTTTTTATATGTAGGAATATATTGCACAGATAGAAAAAAATATCTTTTAAAAATAATTGTTAATTTAGCTAAGCTTTATAAAAAGAATTTATCAACATATTTTTTTATAAAAAGGTTGTTTAGAAAAAATAGAGAAGAGTTTTTTGATTTTAAATAAATTTTAAGGTAGCCAATCACTTAATATAAAATTATAAAAATAAATAAAAAAAATAACAAAATATACAGAAAATTATAGAAAGGTGTTAAAATATTTATAAAGATAATATATGAAATCTGTTAACCTATCAGGAAGCATAAGAAGGGGGATATCTATGGCAGATATTAAATTTGAAATTAAGGAAACTTTAGGAGTTTTATCGGAATCAAATAAAGGTTGGAAAAAAGAATTGAATTTAATTAGTTGGAATGGTAGAGAAGCAAAATATGATATAAGAGAATGGGCTCCAGAGCGTGAAAATATGGGAAAAGGTATTACTTTTACAAAGGATGAATTAAAAGCTTTAAGAGATATATTAAATTCAATAGATTTGTAATAAAAATAAATCGTTACATATAAAATTTTATGATTCAGAAAACTGATTTTTATTGAATTTTATGTAGGGAGAGAGAATTATGATATCATATGAAAATTATAACGATGAAATTATTCAGAATATAAATGATATTTTGAATAATAAAAAAGATTGTATTATTAATATAGTAAATGATAAATTAACACTTTCTGTATTTTCGTTATTGGAAAAAAATTTAAAAAACGTTAAAGAAATTAATTTAGTAATTAGAGACGCTAGATATATTCCTAAAGGAGAAGAAGTTTCAAGGGAATTTGAAATAGAATTAAAGCCTAAGGATATGCTTTTTAATGAATATGATATTGTTGAAAAAAATAAGCTACAATATTTCAGAAAAGCTAAATCTATGTATGAGTTTATACAAAAATATGTAAGTGTTAAACGAGTAAAACCAAATTTTCAAGTTAGAAGTAATATAATAATTATAGATGAAGATTTTATGATTCAAGGATCTTCTTCTCTTGAGATATCTAATAATGATAAGAGTGGTAGGCGAAATAAAATAAATTTTAATACTGTAATAAATAGTGATATGGATAAGAATCAAATTATTAATGCTAAAAATACATTTAATCAAATTTGGTATGGAGAAGATATCACAGAAGATTATAAAAAAGAATTATTAAAAAGTTTAGCTTATGTCTATAAAGAGCATTCGCCAGAATTTTTGTATTATTTCACTTTAAATGAGCTATTTGGTAATCAACTTGATTATGGTGTTGAACGATTCGAAAGAGATAATAATAGTTTTAAAAAAAGTGAAATTTGGAATATGCTTTTTAACTTTCAAAAGGATGCAGTTCTTTCAGCAATACAAAAACTAAATAAATATAATGGTTGTATAATTGCAGATAGTGTTGGACTTGGTAAGACTTTTGAAGCATTAGCAGTTATTAAATACTTTGAATTAAGACAAGATAATGTTTTAGTATTAACTCCTGCTAAGCTATATGATAACTGGTCATCTTTTAAAGGAGATTATGTTGATGGACCATTAAAAGAAAATTTTAATTATAAAATAATGTTTCATACTGATTTATCAAGATATAAAGGCTTTTCAAAAGAAGGAAAAGATTTATCAAGATTTGATTGGAGTAAATTCGATTTAATTGTAATAGATGAAAGTCATAATTTTAGAAATAGAACTGAAAATGAAGATGGTAGTTTTACAAGATATCAAAGATTATTAAATGCAATAAAAAAAGGAAATGGAAATACTAAAGTATTATTATTATCAGCAACTCCTGTTAATAATTCATTGGCAGATTTAAAGAATCAAATAACTTTGATTACTAGTGATAGAGATTTTGCATTTGACGAATATGGTATAAAAAGTGTAGATAACTTATTACGAAGATCATCTGCCGTTATTAATAGATGGGATAGAAGGCCTAATAAGAAGAAGGAAGAGTTATTTGATGAACTTCCAGCAGATTTTTATAAGCTATTAGAAATGATGACAATTTCTCGTAGTCGTAAACATATTACAAATTATTATGGAACTGAGCAGATAGGAAGCTTTCCAGATAAGCTTGAACCAGATACCTATACACCAAATGTAGATATAAAGAGAGAACTTATAAATTTTAAAGATACAAATGAGTTATTAGCTAGATTAACATTAGCAGTATATGCTCCAATATCTTATGTCAAAGGAGAATATATACATATCTATAAAGAAAAATATGAAACATTAGGAAAAGATGGACGAGTATTATTATCCAATGAACTTAGAGAGTCAGGAACTAAAACTTTACATAGATTTAATCTATTTAAGAGATTAGAAAGCTCTGTATATTCATTTGGAGAGACAATTAGAAGATTAATAGAAAGAATTGATGAATATATAGAAACTATTGAAAAGTCTGAAACTAATAAAAGTATAGAATTAGATGAATTTGAAGATGAGGATGAGGCTATATTAAATTATAAATTTGAAGTTAAAGTAGAGCATTTAAATAAGAGGAATTTTTTAGAGGATTTATATTTTGATAAGAGTATTTTGGATAAACTATATAAAGATGTTAAGGTAGTTTTAGAAGAAAATAAAGATGAAAAAATACAGGAATTATTAGAAGTTGTTACTAAGAAGATTAAATATACTCCTTATAATGAAGGCAATAAAAAGGTGTTAATATTCACAGCTTTTGCAGACACAGCAGATTATTTATATACCTCATTGCAAAAGAAATTTTTAACTCTTGGATGCTATTTAGGATGTGTAAGTGGGTCAGGAAAGCCTAAGACTAATAATAAGAGAGTTTCATGTGATTATAATAGTATACTTTCTGCATTTTCACCTGAATCTAAGCTTGGTAAAAAGATAGAACATGATAGAGAAATTGATATTTTAATTGGAACTGATTGTATATCTGAAGGTCAAAATCTACAAGATTGTGATACTGTAATAAATTATGATATTCAGTGGAATCCAGTATCCTTAATTCAAAGGTTTGGACGTATAGATAGAATTGGAAGTAAGAATAAAGCAATAAAAATGATAAATTTCTTTCCAGCAATGGAGCTTAATGAATATTTAAATTTAGAGCAAAGAGTAAAAGGAAAGATGATATCAGTAAATCTTGCATCTACAGGAGATGAGGATAGATTAAGTCCTGAAATGAATGATCTTAATTTTAGAAAAAGGCAATTAGAAAAATTAAGAGAAGAAGTTATTGATATTGATGAAGCAAATGATAGCATTTCTTTAACTGATTTAAATATGAATGAGTATTTATATGAATTGTCAAATTATATTAAAGAAAATCCAGAAGTAAAAGAAGTTCCAAGAGGAATTTATTCTGTTACAAATGGAAATAAAAAAGGAGTTATATTTTGCTTTAAACATAAAAATGTTATAGAAAAGCCTAAAAATGAAAGCTCTTTGTATCCATATTATTTATTATATATTAATAAGGATAAAGAAGTATATTTTAGAAATGTACAAACTAGAGAAGTACTTAAAGAGTTTAGAAAATTATGTTATAGAAAAGATAGACCAATTAAAGAATTGATAAATACTTTCTATAAAGAAACAAAAAATGTAAGAGATATGTCAATGTACTCAGAACTTTTATCATCAGCAATAAAATCTATTCAAGGAAATGAAGAGAAAAAATCTATTCAAACAATATTTGATTTTGGTGGATTTAATAATGAATTTGCAAATGAAACTTCTGATGATTTTGAATTAATTTCATTTTTGGTGGTTGAATAATGTTTAATCTACCAGAAAAATATAGATTGAATAAAAAAATAGATGTAAAGACATTTATCAAGAAGGATTTAAATGCAAATTATAAAAAGAAATTAAAAGAATGTTTGAAAAGCGTTATATTGACTTATCAATTAATGGGGGAAGAAATTCCAAGCATAATAAATGAATCATATAATTGCCAAGTTATTTTATTTCTAGATGTTGAAATTAATGATATAAAAAATTCTACTTTTATAGGTGGAATTATTCAAAATGAGATTAAACCACTTTGTATTATAAATATTCATGATAAAAATAATGAAAGATATTATTTTGCTGAAAAGAGATTGAATATTCAAGATAACAATAATGTAATTATAGAAAATACTGTGATTACAAGACAAAGTTCAATATTTTTCTTTGATAACTGGGTAAATGAACTTAATGAATATTTAAATTTTAATAATATTATTTTAAGAGAAAATAAACTGTTTTTTTATAGAGAGATGATGACAAAGGCATTTTTAATTAGTGAATCTAATTTAAATATAGATAGTAAAAAGTTGCTAAAAAGCAATATATGGTATAACTCTAAAAAGGTAAAGATGCTATTAATCTTTTTAAAGGAATTAGAAAGTTTAAAGCTACAACTAAAGAAGACTAATGAAAATAAAGAAAAGGTTTTTATAAATAAAGAAATTAAAAATTTAAATAATAAAATAATTGAATTAGTTTAGGGGGAGGTAGTAAAAATGGGAGAAGCAGCAAAAGGAGATTTAAAACAAGAGATATTTAATGAAGTAAACGAAAATATAAAAGCACTAGAAAGATTATTTCCAAGTGCAGTTAAAGATGGACAAGTTGATTTTCAAGCATTAAAGGAAGAATTAGGGCAATTTGAAGAAGTAGGTCCAGAGAAGTATGGATTAACATGGTCAGGGAAACAAAATGCAAAGAAAAAATCTCAGGAAGACGTAATTGGTAAGACATTAAAATATATACCTGAAGAAAGTAAAAATCCAGAAACAACTGAAAATCTTTATATAGAAGGTGATAACTTAGAAGTATTAAAGCTTTTAAGACAAAATTATTATAAATCAATAAAGATGATATATATTGATCCACCATATAATACAGGAAATGATTTTGTTTATAATGATAATTATAATATGGGCAAATCAGAAAGTGATAAAGCAGAAGGAGATATGTCCGAGTCAGGAGAAAGATATACAATTAACCCAAAGAGCTCAAATAGATACCATGCGAGATGGTTAAATAATATGTATCCAAGATTAAAAGTTGCAAAAGATTTATTAAGTGATGATGGGGTTATTTTTATTAGTATAGACGATAATGAAGTAAGTAATTTAAAAGAAATTTGTGATGAAATTTTTGGTGAAGAAAATTTTGTTACTAACTTTATATGGAAAAAAAGGAATTCACTTCAATATGAAGAGCCTTTAGTTACTTCTCAAACTGAATATATTTTATGCTATGCTAAAATAAAGTCTATTTTTAATTATCACGAGGGGAGTAAATTTTCAAGAATAAAAAAGCCTTATGATGGTATAAATTATAAAAATCCTGATAATGATCCAAGAGGGCCGTGGTTAAGCTCTGGAAAAGAAAGAAATGATGGTAGACAAATTTATGAAGTAACGTCTCCAACTGGAGTGAAGTTTAAAGGAGCTTGGATACCGTCACCTTCAGAATTTGATAAATGGGATAAGGCAGGATTGATATGGTGGGGTAAAAATGGAGACTCTAAACCAAGAAAAAAAAGCTTTTTAAAGGATTTTAAAGGTAATGTATCAAGTAATTTATTAATGGATGAATTTACACTTAGTAAAGATTTTAAAAATAAAGAAAAAATATGGACAATTGGTACAACTGAATCAGGGACTAAAGAATTATCATTATTACTAGGAAATACAGTTTTTGATTATCCTAAACCTATTTCATTAATAAAATACTTAGTGAATCTTATTAATGATAAGAATGCTATAGTGCTAGATTTTTTTTCTGGTTCATCTACAACAGCACATGCAGTTATGCAGTTGAATGCTGAAGATAGAGGCAAACGTAAGTATTTTATGATTCAGTTTCCAGAGGAAACAAAGGAAAAATCAGATGGAAGAAAAAATGGATATTATAATATTTGTGATATTGCAAAGGAGCGTATTAAAAGAGCAGGAGAAAAAATAAAAGAAGAAAATAAAGATAAAGAAGGTATTGAAGATTTAGATATAGGATTTAAAGTATTTAGAGTTTCTGATACAAATATTAGATGGAATTATGAAAGTGAAAATTTAAATACTTTAAGTAAAGATGCAGAATCTAATATAAGTGTAAATGATACTACTTTTGATTATATAGCTGCAACTAAAGAAATTACTTTAGAAGAAGGAGCTATGTCACCTAAAGATGCTCTTGATTTTATGCCTGGATTTAAAGATATTGATGTGGTATATGAAATACTTTTAAGACAAAGAGATATTCCGCTAAGTGCTAAGGTTGAATTATTAGAGGATATAGGAAAACGCACTTATATTTTTGCTGATAGTTATTTAGTTTGTCTTGAAGAAAATATAACTGTAGAGATTATAGAAAAGTTAGCTGCACTTAATCCATTGCCTATAAAATTTATTTTAAGAGATAGTGCCTTTGGTGATGATATAGCATTAAAAGATGAAACTTATAGAAGATTAAATATTCTTATTGAACGAAACTTAGGAGAAACTAAGAAATCATATACTGTAGAGTTTATTTAGGGGGAGATGGCGGATGAAAAAGTGTATTGAGTTCCAATTTGATGATGATTTACCGCATCAGTCAGCTGCAATTAAAAGTGTTGTAGATCTTTTTGAAGGGTTACCTAAAAAATCTAATGATATTTATGGAAAGAGTTATAGAGAAAAAAATCTAGTGGAAAAAGAGCCTATAAGAAATAAAGACATTTATTTTGGAAAGAAACTACAAGAAAATTTAAATAAGGTTCAGCTAAAAAATAATTTATTTACAACATCTATTAAAGGAAATGATTTTACAATAGAAATGGAAACAGGAACAGGTAAAACATATGTTTATTTACGTACAATATTAGAATTAAATAGACAATATGAATTTACTAAGTTCATTATAGTAGTACCATCTATTGCTATAAGAACAGGAGTAGAAAAATCCATTAAGATGTTAAGTGAACATTTTAAGAGTATATACGGATTTGATTTAATAAAACATAGTTTTGTCTATGATAGCAAAAATATGGGAAATGTAAGTGAAAACTTAGTAGAGAGCGATGATTTAAGTATTTGCATAATGAATATACAAGCTTTTAATAAGGATAAAAATAAGATAAAACATGAAGATGAATATGGAAAAATGATATGGAGAGATATTAAAACTATAAAGCCAATCATAATTATTGATGAGCCACAAAAAATAGAAGGTGATGGTAAGAAAAAATCTAAATCTTTACAGGCAATAGAAGAATTAGAACCATTATTTACATTAAGATATTCAGCAACTCATAAAAAGTTATATAACCCAATTTATAAGTTAGATTCTTATGATGCTTTTAAGAATGATTTAGTAAAAAATATTGAAGTAAAAACAATTCATAGTACAATTTCAAAAGATAAACCTTATATTAGATATTTAAAATTTACACAAGACTTAAAAGCAAAAATAGAAATATTTCATCAAGAACAAGGTGGAAGAATTATATTTAAGAGTTTTTCTGTAAGAGGTGGTGAGTCACTTTATGATTTATCAGGTGAATTAAGTCAATATAAAGATGTTAGAATTCATGAAAATCCACATAAATTGAAACCATTAAAAATAGAAACAAAAGAAAATATAATAGAAATACCACTTGGGGAAAGTAATATTAAATTTCATAAGACAGATATAATAAAATATCAAATAAGATTAACTATAAAAGCTCATTTAGATAAGCAATTCTCAATATTAGATAAAGGAAAGAAAATAAAGGTACTTTCATTGTTCTTTATAGATGAAGTTTCAAAAGTTAGAGATAATACTAGAGAAGATGGAAGAGGGGAATATTTAAGAATATTTGATGAGCAATATAAGGATATAATACAAAATGATTTATATTATAAGAGAAAGTTTGAACAATATAAAGAGCTATTCCCCAAATATAATGAAGAACTCGCAGTTAGAGAGGGATATTTTGCTATAGATAAAAATCAAAAAGCTGTTGAAGTTGATGGATGGAATTCAGATTTAGAAGAAAATAATTTGAAAGCAAAATCACAGGAAGATGTGGATAGAGGAATTAAACTTATATTAGAAGGTAAAGATGAATTAATATCTTTCGATGAGCCATTATGCTTTATATTTTCACATTCTGCTTTAAGAGAAGGATGGGATAATCCAAATGTATTTAATATATGTACATTAAAGCAAGGATCAAGTGAAATAGCTAAAAAGCAAGAAATAGGTAGAGGACTTAGATTACCAGTAGATATAAAAGGTAATAGATGTATAGATAAAGATATAAATACACTAACTGTAATTGCTAATGATACTTATGAAAATTTTGCAGCTGCACTTCAAAGAGATTATAACGATAATAGTGATTTTGATAAAAATGAAGTTACTCCAGAAATTATATTAAAAACATTTAATTCTTCAGGAATACCAAAGGAAAAAATAAATTCTGAGTTAATAAATATATTAAGGGAAGAATTAATTAAGAATGATATTATAGGAAGTAATAATCTTCTTACAAAGTCTGCTAATAATATTAAAGATATTAACTTTGAAAATGAAATTTTATATGAACACGCCATAGAAATAAAAGAAAATCTAGTTAAATATATGGTAGAACAAGGTACTAAGAAAATTACTATAATTAATGGTGATAATGAAAAGCCAGCTCCAAATTCATTACAAAGCTATGTAACTGAAGATGTTTTCCAAAAAATTATAAGTAAATTAGTAAATAATTTAAATAAGAAAACTATTTATAGAGCAAATATAGATAAAGACAAGTTTATAAATGAGTGTGCTAAGGAATTAAATGATTATACAAAGTATATGCACGCATCTATATCCTTTAATGAAGAAACTGGAAGTGGAACTTTTGGAGAAACTAGAAAGTTTAAAATGGGTGAAGCACATGTAAGAGTAGTTGAAGAAGGTGCAGATTTATTAATAGAAAAGAAAAGTGATTTGGAAATAGTTAATTATATTATGTATCATACAATGCTTCCACGTATTGCTATAAGTAAAATACTTTGCAAATTAGATAATAGATTAATATTAAATAAGCAAGAAGTTTTAGAAGACATAGTTAAAAAGATAAAGGATAAATTAAATAGTTCAAAAGAAGTATATGAATATGAAATAATTAATGGATATGAAATTGAATCAAATAAGATATTAGAAACTGATGTTATTAATGAAGAAATGTTAAAAAAAGAAAAAGAAGTATATATTACTGATGCAAGTAAAAGAAGAGCTATTAATAAATATTATAAGATGGATAGCAAAGGGGAATATGACTTTGCAAAATCATTAGAAAATAATAATAATGTATTACTATTTACTAAAATTAGCAAAGGTGGCTTAGTAATTGATACACCATATGGTAATTATTCACCAGATTGGGCTATAGTTTATAAACATCCAGATGGAGATTCCAAGCTTTATTTTATAGTTGAATCAAAATGTGATAAAAAGGATGTTGATTTAACAACTGTAGAGAAAACAAAAATAAAATGTGCAGAACTACATTTTAAAGCAGTTTCAGATGAAATTAAATTTAATTGGATAAATAGTTATGAAGATTTTAAATTAAAATTCAATGTGGCTGATACTATTTAATAAGTGGTTTTTATAAATAATCAATAAAATAAGAAGAGTTAAGTAAAAAATGCTTAACTCTTTTTAAATATGTGATATTATATAAATTGATAATTATTGTAAAAGGAGAAATAAAATGGCTAAAAGGTATGTGTATAGCTATAATTGTAAAGGATTTAGGAAGGTAGATGAAATAGAGATTGAATTTGAGTGGCATCCGGGATTTTCAATAAGTCAAAAACAGAAGAGTATAGAATCTTTACATAACAATTATTTAAAAATGTATCCCAATAAGAAAGTATTAGAAATATCGAGTAAGTCTCAAAAGGAAATTGGTATTAGGTTAAGTGCATTTAACTTAAATTACTACTCATCTTATTTTAATAAAAATATAAGTGTTGAAACTGCATTCCAATCTGCAAAAGTATTTGATGGAGATGAAGTAGCAAATTCTGAAATAATAAATATGACATCAAGAGAAGCTAAAAGTTATATAAAAACTAAAGATAATAAAAAACTTAAAAAATTTTTATTTGAAGATATAGAATTTGAACTAGAGCCAAAGACTTTATTTTATGATTGGCTATATATAAATGCATTACTACAAAATAAGGATTTGATTGATGAATTACTAGAATATACTACATTTACTGATATTGAGTTTAATCCAGAAAAATCAATTAACTGTCAAGCGAAGTCTGTAGCTCTATTTGTTGGATTAATAAAAGATAATATTTTAGATTATAGAAATATAAATCAAATAACAAAGGAAGAGTTTAAAAAAATTTTAGGTGTAGAAGAACATTATGAAAATATAAATTTTTTTAATGATAAAAAATAAAGGGGTAACTTTTATGGTTAAGGAGAACGAGACTAAAGAGATATTAATAAATGAATTTCAAGGAAAGCCAACAATTGAAGCTGTGAAGGATATATTGATTAGCAATATTAAGTTTAATTGGATAGAAAGAAAAGTTAGTTATTTTAGAAATAAAAAGATACAAATTTATTTAAATCAAAATTTAGAAAAAGAATATTTTAGATTATTGTATGAATATAGTGAAGCAAATAAAAATAAACAAAAAAATAAGTTAACCACAATTAAGTTTGATTATAAAATAATAAAAAATTATGATATAAAAATAGGAAAAGAAGAAGTTGTAGCAATAAATGAAATTATTACAGAAAACAAAGAGGAATTATCATCAGATAATATTAGTAAAAATGAATTAGATGTTATTTCTTCAATAGGTAAGGAGATTCCTGGAAAGGATAAGAATAAATCAGAAAAACCTAAAAAATCAAAAAGCATATCTAATAATAGAGATAATTTACAATCAAAAATAAAAGATAAAAGAATTAAAGAAAAAGTTAAAGTTATTACACAAAATTTAGATGAAGAACAACTAAATAATATTAATAAGAGTAAATTAGATAGTTCTTTAACGGATAAAGATAAAACAATAAAGAATAAAAGTAATTTAGAAGTTTTAATGGAAGAAAGAAAAATTTATAATTCTATAGATTATATAGAATCCTTTGATTACAATTATTCAGAAGGAATATATAAAGATTATTTATGTTATATAGACTACTCAAATGATATAGATTCCCATGAAGAAAAATATACTATAAATAATATTTTTAAATATGTTAATGAAAGCTATATTCCTTCATGTGATGATTATGAATATGATGAATATTGTTTTGATGATTTAATATATCCATTGCTTAAATTAAATGATTATCAATTTAATGATACAATAGAAAAAATATGCTTAGGCGACTTTAGTTGGTTATATGATGAAGATGAAATAGATTATGTATCAATAGATTCTGCTGTAAATATTGCTAGAGAGAGGCTTTATATTGAAGTTACAGATAAGATTAGTAAATTAATAAATGATAATAAAATATTAAAAGATAAACTTAAATATTCAAATATTAAGAATTTATTGAATGATAACTTTAATGAAATATTTGAGTTTATCCAAGAGAATGATTTACCACATATAAAAAAAGAAATGATATATAATACAGAAAATGAAATAGTGGATTTTATTTGTGTAGAAAACTTTAATTAGGTGTTTGATTACTTAAAGAAAAATGTTGTTGAAAGAGAGTATAAAAATTTAGTATTAAATAATGAAGAAGAAAAAATAGAAATAAATTATATGAAAAAGTAGCAAGTGGAAAAGTTAAGTGGATTTTACTTATGGTTTTTATAATTTTTTTATTAATAACAATAAAGCCAGTTTATGAATATGCAGGAATGGAAGCAATGTTTATGGCAGTACTATTTCCAGTTATAGGATATTCAGTTATAATAGGATCTACATTAAATACTTCAAAAATGCAAAAAGGAATTAGCATAATATGGGGATTATTGTTTGGTGGAATGCCATGGATAATGACAGTTTTGCCAGCATTGATTGATGATCCAATGTATATAGTTGAAAATATTGTTGGGATTATAAGTATAATAGTTTTAACAATGTTTATAAAAATAATGCCAAAAAGAACAAAATATGGAAATGAATTATATGGAAAAATAAAAGGATTTAGAAGATTTTTAGAAAATGCAGAAAAACAACAACTAGAAGCATTAGTTGAGAAAAATCCACAATACTTTTATGATATATTACCATATACATATGCATTAGGAGTATCAAAAAAATGGATGGAACAATTTGAAACAATTGCATTACAGGCACCAAATTGGTACACAGGATATAGTACATTTTCAACATATGAATTTTGCAATTTTATGGGTAGTACAATGTCTTCAGCACAAAGTGCAATGTCATCAAGCCCATCATCAAGTGGAGGAGGATCTTCTGGAGGTGGCTCTTCTGGAGGAGGCTCTGGAGGTGGAGGAGGAGGCTCTTGGTAGTCTTCTTATCTACATATAATATAAAAAATAAATCTCCAATCAAAAAATCAGGAAAGAAGAAATAAATCTTCAATCCTGATTTTTTCTATTCAACTGTAACTGATTTTGCTAAGTTTCTAGGCTTATCAACATCCAAACCTTTTTCCTTAGAAATATGATAAGCAAGTAATTGTAATGGAACAATTGCTAAAATAGGAGAAACAAAACAATTTGTTTCAGGAATATCAATTACAACATCAAACATACTCTTATCGATATCTTGGTTAGAAACAACTAAAGTTTTAGCACCACGAGTAATAACTTCTTGAATATTACTTACAGTCTTTTTAACTAAATCTTTATCAGTCATAACACCAACAACTGTAACACCATTCTCAATTAAAGCAATAGAACCATGTTTTAATTCTCCTGCAGGATAACTTTCTGAATGGATATAAGAAATTTCTTTTAATTTCAAAGAACCTTCTCTTGCAATTGCCTCATCAATACCTCTACCAAGGAAGAAAACATCTTTTTCTTGATAGATTTTTTTAGCAAATTTTGTGATTTCTTCATCACATTTTAAAACTTCTTCTATTTTTTTAGGTAATTCCAAAATGCTTTTCTTAATATCAACTAATAAATTTTCATCAGCTATACCAAGTATTTCTGCAAAATAAATTGCTAAAATAGTCATTAAAACAACTTGAGAAGTATATGCTTTTGTAGAAGCAACTGCTATTTCTGGTCCGGCATGTGTATAAATTGAATAATCTGCTTCTCTTGTTATAGAACTACCAATAACATTAGTAATTGCAATAGTTTTAGCACCTTTTTCTTTTGATAATTTTAAAGCAGCTATTGTATCTGCAGTTTCTCCTGATTGAGATAAGAAAATACATAAGGTTTTATCATCTACAATTGGATCTCTATATCTAAATTCTGATGCAATATCAACCTCTGTAGGAATTCTACAAAGTTTTTCAATAGAATTTTTTCCTGTAAGACCTGCATGCATTGCTGTACCGCATGCAACAATATAAATTTTATTTAAGCCTGATAAATATTCTTTTGTAAATTTAAGTTCATCAAATTCACATTTTGAATTTACATTTATTTTAGCACCTATTGTCTCTCTAATGGCAGTAGGTTGTTCAAAAATTTCTTTTAACATGAAATCATCATAACCTTCTTTTTCAGCTGCTGTAGCATTCCATTCAATAGACTGAGTTTTCTTTTCAATTTTATTTAAATCTTTATCATAAAATTTTGCAGAATCTTTTGTTAAAACAACAAATTCTAAATCATTTAAAAGATAAAAATCTTTTGTGTAAGAAAGTATAGCTGGTATATCTGAAGATAAATATTTTTCATCTTCACAAGTTCCTATAACTAATGGGCTATCTTGTCTTACAACTATCATATTATCTGGGTAAAGACTTGAAATAACTTCAAGTGCAAAACTTCCTTTTAAATCTAAACAAGCATTTTTTACCGCTCTTAAAAATTTTAAATCATCATTTTCTGTATCTTTTGTAAAATAATAATGTATTAAGTTAGGGATAACTTCTGTATCTGTTTGAGAATAGAATGTATATCCTTTTTCTGTTAAAAATTTTCTTAATTCATTGTAATTTTCAATAATTCCATTATGAACTACACTAAATGTTTTTGAATTATCTTGGTGAGGGTGAGAGTTCTCCTTTGATGGCTTTCCGTGTGTTGCCCATCTTGTATGAGCAATACCAATAGTTCCTTCTAATTTATCAATTCCATCTAAATTTGATAAGTTTTTAACTCTTCCTTTATCTTTCATTATTGATAATCCATCTTTTTCAATTGTTGAAATACCAGCAGAGTCATATCCTCTGTATTCCAATCTTGTTAGCCCTGCTAAAAGAATAGGGCATGCTTTTTTTGTTCCTATGTAACCTACAATTCCACACATAATTTAAATCCTCCTAAATATATATTGAAAATTTTTAAAAATTAATTTGATATATTAACACATCAAAATAAAATTGATAGAGTTAAAACATCTGAATCAATATTTTTAAAATTTATGGAATTGAAAGTATGCAAACTTAAAATATTAACTTCTGTTCTAATATTACTATTAGTTTTTAATTAATACTGATGACCTTAA
>ERZ857882.1611-NODE-1611-length-25801-cov-11.406743_pt1 | contig 25801 bp, 24 predicted proteins | sample MGYA00519697_ERZ857882 | MGnify/ENA primary metagenome ERZ857882 (study PRJEB31778, sample SAMEA3449373) | human gut metagenome | biome: human gut; feature: human-associated habitat; material: faeces | place: United Kingdom | collected 2010/2012 ...
GGTGCTCAAAGTATTTATTTTAAATAATTTGTGACAAATGATTGACTAACCCACAGTCGTCTTATTCTAAATATTAAGTACAATATTATACTTTCAAGAACAATCGTTATAAATAATATTGAAATGCTATTTATTTGCACGTCGAGGTTTATTATTTTAACTATTATTCCTGATAAAGCAATTGAGATAATATATATCACATATGATATTGCTAAAGATATACACGTAATTATAATTGAATATTGTATTCTATTATTTGTAATTTTTGCAATTATTAAACCATGTAAAGAATATAACAATATTATTCTAATAAAACCATCTAAGTATTTAATTGAAATTGTGTATATAATTGCTTCAAGTACAGAAACTATAATTATTTGAATTGTTTGTACTATGCTATTTGTTTTATAATTAATAAGTTTTATAAATACTACATATGTTAAGATATTTATAAAGCATATTCTTGCTATATTGTTTATAAAATCAATTGTTTCCATATTCTACCTCTTATTAACTTTATAAAAATATTATACCTAAAGAAAATAAAATAGTCAAATTATATATAGGTGTATAATTTGACTATTTTTGTTGTATCTTAACCGCACCAATAATGAAGTAAGTCTGAAATCCACTTCCACATATTTCCCACCTCCTTCTTTTTATGAATTTGGTAATTTGTTTTTAAAATTTTGTACATAAAAAAAATACCACCTAAGATTAAAATCTTAAGTGGATATATGGCGGAAAAAATATGCAAATATATGCAAACTATAACTATTTGTTTTGTTTTTTTACCTTTACAGAAGCTTTTTTATTTTTTCTGCATAGTAATACACAAATTCTGTAGGTGTTGGTACACCTGTTTCATGATTTATTCTTGCTTTGTAGTGTGCCATTAAATCTTCTATTGCCGATATTCTCCATGCATAATTTATTGCTGTTTGCATTGCTCTACTTATACTACTGTTAGCAACTTTATATTTATTTGAAACATAGTAAAATACTGAGCTATTATCTTTGTTTTCATTATTTATTAAATAAAAGATTGCATCAAAAAGATATTTTCTTCCTTTTAAGTGATTTGATATTCCAATTAAATCTAATTCAGCATTTACTTTGTCTTTTATTCTATTTTCATTTTCTATTGGAGTCTCTACTGTTTCTTGCATTTTTTGTGAGTTAGTTTTGATATTATATAATGTTTTCCTTAGAGAGGTCATTGATTTTATTACCATTTCTGGGCTATAATCACTTTGCTTTTTATAGAATATAAAATCTGCACCTAGTTTTCGAATATGATTGTATATAATAGAAGAGGATACGTTTGTTGTAACAACTATTAGAGGTTTAAGGTCTAGTTCTACCATTTGTAAGTCCTCTAAAAACTTCATTCCCGAACCTTCGCCTTTATGAAGTTCTAAATCTAGTATTATTCCCTCTGGCATATATGTTTTTGTGTATTCTATTCCTTCATAACTTGAGCTTGTTGTTTTTACAAGTTTTACATCATCTTCGTTCCTTAAATATTCTTTAAAACTATTTACTTCAAAATTGTCATCTTCAATTAATATTATAGACATGGGTTTTTCAACATCATTCACGGTTAAATTTACCTCCTTAGTAAAACTTTAGTTTGGTAATTAAACTATGTATTTACTATAGCACATTTTTTGTCTAATTTCTACATTTTTTGCATTCTTTGTCTGCAATTACTTCTACGCGCAAAAAAAAGACGGTTAAAATACCGTCTTCTACTTTAAAGTATTATGCAAATTAGTCCTCCACTGCCTTCATTTACTATTCTTTCAAGTGTTTCCTGTAATTTTCCTTGTGCATCTTCTGGCATTCTGTATAGCTTATTCTGTAGTCCTTCATTTACTAATTCATGCAAATTCTTTCCAAATATATTTGATTCCCATATTTTTATTGGATCACTTTCAAATTCTGATAGTAAGTAATTTACCAATTCTTCTGATTGTTTTTCGCTTCCAACTATTGGAGATACTTCTGTTTCTATATCTGCTCTTATCATATGTGTCGTAAGTAACAAACAGAAACGATTTTTTATGTAAGCAGGTATTTCTAGTCCTATTTTAAGATAAATATGTAATTTTATTGTCTTATATCTTTTAGAATTATCTCTTCCATATTTTTCAATTTCTATTCTTTCAATCATACTATCAATTATTTCTTCTGGAAGCTCATCTTCAAAATCTACTGTTTTTTTAAAATATTTTTTCAATTGTTTAATTTTTTGGTCAATATTTAATTCAGCTTCACTTTCAGACAATAGCTCCTCTAATCTATTTTGTAAACCATTAATTGTTTCAATATATTCACTATTCATTTCCTCAAATTCTTTTTCATCTATTTTTTCTAGAGTGAATAATTTAATTAAATTCTTTTTTTCTTTTCTCGCATTATCAATTTGTCTTTCCAATTCTTTAACTTCTGAATCATCTTTTTTTTCATTCATATATTTTTTGCACATCTCGACTAATTCTTCAACATACATATCCTTGTCTTTGAAAAGTGTAACAAATAAATTTTTAAGTATATAATCAAGTTCGTGAGTATAAACTGTAGTATTATTTTTACACCCGTTTAATCCATTTTTCTTATATTGTGAACATTGCCATGCTTCTTTTTTTCCTACTGCTGTTCTCCAAAACGCTTGACCATCGTTTTTACAAAATAATTTACCTGAATATTTATATTTTGTATTATAACTTGTTTCTTTATTTTTTACTTTATCCCCTCTACTTTTATATAATTGATTGCATCTTTCCCATAGTTCTTCATCTACTATCGCAGGAACATATCCATTTTGGTCTTTATAATAAGTCCATTCATCTTCTGTAAAGTATTTTCTTTGTTTACTTATAAAATCAATAGTGGTTGTTTTTCCTCCAACATAATACCCTTTATATTTAGGATTTGTAATTATACTTTTTATAGTAGAAAATGCAAACTCTTTTCCAGACTTTGTATAAAAACCTTCTTTTCCTAAAGCGTGTCCAATATTTCTAATACCAATATCATTATTACTATATAACTCAAATATTCTTTTAACAATTTTTGCCTCTTCTGGAACTATAACCAATTTACCATTGTCTTTCTTATAACCCCATATCTTGTTATTTCCTAAAACAACGCCTTTTTTTACTGATTTTTCAAATCCAAATTTTACTCTTTCAGAAATTTTCCTACTTTCATCTTGGGCAAGTGATGCCATTATTGTTAGTCTTAACTCACCTTCTGATGACAGAGTATTTACATTATCTAATTCAAAAAAGACTCCAACCCCTACTCTTAATAGTTCTCTTGTTGTAACAAGTGTATCTACTGTATTTCTCGCAAATCTACATATATCCTTTGTTAGTATCAAATCAAATTTATCTTCTGCTGCGTCCTCTGTCATTCTATTAAAGTCATCTCTTTTATTGATAGATGTTCCAGTTATTCCTTCATCCATATATCCATCAACAAAAGTCCATAAAGGAACACTTTTTATTTTTTCTTCATAATGTGCTATCTGGTTTTTGTACGAATGTATTTGCTCATCCTTATCTGTTGAAACTCTTGCATAGTATGTAACCCTTAATGGTAAATCATAAATGCTCTTTCCCATTGATAATTGTCTTCTAATTTCAAAAATATCCATTTTTCATGCCTCCATCAAAATATGTATATAAAAATTTTTTTATGTATTTGCCACAAAAGTCAATATGTATATAAAAATTTTTTTATGTATTTGCCACAAAAGTCAAGTTGAACAGAAAAATTTTATTGAATATTTTTTATAATTAATTGCCCTGTTTTTTCGCTTAATAGTCCATCTTTTATAGCTTTTTTTATTAAATATTTTGATAGATCTTTCTTAATACTTTTTTCAAAACTTTCACTTTGCTTAGTAAACTCATCGCTTTTAATAGAATTCATAATAGACTATACCTCCCTAATTAGTTAAGTATATTAATCTAGGGACAGGATTATTCGCATTTTTTCCTTCTACTAATTTTCTTTTATCATTTTTGTTGAATATATAGTTATTACTAAAGATAGTACAAACATTACTATTATAAATATTCCAATACTTCCGAATGGTATTAATAATTTATTTAGTACTAATATATTTTCCATTTGTTTTATTATCTTATATATTAGTGGTATTGACAATATAATTGATATTATTAATGCTTTTACAAACATATATATACATTCATATATTAAAATCTTCTTTACATTTCCTTTTGTTGCTCCCATGCGATATAGTATATTAAAATCTTCTTTTCTTTCAATTAAGCTTGCATTCATTATATTTATTGTACTTACAATTCCTATTGTTACTATTGCCACCATTATAACTTTTAAGATTAATTCTATAATACTTATGTATATAAGTTTTTCTTGATTTTCTAAACTATAATATTCTACGAAGGCAATACCAGAATCTTGATTTTCTATAACATTTTCCATATAATCCTTGAACTCAACAATATCATCACACTTTATTTTTACTCTTGAAATAGAGCCTACGTTCCAAAACATATGTTTTTCTTCAGGATTCTGTATGATTTTTTCCTGGTTATATTTATATGTTTCTTCCATTAATTTGTTGTATGTTTCCATATTTATAAATAAGGTTGGAAAGACAGAAGTTATTTTTGTTTTTACTTCTTTATATCCCTCTATAATTTCATTTGTCAAAACACAGTTTTTACTTAAAGTTTTAAAATCGATGACTTCTTCATAATCATATGTTTCTTTGTCAATAAATATTGGACTTACAAGTCTTAATTTCAAATTAGATTTCGGATTCAATGCTTGATAATAACTATACCTTTCTTCATTTTCAAAATTATTTTGTTCTAATCTTAGTATATTATTATAAATAATAATATCTCCATCATTTGCATTTATTTGTTTTATATACTTATTATATGTTTCATCATCTAATGCAATTAAATTCATATATATACTCTGATTATTATCTTTATATTTAATAACTCCATTATTTGTTATGATAGAACTCGTTGGTTCTATTAAAAAAGCTTTATGTTCCCTCTCTCTATATTCCATATATTCTATTTTTTTACTATATTTTATTTCATAATCTTTTAATATAGATTTATAATCTTTAAGTAAAGTTCCATCAAAAGGGTCTTCATATTCTTCCGAAAAAAATATTTGTGCATCAACATCATATTCAGTTACTATATTTGCTGTTTCTTTTTCATACTTAAGATACGTACTAATTGTGGCAAAGGCAGTCATACATACTACTAATAAAAATATTATAAGTTTATATTTGCTTTTATTTCTTTTAATATTTTTTATTGCTACTTTGCCTTCTATTGGAAGTATTTTTTCTAATACTGTTTTTCGTTTTTTATTTTTTATTTCTGTATTATTTCTAATACCTTGAATAACAGATGTTGAACTTGCTTTTACACTTGGTACTAGTATAGACATATATATATTTATAGCAATAATAACTAGTGACAAAAGTATGTATTTTATATCAAATACTAATCTAAAGTAATATCCTGCTCTGTTTAATATGTTATTTATGTTATTTAAGACAACATTTGCAAAAAATATAGAAAGTGCTCCTCCAAGTATTATTCCAATAATTCCCATTAAAATTGCTTCTATAAATACCATTTTCAGTACTTGCCCTTCTGTTCCTCCAACACTATTTAAAATCGCATATTCTTTTTTTCTTTCATTTATTGTTATCAAAAATGCATTATATAAAACAATGATGAATAAAGCAGAAAATGTAACTATTATAGTAACTATCATAAGGTTTATTATATATGAATAATTTACTTTCATTATGCATTTTGGAATATTGTTTGTAGTAGATATGTAAACATCAATATATCCATATACTGTAAGCATTTTTTTATTAAACTTAAAATTATCATTAATATTCATAAGTTCTAGTTCAGATAAATCTAGTTCCATAATTATATCGTTTGTACACTCAAATACTTTTTTTGTATTTTTATATTTTAGATATACTGTAATATTATCTTCTGGCACAAAAGAAGAATCCACTTTTTCTAAATGTTTGTCTTCACTTTTTTGTATATATATTTTGTCAATATATGACTTATTTTTTATTGTATTAAAACGTTCGGGCGATAAGTCCTTTAAAACAACATGGTAATCATTATATTCCGTATCAATGTTTTCAGATACTCCTTTTTTTATGCTAGATATTAATAGTATAGTAGTTAATATAAGTGCCGTACATAGTATTAATGATATTGTAGTATATAAAGTTCTTCTTTTATTTTTTTTGATATTATTTAATGCTAATTTTGTTTCTATTTTCATAAGTTTTCTCCTTTTTGTTTTTGGATTTTTGGGAGAATGTTTTTGGAAACACCTTCCAATAACAGGTAATGTTATTCAATTTTTAATGCTTCCATTATTCCTCATATACCATTTTTTCTTTTCCTTGAATTATCAGTCATATCTACATCCATCGGGCTAATCTCTGAAGCCATATCAAAGTCAAGCATTACGTGTCTTGTTTTTGTTGTAGCACTGCTACACATTCCACGTGGCTCGTATAAGGAAACATATCTACTGGTTGTACTTCCTTTATTTCATATTTTTCTTCTAATTGTTTTAAATCTCTTGCTAGTGTTGCTGGGTTACAGCTTATATATACAATTTTTTCTGGTTTTATTGTTTTTAATACTTCTATTGTTTTATTATCTAGCCCTTTTCGTGGAGGGTCTACAAAGACTACTTTTGGGTTTCCTGCTATATTTTCTAATATCTGTGGTAATACTTTTTCTACATCTCCTGCATAAAATTCTATATTCTCCACATTATTTATTTTTGCATTTTCTTTTGCATCTTCTATTGCCTGCTCTACTATTTCTACTCCATATACTTTTTTAAAGTATTTTGATGCAAATATTCCTATTGTTCCTATTCCACAGTATAGGTCTAATGCAATATTGTTCTTTTGAGTATGCTCAGTATCTGCATATGCGTATTTTATTGCAGTACCATATAATATCTCTGTTTGAATTGGGTTTACTTGATAGAATGATAGTGGTGATATTTTAAATTTATAGTCTCCTAATATATCGTGTATATATCCTTTTCCATATATTATCTCATTTTGATTCCCTAATATTACATTCGTGTTTTTTGTGTTGTAGTTTTTTACAACGGATTTTATGTTTGGGTATTTTGCTGTTAAGTATTCTACTAGTTCTTTTTCCTTTTTAAAGTTATTATCATTAACAACTAGAGTAACTAAAACCTCGTTTGTTTTTATTCCGATTCTTATAACAATATGCCTTACTGTTCCCTTTAGTGTTTGTTCATTATATACTGATATGTTGTTTTCTTTTATAAATTTAAATATTTTATTTGCAATTTTATTACACTCTTCATTTTGGATAAAGCAATTCTGAACTGGTACTATATTATGAGTTCTTTCTGAATATACACCCATAACAGGATTATTGTCTTTACCTAATCCAACTGGATATTGTAATTTGTTCCTATAATTTAAAGGATTATCCATTCCTATTACATCATTTACTTTAAGTTTCCTATTTAGTGCTTTATATAAACAATTTTCAACTTTTGCTTTTTTTACTTTCAAAGTGTAGTCATATTTAATATGTCTTAAATTACATCCTCCGCATTTTGGAAAATCGCTGCAATCTGCATCTGTTCTGTATTCTGAAGGTTTAATAATCTTTAAAATTTTAGCATATGCAAAGTTTGATAAAACTTTTAGAATTTTTATTTCTACCTGTTCTCCCTTTATCACACCTTGTATAAATATTGGAAAGTTATCTATTTTTGCAATTCCTTCTCCTTGATATCCATTATCTATAATTTCAACCTCGTATATTTGGTTTTTCTCTAACATTTTCTTCACCTACTACATAAGATTATATGTTAAATAGAAATAAAAAGCAAGATTTTTTTATCACAATTCTTGTAACACATTTTTTTTATTTTGAATAGTATATAACATAACAAATGAAAAAAACATAAGATTTTTTCTTACTTTAAGGGAGGTGAAAGTAGTATGCCAGAAAATAGAGGATGCGGTTGCGGTGGTTTCGGATTTGGAAATGACTGTTGCTGGATTATAATTCTATTAATAATAATCTGCTGCTGTTGCGGAGGTAACAATGGCTGTGGAGGTTGCTAATTGAATTATAGATTAGTTTTACTTGGGTGGATACTTACTTCCACCCCCAATAATTTATAGACGTGATTAAAATTTATAAACTTTAATCACGTCCCTAAATATTATACATCTTTTTTATGCTATTTTTGGTCCCATCTTTTTCCCACCTAATAGATGAAAATGTAAGTGTTTTACTTCTTGTCCTCCATCTTCTCCACAATTTACTATTACTCTAAATCCTTTTTCTAGTATTCCTTCTTGTGTTGCTATTTTATTTATTGCTCCATATATTTTTCCTATAATTGCCTCATCTTCTTTTTCTAGTTCAACTAAACTTGTTATGTGTTTTTTAGGAATTACAAGCACATGAACTGGCGCAACAGGGTGTATGTCTCTAAATGCTAATATCTCATCATCTTCATATACTATATTTGATGGAATCTCTTTATTTATTATTTTACAAAAAATACAATCCTCCATTTTTACAACTCTCTCCTTTTATTCCAAAATTGCTTTTATACGTCTAACTCCTGCTGATGATGCTTCCTCTTTTTTTATCTTAAAATGTCCAAGTTCGCTCGTGTTATGCACATGAGGTCCTCCACATAATTCCATTGATACATCTCCTATTTTGTATACTGAAACTATATCTCCATATTTATCTAAAAACATTGCCTCTGCTCCTTGTGCTATTGCTTCATCTTTTTTCATTTCTAGCTTTTCAACAGGTATTGCCATTTGTATATATTCATTTACCAGGTCTTCTGTTTTTTGTTTTTCTTCCTCTGTCATTTTGCTATTGTGTGAAAAGTCAAATCTCATTCTTTCAGCTGTAATATTACTTCCCTTTTGATGTACATGGTCTCCTAACACATTTTTTAATGCTGCATTTAGAAGGTGTGTTGCTGTGTGGTATTTTGTTTCCATTTCTCCAGTTGATGCTAAACCACCTTTAAATTTTTGTGTTGCTCCTTCTCTTGACTTTTCTTGATGTTCTGCAAATTTTTGTTTAAATCCTTCTAAATCTACTGTTAAGCCATTTTCTATTGCAAGTTCTTCTGTTAATTCAATTGGGAAGCCATAGGTATCGTATAATCTAAATGCAATGTCTTTATTTATTTCTGTTCCATCAAGGTTTTTGGTTTCTTTTTCAAATTCTCTTAAACCTTTTTCAAGTGTTCTATTAAATTTAATTTTTTCATCTTGTAGAACTTCCAAAATTGCTTTTTTATTTCTTGCAAGTTCAGAATAATATTTTGAATACTTTTCTATTATCATTTCTGCTAGAGTTTGTTCCCAGTTACTGTTCATATCTATATTTATTTTCTTTGCATATCTAATTGCTCTTCTTATAAGTCTTCTTAACATATATCCTTGGTCTGTGTTTGATGGCTTAATTCCAGCATCATCTCCTGCTATCATTACAACTGCTCTTATGTGGTCTGCTATAATTCTCATTGCTCTGGCATTTTTTTCATCATTATATGATAATCCTGAGATTTCTTCTATTTTAGATATTATGTCCTTCCAAACTGAAGATCTGTAATTATCTGTGTGTCCTTCAAGTATTGCTGTTACTCTTTCAACTCCAAGTCCTGTGTCTACATTTTTGTTTTTTAATGGTACAAAGGTTCCATCAGTTTCATGGTTGTATTGCATAAACACATTGTTCCAAATTTCTACCCAATTTTCATTGCTTGGGTCAAATTGTTCTGGAATTTCTTCATTGCTTCTCCAATAAAAGATTTCAGTATCTGGACCACATGGACCTGTTAATTCCATATTTGGCCACCAATTATCATCTTCACCTAAAAATGCAATTCTTTCCTCTTTTATTCCATTTTTTTTCCAAATTTCAGCTGATTCATTATCTGCTGATACTATATTATTTCCTTTGAAAACTGTCACAGCTAGTCTTTCCATTGGAATGTGCAAGTGTTTTGTTAGAAATTCAAGACTCCATGCAATTGCTTCTTCTTTAAAATAATCACCTAAAGACCAATTTCCAAGCATTTCAAAAAATGTATGATGTGTTGTATCTCCTATTGAATCTAGGTCATTTGTTCTAAAACATTTTTGAACATCTGCTAAACGTTTGCCCTCTGGATGTGATTCTCCTTTTAAGTATGGTACTAATGGTTGCATACCTGCTGTGTTAAATAAACAGGTTGGGTCATTTTCTGGTATAATTGGAGCACTTGGTATGATTTTATGTCCTTTGCTTTCAAAGAATTTCAAATATGCATCTTTTAAATTTATATTTTCCATTTTCTTCCTCCTAAAAAACTTTTACATAGTCAGTGGTGGAGCCCTCCCCCTACTTTTTTACTTTTAATATTATACACTCAAACCTTACTGTTTTTCAATAGTTTCGAAAAATTTTGTCAAATTTATGAATATTTTTCTTTTTCTTTCAAATACTATTTTTGAACATAAATAATTAAAGGAGGTAAAATTTTGAAAGCAACAGGCGTAGTTAGAAGAATTGATGATTTAGGCAGAATTGTTATCCCTAAGGAAATTAGAAGAACTTTGCATATTAAAGAGGGTGATCCACTTGAGATTTTTACAGACAAAGAAGGAGAAATTATTTTGAAGAAATATTCACCTATAGGTGAACTTTCTGAATTTGCAACAGGTTATGCTGAAACTCTTTCAAAAACAACAGGACATATTGCTTGTATCACAGATAAAGACACCGTTATTGCTGTTTCTGGTGGTTCAAAAAAGGAATTCTTAGAGCAATCTTTAAGTCCTGAATTGGAAAAGGTTATTGAAAACAAAGAAATATATACAAGCAAGGCAAATAATGAAATTGCTTTACCTATTACCCAGAATGATAATAAGGAAAGGCGCTATAATTCACAAGTTATTTACCCAATTATTTCTGATGGTGATGTTATAGGAAGTGTTATACTTCTTTCAAAGGAGCAAAATACTAAGATGGGAGATACTGAACTTAAGGTAGTTCAATCTGCAGCTGGGTTTTTAAGTAGTCAGATGGACGTTTAGTGCAAAAATTGAGAGGGCTTTGCCTCTCAATTTTTTTGTTATTGAATAGTGAATAATTAATAATTTAAAGTTTTTGACTTGGTTTTCAATTTTTTTGCTTTTTATATTAAATCTTTTACTGATTCACTTATTATTCTATTTACGTCTGCTAACATTATATTGAAGCGAACTTCTATATCGAAATATTCCTTTATTTGTTTGTCTCCATTTAATATATTGTACATTTCTTGAAGTTTTTTCATTTTTTCTGGATCGTCTTTTCCTTGGAAAGACATTACTTGAACGTCGTATCTTATCTTTTCAAATTCATCTACCTTTTGTTTCATTTCTGGGTTTGAATTTAGGTTTTCTTTTGCTTTTTTATATTCTAAATACTCATTGCTTTCTTGTATTGCTTTTGCTAAATTGTTAGCTTCATCATATACATACATATTATTACCTCCTCTTTTTTTAAAGGGAACTGCACCAATTGGTCATTCCCTTGCTTATTTTTTATAATTATGTGTTTAAGCATATGCCTGACGTTTTTTGAATGATAATAAGTTTGTAATTTCTGTTTCTGTTCCTTTTGCTTTTTTTACTTTTTGTGTTCTCTCCTGTAATATTTGATTTGCCTGTATTTGAGCCATTGTTTGGCATATTGCTTTTTCATACGTAAAATATGTATCTTGTGCAATTTTTGTCCAGTTATATTCATTTTTCACTTTTATTTTTGCTTGTTTTGTTATATTATTACATAGTTCTGGATTTAGTAGTAGTTCTAGTATTGAATCTGCTAATGAATTTGGATTTCCAGCATAGCTTTTCATTCCATCTACTTTATGTTCTACTATTTCGTTTAATCCTCCAACATCAGATACAACTGTTGGAACTCCTGCAAGCATTGCCTCTAATGCAACTATTCCGAATGGTTCATATGTACTTGGAAATACTGAAACATCAGCACATTTATACATTTTTGATACTTGTTTTGCATTTAAATATCCTGTAAAATAAACCTTCTGTCCTAATCCCATTGCTTCTACTTGTGCTTTTAATTCGTCTAACATTCCACCTTTTCCAGCTATTATTAGTTTTGCATCATTATATCCTTTTAATATTTTTGGCATTGCAGAAATTAAGTGTTGCACTCCTTTTTCATATACTAACCTTCCCATAAATAATATTATTTTTTCATTATCTGCTGCATATTGTCTTCTAAATTCATAGTCTCTTTCTACTCCAGTATATGAATTTATATTAATACCATTTGATATTACATTTATTTTTTCATATGGCAATCCAAATAACCTTTGCAAGTCATTTTTCATAAATTTACTATTTACTATTACTTCTGATGATTCATATGTTAAAAGCCATTCTGTATCATTTACATATCTTTGATTTTCATTATGTATTCCACTATTTCTTCCTGCTTCTGTGGCATGTATTGTACATACTAGAGGTGTTCCATATGAATTTTTTAATGTTTTTGCACTATATGCTACTAACCAATCGTGTGCATGTATAACATCAAATTTACCATTTTTGTCTATTAATTCACTTGCTTTTGCTACCAAGTTAAAATTCAATTGTAAAATCCAGTCTATGAAATTGTTTGGATTAATCATATAGTTATCAACTCTATATACGTCTACTCCTTTGTCATTTTCATAATATGGTAAATCTCCTTCTCTATATGTAACTACTGTTACTTCGTGACCATCCTTAATAAGTCTTTTTGATAAATCGTGTACAACTCTAGCAATTCCGCCAACAATTCTTGGTGGATATTCCCATGTTAACATTAAAATTTTCATTTATAATCCCTCCATAAATTTTCTTTTGTTAATACATTTTTTCCAACATTATTTTATATTATATTTCGAGAAAAGTAAACATTTTTTAACAATTTTTTTAAAATAATTTTAGCAGTATTAAAAGTATTGCTCCCGGTATTCCCAATATGCCTACAAATATTGTTGTTACCACATTTAAACCTATATGTAAATTAATTGATACTCCTACTTGATTAATAAAATATATTAAACACCCACCCAATAGTGAATTGAATATCAGTTTTAAAATTTTAAACATAGAAACTTTAAAAACCACTCCAACAATTAGCATACATATTATACAGCCTAAAATAATAATTACATTATTTAGCTCCAAATTAATCCCCCCCATTAATAGGTATGTCTTACTTTGGACAAATATTCTAGCCTATTCGTAATTTTAGTTCATTTATCATATCTAGTGAAAAGCCTTTTCGCTTTACCTCTTTTATCAAGTAATCTAATTTTGCTTTATGTGCTTTTATTTGGTATAAATAGTAATCAATAAGCTCTCCCTCCGCTTGTTCAAAATTTCTATTTGCAATATTTAATTCTGCTTTTGTTTGTAATATGCACTCTATAAGCTCTACATCAATTTTATTTTTTCTCATAAACAGTCTCCTCACAAATTGTATTTTATGCAATTTTTTGGAAATTATTTATTTTTTATTGATATTTAATTAGTTTTACGCTATAATATTTTTATGCTATTATAGCTCAGTTGGTAGAGCAATTGATTCGTAATCAATAGGTCGCCAGTTCGATTCTGGCTAATAGCTCCATTTGTGCGAAATTAGCAATTCGCAGTGAATAGTTATAGGTAATAAAATGCAAAGAGGAGGTCACAATACCTCCTCTTTACTGATTAATTATTCATGTCAAAAAGAATTTCTTCTGGCAAATCGTTGTAACCAAGATAATTGGTACGATAGCAACACGGACATTTATAGCGATATACCATCGGATCAAATGCTCTGTTAACATATTCCTCTTTTAAATCCTTCGCCTCAATCTCAAGTTCTGCCTCGCACTTATTACAAGTTACCCGCATAACGCCTACAATTTTTTTTCCTTCTTTAATGACCTTCATAAAAAATCCTCCTTTTTGTTTACAGGCTGTGCTCCAATTGGAGCTGATGATGCAAATTTTTACATATATGAGACTTTGCTCTATACAATTTAATTATACCACATTATGTTAATTTTGTAAATCACTCCAAAAAAGTGGTCAAGGGGATGTTTTAAACTTTCCCATTGACCACTTTTCTTATTTGAATCTTCTTCCTTTTATTGCTTTTGGTTCTTCGTCTGGTTTTTCGTTTGTTTCTTGTATTTCTGTTTCATCTTTAGCTATATCTATTGGTTCTACGTTTTCATTAATGTTTGCCATTTCTGGGTTTAAGGCTACACTTGCTCTTTGATTTAGGTTTTCTTTATTGTACTCTGCAAGTTTGGCTAATATTCTTTGATAGTTTTTGTAGTCATATGCAAAGTATATTGTTAATCCTACAAAGCTTGCTGCTACTATTAATAACATTCCTGATATTATTCTATCAAAATTTGCTGTTATCCAGCCTCCTACTGAGGCTCCTACTCCACTAAACCAATTTTTTATTTTTTGCATTGTTGTTAGTGGTACTATTACTGGTTCGTCTTCTCTTTCTATGGTTATTTTATATGTTTTTTGCTCTTCTAATCCTTCTTCATTTGGTAATGTTACTTTTATTGTTATTTCATTTTTTCCTGCTTTTATTTCTTTGTTTCCTATTATTTCTACTTTTGCATTTTCTCTATTTGCTATTGCATCTACCTGTAGTTCTTTTACTGTATATGATAATTTTTCTAAACTCTTATATTCGTATGTATTAAATACAAATTGTGGTTCTAATTTTAGTTCTACTTTTTGGTTGTTTTCATCTATATAACATATGCTTAATGTTTGTAGGTTTAATTCTGGTAATGCTCTTGTTGCATATATTTTATACGTACTTGTACTTCCGTCTTCTGCTGTTACAATTATTTCTACTGTATTGTCTCCTACTTGTAACTCTTCATTGCCTACTATTCTTACTGTTGCTCTCGAATGTTCTTGTGATGCTGCTATGCTTAGTTTTGTGATTTCATTTGGAACTATTACAGCATATTCATATACGTTTTTAGCAAATTCTGGTGAAAATACACCTTCTACAATTTGTAATGAACTTAATTTGGAATTGTTTGATTTTGTTTGAGTAGTTGTTGTATTATTTGATGGTTTAGTTGTTGTACTTCCACCATTATTTGATGGTGTTGTAGGTTTTGTAGGAGTTGTTGGAGTTGTAGGATTTGTTGGTGTCACTGGTGCTGGATTATTAACCGTAACAGTTACTGATTGACCAGGATACACTTTTGAATCATTTTCATCTGTAATATCTCCTGATATTTTTACTGTATATGTTCCTGCTGTAGATGTATTTAAAGTATATGTCTTTATTTTTGTTGTATTAACAGCATCTTCATTATAACCTACTATTGTATCATTTATTCCACTACCATCAACTTTTACATTCCAACTTGCTGCATAAATGTTTACTGTTATAGTTACATTGTCTCCAACTGTAGCGGTTGTTTTGCTTGCACTTATAGACGCTGTGGCAGCTTTAACTTCTGTTAATCCTAGTATAAATAGCATTATTATACTAAATATCAAAATTTTTAAAGTTTTTCTCATTCTTTACATCCTTTCTTAAGATTATACTCTCATTATATGATTATATTAGCAGTTCCCTTTAGATACTTTACTATTTTTAATAGGTCTGCTGAATCTATTGTACTATCTTTGTTCGCATCTCCTGAACTTTCTATCTCAATCGTGCTTATTCCCTTTAAATGTTTTACTATTTTTAATAAATCAGCTGAATCTATTAGTCCATCACCATTTGCATCTCCAAGCATTATCACCGTATATTCTTGCTCTCCAATCTTAACCTTTGCACCTGTTCCAAAAATTTCGCCTTCTAGTACTGCCTCTGGTATATCTGTTATCTTTGTATCCGGTGTTACTCTTATATTTGTGCCTTCTATTTTATATTTTTCTACCGGTGCTTTTTGTATGTATGCTTCTGATATGTATCCTTGTGTTCCATCTTGTAATTTTACTCTGTACCATATGTGTCCATCTATTTTATAAGTTACTTTATCTATTATGGTTACTTGGGTTCCTACTGGAAGTATCTTTTTTACACTTGTTTTTGTTGTTCCTGGTCCGTTTCTTAGGTTACACATTACTCCTATTGTAGCTGGTTCATTTACAATCTCTACAACATCCACATCCTTTAGATATTCTCTTGAGGCATATCCGATTAACGCTTCACTTCCATTATTGTAAAATATTTTGTCCCAATAACGTCCATCACTTGATATTTCTTCTGCTCTTTCTATTCTAACAATTGTTGTTCCTTTTGGCACTTTTCCCTTTATGTCATAATTTGTTGAAGGTCCACTTCTTACTGTAAGCGGAGAATATAGTGTGTTTACTACTACATTTTCTGTATGTAATGATATTTTTCTTCCAGGTTTTACTGATGCTGTGTTTGGCATATTTTCATATATAGGTACTATAAAGTTAAAGCTATTATTTAGAATACCTAAGCTTTCATATGCATCATAAACATCTAAACTTTCAGTATATGGTGCTGATACATTTTGTTGATATTGATGATTGTATAAACTATATTTACTTGCACTATCCACATGGTATTTTTGCAAATATAATGTATCTTGATAATTACCTATATATCCACCTTTTAAGAAAGATGCACCACCATGAATAGCATATTCTGGGTTTGTCCATCCACTTGATTTTGCTCTTTCTAATCCATTTTTAATTATTTCCGGTGTTGAGCTTCCAGAAGCTCCTACATTAAAGTAGTTATAATATCCTGTATATGTTGTTGATACTCCTGTTTCAGAATCTGTATAAGTGTAATTTCCACTTATTAAACTACTTCCTCCATTTCCTTGTTCTTGTCTAATTCTTGCTGCTAAATGGTATGGACTTACGTTGTTTATTTTTCCAGCTTCATATATTATTTGTGCATAAGATTTGTTTAAAACCTCTGTTCCACCTTCTACATTTAAAAAGCTAATTGTGTCTGTGTCCATGAATGAACCTGCAAGTATTGTCTTTACTCCTTCAAGAGTATGAACGCCTTCATTAAAAGATAGTGTTTCAAATGCAAATATATAATCTTCATTTAGCCAGTTCCTTGGATCCATATAATATGATACTGTTTTGTTTGATGCACAATACCAACTTCCATTTTCTTTTAGGTTTAATCCACAGTCTGGGCATACCCAATCTGCTACGTTTCCTTTTGCTAATGTGTAATATAATAGACTCCTTGTATGTACCGCTGTTGTTTCATTGGCAAGAACTGTATTCCAATCTAAACCTGTGTATAAAATTGTAAAGTTCCAATTAGGATGTGATGTTTTTAATTCTTGTATATTTGTATATATTTCTTGATAATTTTCCAAATTTGATAAGTCATTTGTTCTTTGTCTTGCCTGTATCTCCCTATTGTAAATTATTTCAATTGCAAGATAGAATATTATGGCAAACACAAGTATGAACCTCAATGCCCTCTTTATTTTATTCATTGTTTCCTCCAAATAATCGTTTATAGATGATTATAGTATATAATATCGAAAAATGTAAGTCAAGTAAAAAGAAACAAAAATTTCTGGAAATTTTGTCTTTGATTGCATAATTTATACATAAAAAAGTACAACATTTTTCAATGTTGCAACTTTTTAACTTCTAATAATACATCTTTTCCAAATATTTCAAAGTTTTGGTTCGTAGTGTTGGTCCTTCCTTATAATATTTTTAACCTTGTGAAACTTTAATCTTTCGTTTCTCTGCAAATAATTATTTTGCTTTTCCTATATAGTAATTTTTCTTTCCTCTTCTTACTATGATATATGTGTTTTCAATAAACATTTCTGTTTTTATTGTTTTTTCAATATCCGTTATTTTTTCTCCATTTATTGAAATTGCACCTGCTTCTATAAATTCTCTTGCTTCTCTTTTACTTTTTGCCACACCCATATTTACAAGCAATTCTACCATATTTATACCAACTTCAACATCTTTAACTTCTTGTCCTTTAAATAAATTTTCAATGTCTTTTTTTGACAAGTCATTAAATTTATTATTAAACAGATGATTAGCTAAGTCTACTGCCTTTTCATATTCTTCTTCTCCATGTAAAAAAGTTATTATTTCTCTTGCTAGAGCTTTATGTGCCTCTCTTAGCTCTGGATGAGCTTTATTTTTTTTATCTAATTCTTCTATCTCTTCTTTTGATAAAAATGTGTATATTTTTAAATAATCTATAACCATTGAGTCTTCTACATTTACAAAGAATTGATATAATTCATAACTTGATGTTTTTTCTTTATCAAGCCATAATGCATTTCCTTCGCTCTTTCCAAACTTATTTCCTTGTGAGTCTGTTACAAGTGGCATTGTAAAGCCATATACTTCATCGCCTGTTGTTTTTCTTATTAAATCTATACCTGCTGTTATATTGCCCCATTGGTCTGAACCAGCACATTGTAAATTTACATTTTTATGTTCATGTAAATATTTAAAGTCTAATGCTTGTAATAACATATATGAAAATTCGGCATATGTAATACCTGAATCTAATCTTCTTCTTATAATGTCTTTATCAAGCATATAATTTATATTAAAGTATTTTCCATAATCTCTTAAAAAATCTAATACGTTTATGTTTTTAGTCCAATCATAATTATTTACAACATCAAATCCAAATAATTTTTCTACTTGACTTTTTAGTCCTGCTATATTTTTATCAACTTGTTCTTTTGAAATCATTGCTCTTTCTTTTGTAGGTCTTGGATCTCCTATCATACCCGTTGCTCCACCTATTAATAGATATGGATGATGTCCTGCTTCTTTTAATCTTTTTGAAATTAAAAAACTTGATAAATGTCCAACATGTAAACTATCTGCTGTTGGGTCAGTTCCTATATAAAAGCTCATTCCACCTTTATTTAGCTTTTCTTCTAATTCTGGACTTGAAATATCCTTTATAAGTCCTCTCCATTTTAAATCTTCAAAAACCGTCATCAAAAATTCCTCCTTTAAACAAGAAAGTCAAATCAATCCCTAAAGGACGATTTGACTCGTGGTACCACCTTTATTCGTATAAGTTTTACTTATACCTCATTATAGCTTTGCGTAGCCACACGTTAATTACTTTAAGAAATGTATTTCGTAATTTTATATTCTGGTAGTTTCCAGCTCCCACTACCTCTCTTGATTTTGTAACTATAAAACACTACTTCGTTTCTTTTTAAACATAACTAATTTAAATTATTAATTATTATACTATTAATATTCATAAATTGCAAGCATTTGTTGACATTTTTTTTCTTTTATGTTATTATTTTTTAGGTGATTTTAATGAATGAAAAGAATAATGATATAGAAGTTGTTGTAGATGATAATGGTGAAAACCTTGAAATTTCTCCGGTTTATAAACATCTTAATGTTGCTAAACCTAATCCAAAAGAAGACAAGAAAAATATTATTATACCAGAGATTAAAAAGAAAAAATAATTTTTTGTTTTTTTCTTGACAAATGAGGGAAAAGTATGTATAATTGAATAGTTCATGGCGAGATAGCTCAGTTGGCTAGAGCATTCGGTTCATACCCGACAGGTCGGTGGTTCGAATCCACTTCTCGCTACCAAAAATAAAGCCTTAACTCGAAGATTTAAGGCTTTTACTTTTTTATTCAAATAAGTCAGAATGTAAACCATTATGAGTTTTTGTATGACTTTTCTATTTTGGTGGAGATGGAGGGAGTTGAACCCTCGTCCAGCATTCTATCTATATAAACTTCTACGAGTGTAGTTTATTATTATATTTTCCCTTGAATGTTCGCAAATAAACACGCTTTATTCTCGGTAAGCCTTAATCTACCCATTGTTCTCAAGGCAAAGAACAACTTTGTTTCCTACTTTAGTCGACGCTTTATCTATGACAGTAGGCTTCATAGTAAAACGACGTTGCCATACTTAGGCAGCGTATGCTAATTCATTATCAGCGTTTATTTTTATTTCGCTTTTTTTAAGTGGCCAAAGCGACCATCCACTACTCGCTATTTATATTTCAAAAATACCGTCGAAACCAAAATACATCCCCATATACTTATATATTATACTACTTTGTATCTCAGTATGTCAACTATAAGTTATCAGATTGACAAAAAAAACGGTTGTTATACCGTTTTCTTTGACTTCTTCTTATTATCTTACTTCTTTTTTCCAAATGTTATTTCTTGGAATAAGAAGTTTTTGAAGCTTTGCCAAGTTATTTCTTGATATAAGAAATCATTTATTTCATTTTCAATTTTTTGTTGATATGGTGTTAATTCAACTTTAACCTCATATGTTAATACACCTTTTAGTTTAGACCAGAATGATGGTTTTGCTGGTAAATTTTTTCCAGTTCCGCATACCTTAAAAGCAGAGTTTTCTGCTTCAGCTCCAGCACATTTTACTACTTCCTCATTTTCTGTTTCACCATTTTCTTCAATTGGAATGAACTTAGATACTTCACTCATTATATTTTCCTCCCTTTTAAAGTATTTATAGAGATTTTTCTTTAGTAATTCAATTTAATTCAATAAATCTCTTAATTATCTTCATATATTTTATACTACATTTTTTTACATTAATCAATAGTTTTGGCTAAGAAAATTTTAACATTTTCGTTACAAAATTATTACAAATTTGTTACATATTTTTAGCTTTGTTTAATATTTCCTATTAATTCCATATCTTCACGTTTTATTATTTTTACGTTTTCTATTGAGTTTTCAATGTTTTCTGCTTTTACTTTTACTGTAATGTAATTTGTTGTATGTCCTTCTGTATAATCTCCTTCAGTTTTAGTTTCGAAAAGCACTTCTAAGTTTTGATTTATGTATTGATTTAAGAATTCTATTTCATTTTTATTTGATAGTTCTATTAACTTATTGCTTCTTTTTTCCTTTATTTCTGGGCTTATTTGCTCCTTCATCTTTGCAGCAACTGTTCCTTTTCTTTGAGAATATTTGAATATATGCATTTTACTAAATTTTATATTCTTTAGAAACTTGTATGTTTTCTCAAATTCTTCTTCTGTTTCTCCAGGAAATCCTACTATTATATCTGTTGTTAATGCTACGTTGGGGAACTTATTTCTTAATAATTTTACTCCTTTTTCAAATTCTTCTATTGTATATTTTCGGTTCATTCTCTTTAAAGTTTCATCACATCCACTTTGAAGAGATAAATGAAAATGGTCACATATTTTTTCTACATTTCCTAATCTTTCTACGAATTCTTCTGTTATTAAATTTGGTTCTAGTGATCCTAAACGGATTCTTTTTAAACCATCTATTTTATTTATTTGTTCTAGTAAGTCTATTAGCTTTGTTCCATCTTCAAAATCTTTACCATATGATGCAACATGTATTCCTGTTATTACAACCTCTTTTGTTCCTTTTTTTACTATGTTTTTTATTTCATTAATTACACTTTCTGGCTTTCTACTTCTTACTCTTCCTTTTGCATAAGGAATTATACAGTATGAGCAAAAATTATTACAACCATCCTGAACCTTTATAACTGCCCTTGTTTTCTCTGTATATGTAACTGTTCCAAAATCTTGAAATTCTTTTTCCTCCTCTATTTTCCCTACCTCTTGTTTTTTTTCATTTGAATAATTTTCAACTATATCTACAATTTTGTTTTTTTCTGAATTACCAACTATTATATCCAACTCATCCATTTTCTCTAGTTCTGCTTTACTTATTTGAGCATAGCAACCTGTTGCTACAATAGTAGCATTTTCATTACGAGTTTTTGCTTGTCTAATGATTTGTCTGGATTTCTTATCTGCCATGCTTGTAACTGTACATGTGTTTATAATGTAAATATCAGCTTTTGTATCAAATTCAACCTTTTTATAACCTTTTTCAATAAATTTTTGTGCTATTGCATTTGTTTCGTATTGATTAACTTTGCAACCGCAATGTATAAAAAGCTACTGTTTTTTGCATAAGTTCCTCCTTTTATTGTTAATTTTGTTATTTTTAGGGCGGACTCACGAGGTCCGCCCCTACATTTAATTATTCATTATTTGTTGAAGTTGTTGCTTCATTTATTGTGGCTAATTTCTGTCCTACTTCTTTTACTTCTTCTAGTGTTGGTTTTGACATTTTTAGCTCTTGCCATCTATCTTCTGTTATTAGTGTTTTTCTTGGTTTGCTTCCTTCATAACCTGAAATTATTCCTCTTGCCTCCATTTGGTCTATTATTCTTCCTGCTCTAGTATATCCTATCTTAAATCTTCTTTGCAATCCTGATGCTGATATTTGTCCCATATTCACTGCCATATCTATTGCATCCATTAGGAATTCGTCTGTGTCATCTTCATCATCTTTGTCTAATTCTTGGTCTGAATTATTTGCTTTTTCTATTTTTTCTAATATGTCATTACTGTATACTGGTCCACCATTGTTTTTCAAAAAAGTTACTATTTTTTCTACTTCACCATCTGATATAAAAGCTCCTTGTACCCTTTGTGGCTTTATTGTTCCAGATGGATAGAATAGCATATCTCCTTTTCCTAGTAATTTTTCTGCTCCAATTGAATCTATTATTGTTCTTGAGTCTACTCCCGATGTTACTGCGAATGCAATTCTACTTGCTATATTTGCTTTAATTACACCTGTAATTACGTCTACAGATGGTCTTTGTGTTGCTATTACTAAGTGCATTCCTGCCGCTCTTGCCATTTGTGCTAGTCTACAAATAGCATCTTCAACGTCTTTTGCTGCAACCATCATTAAATCTGCAAGTTCATCTATTATTATTACTATTTGTGGTAGTTTTTCTTCTATTCCTTCTTCTTCCAATGCCTCGTTATATCCAGATATATCTCTTACATTTTTTTCTGCAAATAAGTGGTATCTATTTACCATCTCTTGTACGGCCCATTGAAGAGCTCCGGCTGCTTTTTTAGGATCCGTAACAACTGGTATTAGTAAGTGTGGTATACCATTGTATACTGATAGTTCAACAACTTTAGGATCTACCATTACAAGTTTCACTTCACTTGGTTTTGCTTTGTATATAATACTTGTAATTAATGTATTTATACATACGCTTTTACCTGAACCTGTACTTCCTGCTATAAGAACATGTGGCATTTTTGCAATATCTGCTACTATTATTTCCCCTGCTGCATCTTTACCAACAGCAAAAGCTAATTTTGATTTTGCTTCTTGAAATTTTTTGTCTGCTATTATTTCTCTTAGTGCTACCATATTTTTTTCTTTGTTTGGTATCTCTATTCCTACTGCTTGTTTCCCTGGTATTGGTGCTTCAATTCTTATGCTTTCTGCTGCTAGGTTTAGGGCTATATCATCTGCTAAATTTGCAATTTTACTTACTCTTACTCCTTCTGCTGGTTTTAACTCATAACGTGTAATTGTAGGTCCTACTGATACATTTTCAACTTTTGCAGATACTCCAAAGCTATGTAATGTTCTTTGTAGCTTACTTGCTGTATCTGTTATAGTCTTTTTGCTGTTTTTTGCAGTTGCTTTTTCTTCTTTTAAAAACTCTATTGGTGGGAATTCATAGTTTTGGTCTTCTACTGTTAATGTATGTTCTAGCGTTAAAACTTCTTTTGATTTATCTTCTTTAACTTCTTCTTGTTTTTTAAATAGACCATTTTCATTTCCCATTTTTATACTTATTTGATTGTCTAATACTTCTGCTTCTTGTCTTTCTAATTCTTTTAGTTCTTTTTTATTTTTTTGTTTTTCTTTAAATTTTTCTATGTTTTCCTTAAATCCTGATATATGTGGTTCTGAAACTTCTTCTTCATTGTTTACTTCTATTGCTTTCATTTTGGACTTGTCTTTTATTTCTTTCTTTTCTATATTTCTTTCTCTTCGTTCTTCTACTATTTCTTTGACTTTTTCAGCTGGTTTAATTCCATACATAAATACAGAGAGAATTGCAATTATTCCTATTGAAATAATAACTGCACTAACTTTTCCTACTAGCTTTACGATATAATCTGTTATTTTTGTTCCTAGGATCCCTGTGTTTCCACCTAATATTGTTATTATAACTGATATTGATACTACAAATATTAAATACTGTAATACTTTAGTAGTTATTGTCCTTCTATCTTGTTCGCATGCTAAGTCAATAGCAGCTGCAAATATTGCTATTGGTAATAAGTAGCTCGTCCAACCAATTACATATTCTAATTGTGGTATTATATTTTGTCCTATATAACCTGGTTTTCCATATACTAAAATTCCTAATACTATGCTTATTATAAATAGCACGACAACTTGTATATCTAAACTTCTTTGTATTTTTTTCTTTTTTCTTCCCATATCTAGTACTCCTCTACTCAAGAAAAAGTCAGAACAATACTTCTGACTTTTCAATTGTTTATTTTAACTCATTTCTATTTTGCTCGATTGTTCTTAATGCGTCATTAATAGAACCATTTATATTATGTATTGCTGTTTCTAAGTTTTCTAATATTCCATCTGCATAGTCTTTTGTTCCTTTTGTAATCTCTCTAGACATTTCGTTTGCAGTTTCTATTATCTCAGCTTTTTGTTCATATGCTTTTCTTGTGATTTCATGTTCATCTATCATTGCTATTATTCTATTTTCTGCTTCTCTAACTATTCCATCAGCTTCTTTTTGTGCTTCATCTAATATTCTTGCTCTTTCTTCTTTTATCCATTTAGCCTGTTTTAATTCGTCTGGAAGTTTTAATCTTATATCCTTTATTATTTCTAAAACCTCTTCTTTATCTACTATGGTTTTTTCTGTAAATGGTACAGATTTACTTCTTTCTAATATATCCTCAAGTGTTTCTAATAATGTGAAAATCTCCATGTTTTTACTCCTTTCGAATAAATATGAGAATTGCTCGCCCATATTTTCTTTTATCAAAAATTTCAATTTTTTCTTTCTTTATCGTTTCTTCTTTTTTTGCATCGTCTGTTTCTACTATTATAATTCCATCTTTTGATAATAAGTTTAGGTTTATTATTTCTTTTATTGCAATATTTGCGAACTCTGTTTTATATGGAGGGTCTAAATATATTATATCAAATTGTATGTTGTTTTTTGCTAAATATTTCAATGCTTGCATATAATCTTTGTTTAATACTGTGGCTTTATTTGATGTTTTTGTGTTCTCAATATTGGTTTTAATCACTTTAATTGCATCAATTGAATTATCACAAAATGTAACTGATTTTGCTCCTCTACTTATTGCTTCAATTCCAATTGCTCCGCTTCCTGCAAATAAATCTAGTACAGTTTTATCTGCAATGTCAAATTGTATGATATTAAATAGAGCCTCTTTTACTCTGTCTAGAGTTGGTCTAGTATTCATTCCTTCTAATGAGACTAGTTTTTTACCTCTAGCACTTCCACTAATTACCCTCATATATTTCCTCAAATGTTTTGTCTACATATATTTTATTCGATTTTTTTTATATGTCAAGAGTATTAATTAAAATGTAACAATAATTTAATATTCTTGTAATAAATCTGTTTTATTTCTGTTATATTATACATTATTTTGTAACAATTATCAATAGGTAGATTAAAGTTTTTTGATTTTAATTTGTGGGTTAGTCAATCATTTGTCACAAATTATTTAAAATAAATACTTTGAGCA
>ERZ857882.1615-NODE-1615-length-25750-cov-9.904378_pt1 | contig 25750 bp, 17 predicted proteins | sample MGYA00519697_ERZ857882 | MGnify/ENA primary metagenome ERZ857882 (study PRJEB31778, sample SAMEA3449373) | human gut metagenome | biome: human gut; feature: human-associated habitat; material: faeces | place: United Kingdom | collected 2010/2012 ...
TGGGTGGTGAAGGTGGAGTTGTTGCCGCCGCCGTGCTCGGCATGAAGCACCAGGCACAGGTCCAGAATGTGGGCTTCCAGCGGGGTGTAAGAACCGTCCGGCCGCAGCAGGGTGAGGATGTTTTCGGCGGTGGAGAGGTCCGGCCGGGGGGCGTGGATGTACAGGCTGCTGCCGTTTTTGTAGTAGTTGTAGGCCTGGTAGCCGTACACCGAGATCAGGGGGAAGATGGCGATCAGGTCGACGCACTGGCGCACCACGTTGGCCAGGGAGATATCGTCGGGCCGGTCGTCGTAGCTGGCCATGGTGAGCACACACCGGGCCAGGGTATTCATCATGTCTTTGCTGGGGGCCTTCAAAATGACGTCCCGCACAAAGTTGGTGGGCAGGCTGCGGTAAAACGCCAGCTGCTCGTTGAATTCCTGCAGCTGCCGGTTCGTGGGCAGCTGGCCGAACATCAGAAGATATGCGGTCTCTTCAAAGCCAAAGCGTTTGTCCCGCGCAATATCGCGGGTGAGATCCTCGATGCGGTAGCCGCGGTAGTACAATTCGCCTTCGCAGGGCTGCTTTTCGCCGTTTACCGTTTTGCTGCTCACGATCTCGCTGATCTCGGTGAGACCGGCCAGCACGCCGGTGCCGTTCAGATCGCGCAGGCCGCGCTTTACATCGTAGCGCACGTAGTCGTTCTTGTCGATCTGGCTGTTGGCCAGGCAGGCAGCCGCCATTGCTTCCAGCTCGGGGGTGATGCGGGAGTATCCGGAAATTTCCGCCATAAGATTGCCTCCTCTTCCTGGCCCGGCGGCGGGGCCGCCGGGCGTTCTAGACTGTTAAAAATATTTATGTATGTTAAACATTATAGCACAAAACCCGGTGAAAAATATGACGAATTTTTTAATTTGTGGGCCCGCGCGGCGAAAAGGAAAAAAAACGAAAAAGGGCTTGCAATTTTTTCGCCGGTTTGCTATAATACACTAGCACTCACTGAACGAGCGCGGAACATGTGGGAGTGTTCCCGAGTGGCCAATGGGGGCAGACTGTAAATCTGTTGCATTTTTGCTTCGGTGGTTCGAATCCACCCGCTCCCACCACGTTGAGTCCAAATGCAGTTTGCATTTGGACTCTTTTTTATCAAGGAAATGCGCTCGCGTTGAAGGCGAGTCTGACCATCCACTTGCTCCAAATCAAAAGCCGATTTAGATACAACAAACATCATGTAAGTCAGCGAAAGGAGCATCTATGAAGATATTTATTGAATATGATGATACCGAGCCGTGCCCATGCGGAAGTCAAAAAACATACGACACATGCTGCAAGTTAAAGTCGATTAGATGGGGCTACGATGAAAGTGGCGCATTAGTCAAACAGCTTCCCATGTCTTATGAAGCTGAAGAGGAACTGAAAGCAGCAGAACAGATGTTTGGACAGTATTACGGAAGAAAACCTGGTAAAAATGATTTTGTTTTTTCGTTTACTCCAATCTATCAGGATGAATTGCTTTTTAAAGCTATGAAAGCAATGAAATTGTCCGGTATACCACCTGAAGACATTTACGCTTATTATAAAACAGATGGTTTAATTCCGTGCGGCCTCAACAATGAGTTTATATCCGAGAAAGACAAAAAAGAATATCTAGACTATCGTGACGAATATTGTAATGTTATCAATGAACCACTTACTAATACAATTAACACCATACAACTTACAGCATATGGCAATGAACTTTTAAGTTCTACTTTTGATAATGTGCAGGAGAAGTTGATAGGTTCTTTAAATGATTTTATTCATCGTCATAGCAGTGAACCCAATGGGATTTATAATTATGAAATGAAAAGTGAGACAGACTACCTTTTATTTTCTGCTATAAAGACCATAAAAACTATGAGGGGCATCGCGTTACTTATCGAAGAGCAAATCCCAGAATGTATACACTCTTTAGGTAGAAGCCTTTTTGAAAATTATATGTACCTGAATAAAATAAACTGCGACTCAAGATTTTTTAAGATGAAATTGCTTCCTAAGGTTGATAAGGAGCATTTTCAGTTTGTAATTAAAAAAGATAAAACTATAGACCGTAATAAGGTTTTCCATATTGAGACAGGCGTCATATATAATATTTCTGTAATCATAGCTGACTTAAAAAAATCATTTTCAAATTTAGAAGATATTGTTTTGTATGATTTGTATTACAGTAATGCCTGCCAATATATTCATGTTGATGTACAGAGCGCGACAAATTATTTTTTTACCTATGACCCATATGACGAATTGAACCCCTCCCTCCAAGCGGCAATTATTACAGCATCCATTGCGGTCTTGCTGTATAACGCACTTATTCATAATCGACTTGTCGGTTCTCAGTTTTATCAAGATGGTTCCTATCTCATTAGGCAATTGACAAAAGATCTCCTTGCGGCAATAGAAATATTAAACTGCGATACCGAACATACGCAACCGATTTTTCCTACATTACTTAAAAGATTACAAACTTTATACGGTGAACTGTCTGACTGTTCTTTTGGAGAGGAAATGGGCATCTAAAGTGTCCACCCCTTCCAGAAAACGCCCTGAACCTGTAAGGTTCCAGGGCGCTTTTATTTTATGCTGACCGGATTTTTGAAAAGGGGTACCCATAATACCGGTGAAGCGATAGAAGGCTTTTTGTGCTCATAAAGAAATATGGGCCGAGCGAAGGAAACGCCGAAAATTCGTAGAAGTGCCCAATTGTTTCCCATGGTCTGGCGGGGTATAATAGCAACACATGGAAGGTGGAGCCAATGAGGAGAGAAGATTTGCGGCAGATCGCGGAATTATTGAAACCCATCCATGAAGAGCTCGCGGATCTGAAGGACGGGCAGAAGCAATTGGAAGCTGGGCAGGAACAATTGAAAGCCGGGCAGAAGCAATTGGAAGCAGATGTTTCTCAGCTTAAAACCGACGCGCGTCACACCCGCATTTTGATCGAAAACCAGGAACACAATATTCGGCTTATTGCAGAGCAGTACGGCGACATTGCCGAAAAGCTGGACAAGGCCAACGACCGCGCCGCCCAACTGGATGATATGCGTGAGCGGCTGCGCACGCTGGAGACTGTGGTGATGAACCACACGGCAGCGCTTAAAGAATTGCGCAAGGCCGAGTAAACGCACGATAACCCATACAATAAACCACCCGCTGCCGGCTGCAAAGCTGGGGCGGGTGTTCTTGTTGGTGTGGGCCTGCCTGCCGCAAAAAGCGCATCCAGGCATAAGGCTTGGGGGCGCTTTCTGCTTTTGCAGGCGGAAAAGGAAGAAGGATATTGTTTTAACATTCTAAAATGGTATAATCAAGGCAGAGCCTTTGTGCCAGGAAAAGCCCTGGCGAGATTTCCGGCGCGGCAAAGAAACAGATACGGAGGAACAGCGCAAATGCAAAAACGAGTGATCCCGGTGCTCTTGGCGGCGGCGCTGCTCATTCTGGGCTTTATTTCGGTGGTTTCCATCCACGATCTGCAGGGCGGCGCCCGGGTGATCAATTACGCGGGCGTGGTGCGCGGGGCGACCCAGCGCCTTGTAAAGCAGGAACTGAACGGAGAGGCCGACGACGCGCTTGCGGCAAAGCTGGACGGAATATTGGAGGAGCTGGCCACCGGCAGGGGAGAAAACGGTCTCATCCGGTTGGAGGACGCCGAATTTCAAGAATTGATCGGGCAGATGAAGGACCAGTGGGCCGCCATCAAGGCCGAGATCCCCGCGGTGCGCGGAGGAGCGGATGGGACCGGGCTGTACCGCCTGAGCGAAGAATATTTCGTGCTGGCGGATCAGGCGGTCTGCGCCGCGGAAAATTATTCGGCGGCCCAGGTGCGGCGGGCCGAGCAGGGGCTTGTGATCCTGAGCGGGGTGTTTTTGCTGCTGGCAGCCCTGCTGGCCTGGTATGGGGCGGTGCAGGCGCGGGGGCAGCGGGCCCTGGCCGAGGCCGAGGAGGCAAACCGCCGCAGGCGGGAGCATTTGATGCAGCTGTCGGCTGACCTGCGCGCGCCGATGGACGAGATCTCGGAGGTCATGTACGTGGTGGATCCCGAGAGCTACGAGCTGCTGTTTATCAATGAAAAGGGCCGGAAAGCCTTTGGAATTACCGACCTGGAGGGGAAAAAGTGCTACCAGCTTTTGCAGGGAAAAGACGCACCCTGCGAATTTTGCACCACCCCGCTTTTGGTCCCCGGCGAAAATTATACCTGGGAATACACCAATCCCCTGACCAAACGGCACTATCTGCTCAAGGACCGGCTTCTGCAGTGGGAAGGGAAGCCCGCCCGCATGGAGATCGCGTTCGACATTACCGAGGCAGAGGCGGAAAAGCAGAGGCTCAAGGAAACCCTGGACGCCCAGCAGATGATCATGGAATGTGTGCGCACCCTATACCGGGAGCACGATCTGGGGCAGTCGGTTCCCGCGGTTCTGGAGCGCCTGGGCCGCTTCCTTTCGGCGGGGCGGGCCTATTTGGGGCTGGTGCGGGAAGAACTGGTTTACAACGATTTTGAGTGGTGCGCCGAACAAATGGAGCCGCAAAAGGATGCGCTGCAGGGGGTGCCCCTGCAGCTGATCGGCCGCTGGCTGCCCATTTTTGCCCGGCAGGAATGCGTGATTCTGGAAGATATAGAACCCTTGAAGGAGCTGTGCCCCGGGGAGTACGAGCTGCTGCACGCACAGGACATCCACAGCCTGGTGGCCGCGTCGCTGGAACAGGATGGAAAGCTGCGGGGCCTTTTGGGGGTGGATAACCCGCCGCCGGAGCGGATCCGGCTGATCGCCTCGCTGCTGCAGACGCTGTGCTATTTTGTGATGCTTGCCTACCGCCGCACGGAAAACGAGCAGCAGCTCTCGCAGCTGAGCTACCACGACACCCTGACCTCTTTTTACAATCGCAACCGCTATACCGAGGACTGCGCCGCGTTTTCAAAAAAAGCGGGGCCCATCGGCGCGGTGTATCTGGATGTGAACGGCCTGAAGGACACCAACGACCAGTACGGCCATGCCGCGGGCGACGAGCTGCTGGTCCAATGCGCCCGCCAGATGAAAGAGGCGTTTCAGGAGGCGGAATATTACCGGATCGGCGGCGACGAGTTTGTGATTTTGTGCCCGGGGATCGAAAGGGCTGTTTTTGGGCAGCGGCTCGCGGCCCTGCGGCGCAATTTTGAGCGGGGCCCAGGCTGCAAGGCGGCGATCGGAGCCCAGTGGGATCAACAGTGCAGCGATCTGAAAAAGATCACCGACAGCGCGGACGCAAAAATGTACGAGGACAAAAAAGAGTTCTACCGGCAGAACCCCAATTCCCACCGCTACCGGCATCACAGCGACGAGATGCTGCCCCTGGCAGACCCCGAGGTGCTGCAGGAGGAGCTGCGGCGGGAGCGGTTCGTGGTGTATCTGCAGCCCAAGGTTTCGGTTTCGGACGGCTCTGCGGTGGGGGCCGAGGCGCTGATCCGTTACCGGCCCCAGTCGGGTTCGCTGGTGCTGCCGGGCAATTTTCTGCCGCTGCTGGAAGAGAGCCAGACGGTCAGCCAGATCGATTTTTATGTGTTCGAGTATGCCTGCTCGCGGATCAAGGAATGGGCGCGGCAGGGAAAGCAAACCCTTCCGGTGTCGGTGAATTTTTCCCGCAGTTCGCTTGCGCAGCCTGATTTTGCCGCCCGGCTCACCGGGCTGTGCCAAAAGTACGGCGTGGACAAAAAATACCTGCAGATCGAGTTGACCGAGACCATGCGCGAGGCGGATGGGGTGGATATGAAAGCGCTGATCCGCGAGGTGCGGCAGGCGGGGTTTGCTATTTCCATTGACGACTTCGGCACGGAATATGCGAACCTGGCAATGCTTTCGGCAGTGGAGTTTGACGTGCTGAAGCTGGATAAAAGCCTGGTGGACGACGTGGCCACGAACCCCAAAGCGCGCACGGTGGTGGAGACCATTGTGGACATCTGCAAAAAAATGAAGATCGAGGTGGTGGCCGAGGGCATTGAAACCGAGGAGCAGCTCGCCGTGCTGCGCGCCTGCGGGGTGGAGCTGGTGCAGGGCTTTTTGTTCAGCCGGCCCATCCCCATTGAGGAGTACGAAGCAAAATACCTGTGAGAAGGAACATGAGGTAAAAGGCGCGCCTGGGAATGAGGGCGCGCCTTTTGCCTTGCAGGGCGCCGGGGAAGAGGGCCTTTTGCAACGGCGCTGGCGGAGCCTGCAGAGATGGGGATTTTTAAATCCTGTATATTCGGCGCTTTTTTTGCAACACTAGGGGCAAATTACGCAAAAAGGAGTGCCAACCCTATGACCCTGACAAAAAAAGAGCAGAGCCTGTTAAAGGATCTGCAGCACGAGGAAAAGCTTTGCGCAGAAAAATACCACCGGGCGGCCGAAGCAGCCTGTGACCCGCATTTGAAAAGCCTGTTCCAGCAGATCGAAAAAGCCGAGGAAGGCCACTACAACACCGTGACCGGGATGCTGGCGGGGGAGGTGCCTGCCCCGCAAAAGGGCGGGCAGGCCAAGAACGCAAAGCAGCCCAGCGCGGAGCAGCTTAAGAGCAAGGCCGGCCGCGCGGGCAAAAAGAAGGACGAATACCTGCTGGCGGACCTGCTGGCCACCGAAAAGCACGTATCGGCGGTGTACAACACCTCGGTGTTCGAGTTTGGCGACGAAAAAGCCCGCCAGGTGCTCAGCGGCATCCAGCAGCAGGAGCAGCATCACGGCAAGCAGATCTCGGACTATATGCAGGCCAACGGCATGTATTGCTGAGCTGCACAAAAAACAAGCAGTGCCGGGGGAACGGACATGGCCGCTCCCCCGGCACTGCTTTGTTTCAGCTCCCCGGCAGGGGATCCGGCTGGAGGTAAAAGGAAAAGGCAATGTCGCCCTCGGCGCTCAGCTGATAGGCGGGCTCCACGTCTGCGCCCCAGCTGTCGATGCCGCCGACCCCGCGCATTGCGCCCAGCACCGTGACCACCGTGCGGCCGGCAGCGCCCAGTTCCTCCTGATGAAGGGCTGCCTCCAGTTCGTGGGGGGTGTGGGGCAGGGCCGAAAAGGCAAAGGACGAGTCGTCCATCACCACGCCCAGCGCTGCTGTGCCCCGGCCCCGCAGGTCGTTTTGCCGGAGGGTGAGGCGCAGAGTGTCCATATGGCAGCCGTTCTCCTGGGGAACGAGGTAGGGGGTGGCATGGGGCGCTTCGGCGTGCAGGCCGAACCGGGCGCCCTTTCTGCGGTCGGGATAGGTTTCGCCTGAAAGGCCGAGCCACTGGGTTTCGGCCACCGGCGCAGGGGTAAAAAAGCGCAGCCCGAACAGCGGCAGCTGGGGCAGGCCTTTTTGGCCGTGATAGGTCAGCGATACCCGCAGCCGGCCCAGCGGGTCCACCGTGTAGAGCAGGTCCACGGCGGCCTCGGGGGTGGTGGGGGCGGCGAAATGGTAGAGGATGGACACCTCATCCCAACTTGTTTGGGGGCGCTCCCACCCGGTGCAGCGGGCCCACAAATCCGCGCTCATCCACACCGCGCTGCGGGCGGCAAAGCCGTTGCCCTTGTCGTTCTCGGTGGCGGCACGCCAGAAGGCGGGCCGGGGCGCGCGGTACAGCCACTCGGCGCCGCCGTACCGCAGGGATACGGGGCCGCCTTCCACGTAGGAAAACAACACCTCAAAGCCCTGCCCCCGCACGCCCAGGGTCACGTCGCCCTCGATCACCTGCAGAGGCGGCGCGGCGGCGGCGCGTAGGGCTGCCGCCTGCTGTTCGGCGGCGAGCTGCCGCAGTGCGGCGGCCTTCTGCCGCTGGTTTTCCCAGTCGAACTGGGCGCGGCGGGCGGGGGAAGCGTACCAGTAGCGCACCTCCTGCAGGGCGGGCTTTTCTGAGCCGTCGGCAAACAAAAGGCCGTTGCCGCTGAAGGCGTAATCGGTGGGGCGATCGCCAAAGTCGCCGCCGTAGCCCAGCGCCCTGCGGCCCAGCGGGTCGGTGCGCCACAGCGCCTGATCCATGTAGTCCCAGATAAAGCCGCCCTGGTATTGAGGGAATTCGTCCAACAGGCGGATATAGCTCTCCATACCGCCCAGCGAATTGCCCATGCAGTGCATGTACTCGCACAGAAGGTACGGCTTTTCGGGTTGCGATTCCAGGTATTCCCGCACCTGGGCGGGGGAGGCGTACATCCGGCTCTCCACATCGCTTGCCTCGTTGAAGGCCCGGTTCCAGAAGACCCCCTCGTAGTGCACCAGGCGGCTGGGGTCCTGCCGGCGGAAATAACGGCTCATGGCCAGGATGCACTCGCCCGCGTAGGACTCGTTGCCGCAGGACCAGAACAGGATGGAGGGGTGGTTTTTGTCCCGCTCGAACATGGAGCGGGCGCGGTCCAGCACGCATTCCCGCCACTGGGGCAGGCTGCCCGGCACGTTCCAGGAGGGCTCGCAGGCGCCCATCTTCTGCCAGGAGCCATGGCTTTCCAGATTGGCTTCGTCCATGACGTAGATGCCGTTTTCGTCGCACAGGGCGTACCAGGCGCTCTGGTTGGGGTAATGGCAGGTGCGCACGGCGTTGATATTGCTGCGCCGGAACACCTCGATGGCCTGCTCCATGTCTGCCCGGCCGATGCTGCGGCCCCGGCGGGCGTTCCACTCGTGCCGGTTCACCCCGTTCAGCACCAACCGCTCGCCGTTGAGCAGCATCAGGCCGCCCTTGAGCTCGAACCGGCGGAAGCCGATGGGATAGGGCACCAGCTGCTGCAGCCGGCCCGCGGCGTCGTATACGGCCAGGGTGACGGTGTAAAGGCAGGGGTCGCTGTGGCTCCAGGGGCGCACGCCCTCAAAGCGCAGCGGTCCGGCGGTAAGAAAGCCGCCCTCGGCGGCCGAGAGGGCCAGCGGGCCCTGCCGCAGCACCCCACCGCCCGGCGCCGCAACGCGGCATTCCACCCGCAGGGCCGCGGGGCCGCAGGGTTCGGCGCTGCTTTCCCGGGAAAAGCGCAGGCGCAGGCCCAGGGTGCCGGTGCAGAGGTCCGGCTCCAGCCCGGCCTGGAGCCACAGATCCTCCAGGTGGAGAGAGGGCTTTGCATAGAGATATACCTCCCGGAAGATGCCGGAAAAACGGAAGAAGTCCTGATCCTCCAGCCAAGCGGCGCTGCTGCGCTTGTATACCTCCACGCACAGGCGGTTGCCCGTGGGCCGCACATAGGGGGTGAGGTCGAAGTCCGAGGGGGTGAAGCTGTCTTCACTGTAGCCCACGAACTGCCCGTTCAGCCAGACGTAAAAGGCCTGTTCGACCCCCTGGAAGGAGATGCACACCCGCTTGCCCTGAAGGGCTTGCTCCAGATCAAAGAAGGTGACATAGCTGCCCACCGGGTCGTCGTTCCAGTCGATCTGGGGCGGGCGCAGAAAGGAGCGGCCGTCCCAGGGGTACATGGTGTTGATGTATTGGAGCTGCCCGAAGCCCTGGAGCTCGATGTGCCCGGGCACCTGGATGCCGCCGAACGCCGAGAGGTCAAAATCCTCACGGTAAAAATCAGCCGGCCGGGCGGCGGGCGCCGGGCTCCAGGCAAAGAGCCAGTGCCCGTTCAGGGATTGGCGCAGCGCCTGGCAGCCGGCGGCCAGCTCCTGTTCGCTGCGGTACCAGGTGTGATCGGAGTGGGCGGGCAGCCGGTTTACCTGAAATACGGCCGGGTCTTCCAGCCAGTTGAGTTCTGCCTGCATGAGGGGCCTCCTTGTTCTGTGAAATTGTTTTTTACCGCGCCGGCGGCAACGCCGGCCAGAATGTATGTTTGGAAGAACACGCAGATCAGGATGGTGGGCAGCATGACGATGATGCCCGCCGCCGGCTTTTGCCACCCGGTTTTGGCAGGCAAAAGCGGGGTGAATGGATTTGCGGGCGGGGGAAAACCTAAAAGAGAATGCGGGCCGGGGCACAGAGCTTTGGCCCCCAACAGGAGGAGGGAGCGCAATGGCCGGAAAGTGGATCTCGGTGCTGGGGGTGGTGCTTGCCACAGGGGGCACGGTGTGGTCGCTGTGGGATATCATTGTAAAGACCGACCGGGAGCTTTTCAGGGAGATAAGCCAGCGCTTCAGCACTGGCAAAAAGCTGCGCTCGGCAAAGCGGCAGCGCCTGCACACGATCTGCGGCATGGTGTGCATCGTTTTGGGGGCGGCGCTGCAGACGGTAGGGCTGTTCCTTTTATAAAAGGGAAGGCTGCAGGCACCGCCACACAGAAAAGCACAATGGAAGCGCAGATAAAAGCGCTTCAACAGGCAGACCAAAAAGACCGACGCGCCCGCAGGAACGGCTGATTCCTGCGGGCGCGTTGATAAAAGGCGCTGTGTGTTTGCCGCCGCTCACACCGGCGCGGTCTCGCCGCCCAAAAGAAAGCGGCGCTCAAATTCATCGGCGGGCATAGGGCGGTAAAAAACAAAGCCCTGGATGTACTCGCAGCCGAGCCGCTTGAGATATTCTACATAATCGCGGGTTTCGACGCCTTCGGCCACAGTGGCGATGCCCAATTCATGAGCCATCTGCACGATGTGGCGCACCAGCACCCGCTCGCGGAAGTTGCATTCATCCTGAAAGAGGGAGCGGTCGATTTTAAGGGCGGAAAAGCGGGTGTTGGTGAGCACGCTGAAAGAGGAATAGCCGCTGCCGAAATCGTCCAGCGAGTAGGAAAAACCGTATTCCTCCAGCTCCTGCGTGACCTCGCGCACCCGGTCCACCTGGTTCAGCACGATGCTTTCCAGCAATTCGAACTCGATGCACTCTTTCGGCGCGGGGTACTGCCCGTGAATCCGTTTATAATCTTTAAAATAATACCGATAGTTGAACATCTCGCCCGAGAGGTTCACGCTGATCTTCAGGGTTTTTCCGTAGGTGCGTTGCCAATGGCACAGCCGTTTACAGACCTGCTCGAACATATAGAGATCGAGGGTTTCGATCAGACCGTTTTTTTCCAGCTGGGGCATAAATTCGGCCAGGGGGATCATGCCGCGCTGCGGGTCGAGCCAGCGCACCAGGGCTTCGGCCCCGGCGATCCGGCCGGTGGCCAGTTCCACCTTGGGCTGCAGATACAGCTGGATGTGCCCGGCGTCCAGCGCGGGCTGGAGCGTTTGCAGAAGATCGAACGAGCGCAGGCCGTCGTCGTGCAGGGTGACGCCGTAGATCTCGAAATGGGAATTGCGGAACTTGCTTTCAGGGCATTCAAAACGCGCCACATCCGCCCGGTACTGGGCAGTGTAAAAATCCACGGGTTCGGCAGGCAGGGGATAAATGCCGAAACCGGTAAAAATGTTTCCGAAAAAGCGCTCGTCCGGCATATCCCGGATGGCGGTGTTGATCTGGATGATGCGGTGGAACAGATCGTCGTAATCGGAGGGAAGGCGGGCCAACAGGTTGAAGCAGGCCAGGTGGATCTGGGCCAGGTACTCGCCGGGGCCAAGCTGTGCGGCCAGGATCTGGTAGACGCTGCGGATGAGTTCGTCGCCCACAGCCCAGCCGAACCGCTGGTTGATGGTGCGGAACCGCTTGAGCTTGACGCTGATAAGCGAATAATGAGGCCGCTCGGCGGGGGTGAGGGCTTCGTAGCGCTCTTTGAGCCAGGCTTCGTTTTTCATTTGCGGACCCTCCACCGGCGCACCCCCTTTCATTTCCAGTTCAGTATATCGGAAATAAGCGGCAAAAACAAGCGGGAACGGCGGTTTGGGTAAAAAAGTCGGAGCTTTTTGGGGTATAAGGCCCTTTTCAAGCGGCGCGGCGTCTGGTATACTAAAAAGCAGAACGACCGGTGCGGCGGTGTGAAAGGAACGACAGGCATGGAAACTATTTTGCACGAGGTGCTCGTTGAGGTGGTCAATTTGGCCATCATCATTTTTGAGTTTATGGGAGTAGCGGTTATTATTGTGGCCGGCCTGCAGGGGATCTTCAACTATGTGCGGCGCGACCCCATGACCCGGCTGAAGCTGGCAAAGGGCATGGCGATGGGCCTGGAATTCAAGCTGGGCAGCGAGATTCTGCGCACGGTGGTGGTGCGTGAGCTCAGCGAGATCGCCATTGTGGGCGCCATCATTCTTCTGCGGGCGGCGCTGACCTTCCTGATCCACTGGGAAATCAAGAACGAGGAGGCCCAGGTGGAGCAGGAGCTGGAGGAAAAGCGCGCCGAGATGGACCGCGCCGACGAAAAGCAGCCCGGCGTCTGATGGAAAAAACACGGCCCCCCGCATTGACGCGGGGGGCCGAATCGGGTATAATAATCTGGCGCTTGAAGCCGGGGAAAGTGCCCAAAGGGGTGAAAAGCTGCGGAACCCGCCCGCCGGGGCGAGCGCAGGAAAAGGCAAGAGGATCGTGTAATATTGATACCGGGATGTAGCGCAGTTCGGTAGCGCGCCTGCTTTGGGAGCAGGATGCCGCAGGTTCGAATCCTGTCATCCCGACCAATCCCCTTCTGAAATCATTGATTTCAGAAGGGGATTTTTTGTCTTGAACGGTGCAGAATTTGATAATAAAGATCCTTCATTTAGGCTAATAACAGGTTGTAAACGTTCTAATTTTTTATGCCTGCGTGCCCGGATATAACGATTGGCAACTCATTATGGTGTGCGGGTGCTGTTGTGTGAGCATTTACTCATACAGCTTTTTCTGTCATTTACCCCACTACCAATTTGTTTGTTTTCTTCAAAAACTTCGCCGGGATGGGCCGATCCAGCTTCCAGGTGATATTCATGGGGCGGCTGCCCTCATGCTTCACATAGCTGGCCGTACCCAGGAAGGTATACGCCGCCGCACCGCCGGTGATCCGGTCCGCCCTAAACTCCCGTACAAATAGGAGTACTTTGCACCCTCGTTCTCGATGATGAATATATCGCTGCCCGGTGGGAGAATCGGCTGCGGTGGTACTTTGGCTCTGCCAGTGGAACAGGCTCTCGTTGATGGAATAGTCGTTGTACATGGTGGTGGGCGAATAGTCTTTATCTGCCTTGTTCAGTGTTACAAAGAACACGTCCAACTGTTTCTCCGGCAGCCACTTCACACCCTCGCGCACGGTTGCAAGTTTTGTAAAGTCCATCGCTACCAGCAACTGGTCGCGGGTGTAAGTGCAATGGAGATCCAGAGGACAGTCGAAACCCAATTCCACTGGTTCGTCAATAAAGTCAATCTGCTTATACCGGTAGCGCAGCAGAGCAAGAAGCTCTTCCAGTAACACCGGGCTATTGGAGAGAGCATAGAGGTTGTCCAGCACTTCATCAGACGTCCAGTCCTGCGTCGCCTTTCCCCACACGGTCACATAGAACATCTCTAGCATCCGATGCTCCAGCTTTCCCAACGCTGCAAAGTTTACCTCGACCAAACGAGGCAGCAGCTCTAACAAAAAGCGAAGCCAGCGCCTGGAATCGATGACAGCCAGTCGCCCAAAAGCTTTGGTGAGGATCTCCTCCAGCGGCTCGTTGAAATCCTCGATCACGCCTGCGCGGGCGCAGATACGAGAGAAAGAAGAGAACTTATAAATGGCTCGGGCATCCAAATGGTAGTAGTCCAGAAAGTTGGACAGCGTGAGTTCCCGCCCGTTGTCCTCTGTAAAGCTGGCCACCCGAGATACTAGCCCGGCGGTATTGCCGTAGGAGGCCCGGATATTATCCAGAATATACTTGGCAGCTTTTTTCTCCAATTGAATATAGCAACCCTTGGGTGCGGAGATGAAACCGTCTTTGATCTCCCGCACCACACTGCAGGTGGTATTTGACAGCAAGGCGGCAAATTTATCCTCGAAGTTGTAGCGCTTGTTGGCCTGACCGATGAAGTCCAGCACGGTCAAGCATTCCTTGCCCTCTGCAAGACGCAGGCCACGGCCCAGCTGCTGGAGGAAGATGGTCAGGGACTCGGTAGGGCGCAGGAATAACACCGTGTTGACCTCAGGGATATCCACGCCCTCGTTGTAGATATCCACCACAAAGATGAAGCGAATATCGCCGCCCACCAGCCGCCTCTTGGCCGCTTTTCTCTCCTCGTCGGGGGATTTACCGGTTAGGAAGATGGACGGGATCCCGCGCTCGTTGAAATAGCAGCACATGAACTGTGCATGCTCGATGGAGACGCAGAACCCCAGCCCCTTGACCTCGTCGATATCGGTTACATATTTCACAAGCGAGGACACCACCAGGTCTGCCCGACGATTTGCCACGGTGCCACTGAGGGTGTAGAGATTGGAGAGCGCACCTTTGTCGTATCCACCGGCGCTCCATTTCAAAGTGCTTAGGTCCGCCGTGTCGGTGATGCCGAAATATTGGAAGGGACACAGCAGCTTGCGGTCAATGGCTTCCGGCAGGCGAATTTCCGCAGCGATTTGATGATTGAAGTAGGGCAACACGCTTTTGCCGTCCATGCGCTCCGGGGTGGCGGTCAGGCCTAGCAGAATCTGAGGTTGGTAGAAAGAGAGCAGCTTTTGGTAGGTAGGAGCTGCCGTATGGTGAAATTCGTCTACGACGATGTAAGCGTAAAAATCCGGGGCGGTTTTGGCGGTGAAAGCCCAGGAGTTGAAGGTTTGGATGGAGAGAAATAGATGGTCGATGCTCTCCGGCTGGTAGTTGCCCACAAACAGTTCCCCGAAGTTTGCGTCCTTTAAAATAGCCCGAAAAGTATACAGGCTTTGCCGCAGGATTTCTTCCCGGTGAGCCACAAAGAGTAGCCGGCAGGGCTTACCGGGATTTTGCTTGCAAAACCGCTTATAGTCTAAGGCGGAAATCACTGTTTTACCGGTGCCGGTGGCGGCCACCACAAGATTGCGGGTATAGCCCCGAATGGTGCGCTCGGCCTCCAGCTTGTCCAAAATCTCTTGCTGGTAAGAGTAGGGAACAATATCCAAGGTATAGAGTTCGGCATCGTTGGTGTCGAAATATTTTTCTGCCTTGAGTGCCCGGGCCAGCCGTTCTTTCTGGCCCTCCGAGTAGTACTCAAACTCGTTGCAGTTCCAGTAGCTCTCAAAAGTGGCAGCGATCTTAGCTATGGTCTCGGGTAGGTCCTTGCGGGTGACCTTCACATTCCACTCTAAGCCGCTGGAAATGGCGGCATTGGACAGATTGGAGGAGCCCACATAGGCAGTGGTAAAGCCAGTGTTTCGGTAAAATATATAGGTTTTGGCATGGAGCCGGGTTCGCTTGGTGTCGTAGCTGACCTTGATCTTGGTATTCAACAGCGCTCGCAGCTCTTCAATGGCCTTTACGTCGGTGGCTCCCATATAGGAGGTAGTGATGACCCTTAACTCACCGCCCTTTTGAGTAAACTCCCTTAGCTCGTCCATTAAAAGACGCAGGCCGCTCCATTTGATGAAGGAAACCAGCATATCAATACGGTCAGCGGATACAATTTCCTTTTTCAGTTCGGTGTACATCTGGGGCTCGTGGGTGGCCCCAGTAAATAGGTTGCTCTGCGCAATGGAGGTCTCCGGCCGGCCAAGGGCTGCAGCTGTTTTACCCACTGCCAGAAGGGGATCTTGTTCTTGCAAAAGCGCAAGAAGCTCCTCCGCCCGTTGGTTAATGGCGAGCGCGGCAAAATCAGTTTCCTGCGTTGTATTTTGAATGAGCTCTACGATTTGGTTGGCAAGGCCAATTTGTGCGGAAAGGCCCCCACCGTTGTCTGACACATTCTCCAGGCCCTTTTGAACCACATCCGCCAGATATTGTGCCAGCACCTTGGAGGCCTCTGCCTTGTCGAGGGGCGCAACGGACTTGCGGGCGGCGGGAATTTCTGAAAGCTCGCTGTTTAAGGCATTATTGATGATTTGTTCATAGAGGCCAGGCTGCAGCATATTCTGAAACACTTCCTGTTAGGTTATAAAAAGTAGAAACTTTTACTTGCTAATATTAAGTATACCTAGGTTTCCAGTATCTGACAAGCGCCAAAGGCTTTTCACCACATGTTGGACTACAATTAGGGCCGGACACCCGGAAATAGGGGATATAAGAGTGATGAAAAGTGCATGAAATTGAGCAGAAAAGGCCCCAAGGCCGACAAATTTTGTCGGCGTGCTTAGCTGTATCGCCCTTTGTCTTGTTACCATCGCATCAAGGTGACCTTCTCTTTTCGGGCAGGGAGGTGCCGCATGCGTTCTAGATACTGATCTTCCTGCCCTGGCAGAACGAAAATGTTCCACTGCACGTCTTTGGGGCACAGGCGCTTGATGCGGCGGAAGTAGGGCATATCGACCTCATTGAGCGAATGCCCCAGAACAAAAATTTGCGAAACCTCCCCCAAATCGCCGGACCCGAACACCTGGGGCAACTGTTTCATAATCTTTTTGCAATTTTTTCTGCTTGCCCTGAAGCTGCTTTCCACGAACTTTTCGTTCACCACGTTGATGCCATATTCTCTGGGATCCATTTGGACTCTGCCCAAGATCTGGCCGTGCCCCATGACAAGCGTTTCCCCCACGCGGCCGTGAAGATGGTATACCGGCTCCAGCCCATAAACTGATTCCAACGTAGTGGTGTAGTTGAAATTCAGATAGAGGCTGCCCGGCGCGCTGAATAGCGCCTGAAAGCGCGGCTTTGGGGGCAAGGTTTTTAAGGTTGGTTCCACGCCGGCCAACCATTCGTTCAAATAGTCGCTGATGTGGTTGGGCAAACGAAGAATATCCCGCAGCTGCTTTGCAGCGGGCCCGCGGTAATCCGGGCTGGAATCCCAGTCCCGGTGCTCCTCGGCCATCTCTATGGTTTCGTAAGAGCCGAAAATACGCTCCATATCATTCCACAAAATGTCTTCTGTGATCTGATCCATCCGGTTCCAGTAGTGCAGCGAATACAGCCCTACCCCCCTTGATAAAGTCCCTCGCCACCTTGGGGTGCCGCTGTTTCATAAAGGCCATGAAATCGGTATACCGGGTAGGCAGGCCATGGTGGAGATCGAACCCATTGCCCAGAATGAATAAAGAATGCATTTGTATCCTGCCGCCAATCTTTTTATTTATGGAAGCCCGATGACGTGCCAAACATGCTATAATAATGTATATATTTTGTGAGAGCTGGGGGCCCATGGTCCCCGTTTATTCCGTCACCAGTATAACATTTTTCAGGCGTGCGGCAAACCACAAAACAGGAATCATTTGGGAAGGAGAAATACCATCCATGCGCATTTTAATCGACGCCGACGGCTGCCCGGTGGTGGAGCTTGCCGTGGCCGCTGCCCGGGAGCATTCGCTGGAATGCGTGATCCTTTGCGATACCGCACATCAGTTTGACAAGCCGGGGGCCACAACTTTGACTTTTTCCAAAGGGGCCGACAGTGTGGATTTTGCCCTGGTGAACCTGCTGCGCGCCGGGGATATTGTGATCACCCAGGACTACGGTCTGGCTGCCATGTGCCTGGCACGGCGGGCCCGGGTGCTGAGCCAGGACGGGATGGAGTATGGGGAGGAAAATATTGATGGACTGCTGCTGGCACGCCATACTGCGAAAAAGATCCGCAAGGCCGGGGGGCGCTTAAAGGGGCCCTGCCGGCGCACGCCAGGCCAGGATGCGGCGTTTGAGCGCGCACTGCGCGGTATGCTTGTAAAAATCGGGCGGGGGGAGGAAACGCGATGAAACGTGAGATCATGAAGGACGTGGGATTTTTGGCACAAAAGGCGGAGCCGGCCGCGGCGGCCGATCGATCCGTGGCGGAGGACTTGCTGGAAACGCTGGCGGCCCACAAAGATGGGTGCGTGGGTATGGCGGCCAATATGATCGGCGTGAACAAGCGGATCATTGCCTTTGACAACGAGGGAACCTACATGGTGATGTTCAACCCTGAGATCGTTAAACGCTCGGGACCCTATGAAACGGAGGAGGGGTGCCTGTCCCTTGAGGGTACCCGCAAGACCAGGCGCTGGAAGTCTGTGAAAGTGCGATATCAGAACGAGAAGTTCGAGATCCGCATTAAGACCTTTACCGGCTGGACGGCCCAGATTATCCAGCACGAAATTGACCATTGCGAGGGGCGGATCATTTAGGATGCTCTTTTTTGCGGCGGGCAGCCGCCGCAAAAAAGAGCGATTTGTTTGGGCGGCGCGGAGCGTTTTTACAAGGGAGGGACCCGGTAAAAACGCTCCGCTTTTTTGAACCGGCCGGCCTGCAGGGCAGCGGGGGCGGGCGCTCTGCGTAATAAAGTGACAGAATATATTGCATTGCTTCGCATGTGCAGCTCTTTTATAATTGTAATGACAGGGGGTGGTGGGCGTGCGCCTGACGCTGCGGCAAAAATTGGTGATCGGATTTTCCCTTGCCTTCTGCGGGATTATTGCGGGCTTCGGTGTGCTGGTGCTGCACAACAACGGTGAGCGGTACCAGCAGCAGAGCTACGCGTACTGCCGGAGGATCGTGCAGGCCAACATTGACCTGACCGACAATTATTTTGAACAGCTGCGCAATGTGGTGCGCATTGTGGTTTCGGATCAGGATATTATCAACGCTGTGAATTACCGCGTGCACAACCCGGACATCGACTATTCCATTGAGCTGTACAATCAGCGGAAGGTTGCGGCAAAGATCAAACAGTTCGATGTGCTGGGGGACGTGAAAAACGCGATCATTGTGGGCCCCGGCGGGGAGTATCTGTATTATTACGGGACCTCTTTGGCACGGGGCTACGCTTTTGGCGAGCAGGCATGGTTTTCCGGTGCGGTCGGCACGAACCGGATGGAATTTATCAATTACCACCCCACCGACTACCTGCTGGGCAGCACGGGAGAGCAAACGGTGTCGCTGGTGGCGCCGATCTTGAATTCCAGCCAGTATTTTTTGGCCGATCCCGCTTATTTGCTGTGCGATTTCAGCCTGGAGCCGATTCTGGGGGATCCCGGGCGGGATGGGGAGGTGCAGATTGCGGTATACAGCGGCAGCGACCCGGTGTATATTCCGGCGCAGCTGGGGCTTGCCGGCGCCCAGCAGGCTCAGCTGGCGGAGTATATTGAGGCGGGGGAACGCTCGTTTTTGCTGGACGCCTGCCCGGAGAACGCATCCGGTTACCTGGTGGTGAGCGAAACCTCGGAGGTGTCGGGCTGGCTGATCCTGGGCGTTATGCCGCTGGACAGCATTCAGGAGCTGCGCAGCACCAACCGAACCTTTGTGGCCGTGCTGATGCTGGTGGCCTTTGCTGTGATCCTGGCTGTTTCCAGCCTGTTGGCCCGGTCGGTGCTGGTGCCCATGAACACCCTGATCCAAAAGTTCAACGCCATTGGCCGGGGCGAAAAGGACGTGCGTTTTGAAAAGACGGCCAGCGTGGAGGTAGACCGCATTGCCGAGACCGCCATGCAGATGCTGGAGAAAAACGACCGCCTGACAGCGGAGGTGGTGGAGGAGGGGCGGCAGAGGGCGCAGGCGCAGATGCGGGCGCTGCAGCACCAGATCAACCCGCATTTTCTCAACAACGTGCTGCAGTCGATGAAGGCGCTGGCCGTGTGCGGAGACACCGAGGCCATCTCGAAAATGGCCACGCTGCTGGGCAGGCTGCTGGCCTATTCGGTCTACGACCCCTACGACATGGTACCGCTGGCCAGCGAATTTGAATACACCGAAACCTACATTGCACTGCAGAACGTGCGGTTTCAGAATAAGATCCTGTGCACGGTGGACCTGCCGGAAGAAGCAAAACGTTTTATGGTGCCGAAGCTTATCATACAGCCCCTGGCCGAGAACGCCATTGAACATGGCTTTTTGCCCTCGGAAGGGGGGCACATTGCCCTGAGCGCGGACCTGGACGAAAAGGATCTGTACATTGCGGTGACCAACACCGGCCGCGCCATTGAGCCCGGGCAGGTGGAAAAGCTGAACCGGATGCTTCACGAAAAAAAAGCGGAGACCCAGAGCGCCAGCATTGGGATGCTGAACGTGCTGGCACGCCTGCAGAGCCGCTTTGGCGGAGGGGCGGACCTGCGGGTTATGTCCAGAGATGGCATGAATACAAGCATCGTGCTGACACTGCCCTATACAAAGGAGGAATGAGAATGCTGCGCGCATTGCTGGTGGACGACGAGGAGCTCTCGGTGCGGATGCTGGAAAGCATTGTGGACTGGGGGCGCTGCGGGGTGGAGATTGCCGGCACCGCCCGCAGCGGGGAGGAGGCGCTGCGCCTGTTTGCCGGGCTGCGGCCCGAGATTGTGCTCACCGACATCCGCATGCCGGGCATGGATGGCCTTGAGCTGCTGCGGCAGATCAAGGAGAGCGCGCCGGAAACAGAGTTTATCCTGGTGAGCGCCTACGCGGATTTTGAGTACGCAAAGGAGGCCATTGCCCTGGGCGGGGCGAATTATCTGCTCAAGCCGGTGGATGAATTTGAGCTGGAAAAAACGCTGAGAAAGATCGCGGATAAAATTGGGGCCCAGCAGGTGGCGCATCGCCTGGTGGAAAACACCCGCCGGCAAAAAGAACGGCTGGCGCTGTATGGCTATATGCGCACCGGCACCGGGAAAACGAACGCGCAGAAAAGCGCGGGCCGGCTGGGCCTGGATCTTGAGAATTACGCCCTGATGGGGTTTATGCTGAACGAGAGTTCCATGAACGATTATATTGAGAACAGCCTGCAGCTGGACACACAGCTGCCCTACCTGCAGACCCGCCTGGAAGAACGGCTGCGCGGCTGGTGCGACTGCCTGCTGTTTGATTTCTTCGACGCCTCGTGGTGCGCCGTGATCCTGCGCGCGAAAGCCCCGCTGGCGGACGGCGCAAAGGAAATGGCGGGCTTTTTTGACCGGGAGCTGCACATGGAGATCCATGTGTGCTTTACCGAATTTGACCGGGGGCTTGAGACGCTGCCAGCCGCTTTCAGGACCCTGCAGCAGCTGCATCAGTACAGCTTTTTTCTGGGGGAAGAGAGCGTTCTGGGGTACGGCTACAACTGCGAAAAGGGAGAGTTCGACCAGGTGGCGCTGGCCGCGGCCCGCAAAAGCCTGGAGGCGGCGATCCGGGGGAGCGATGCGGCCAAGGCCCACAAGGTGCTGGAAGAAACCCTGGGCAGCCTGGATCACAAGGATCCGTCGTCGCTGGCGTTTGTTTACGATTTTTGTTATGCGGGCGTGAAAGCGGTGCGGGAATGCCTGCCGGCGACAGCCGCTCCCGAGCTGCGGGAAAAGCTGATGCGGATTACCTCGCAGAGTGTGCAGGGCTGCGCCACGCTGGAAGAACTGCGGGGATTCATGGAGGGGATTTTGGGAGCGCTGAGGGGGGAAAGCGCAGCCGCGCACACCTACAGCCAGCTGGTGCAGGAGGGTATGGCCTACCTGCAAAAGAATTACGACCGCAACCTTTCGCTGGAGGAGATCTGCGGCGTGCTGGGGGTGAGCCGGAATTATTTTTGCTATTTGTTCAAAAAGGAAACCGGGCAGAATTTGTGGGCCTGCCTGACGGATATCCGGCTGGCAAAGGCAAAGGAGCTGCTGTGCGCCACAGAGGACAAAAGCTATGCCATTGCCTATCAGGTGGGATATGACAACCCCAGCTACTTTTCCAAGCTGTTCAAAAAAAGCACCGGCATGACCCCGAACGAGTACCGCAAAGCGGGCGTGACAGAGTAATAAAATGCAAGCATACAGGAAAAATGTGGCTTGTTTGGGAAGTAAACCGCCCGTATGATAGGGGAGGACTTCCCTTTCAACAGGGAAACAACCGTGTATTGGGGGCAAAAATGCCCGGCAGAGGAGGAACGCAGGGTGGAAATTGCGATATTAAGGGGAGAATGCTGGTACGGCGGCTGCACGATGTGGGGGGTGCAAATGCCACTGCACGCCGGGAGCGAGGTGCGGTTGCAGCTGGAACCGAACCTTACACCAAACCAGGCCATGCCGCTGCTGGTTTCCAGCCGGGGGCGCTATTTGTGGCTGGAAGGGGCAAACGAGGTGATGTTCAGCGGCGGTAAAATTTACTGCCCGGAAAATACTGAGCTGGGGAGCCATGAACAGGCCTGGACCGATGAAGCGGAAAGAGCAGGGCGCGGGGAGACCGAAGCGGCGGGATGCAAAAAAGCTGAAAAAGCGCGGGACGAAGCCTGGGAAAAGGGACGCGGCGCAGACGGCCAGACACTGCGCTGCGCCTACCGGAGGGCGATGGAACGGCATTTCCCCTTTTCGGGGAAGATGCCTGCACAAGAGCTGTTCAGGGCCCCTGTTTTTAATACCTGGATCGAGCTGACCTTTGATCAGAATCAGCGGGATGTGCTGCGCTATGCCCACGGCATTTTGGAGAGCGGCTTTGCACCCGGAGTGCTGATGATCGACGACGGCTGGGCCGAGTGCTACGGGGACTGGCGGTTCCACACGGGGCGGTTCCCCGACCCGGCGGGCATGCTGCGGGAGCTGCACGGGCTGGGGTTCAGGGTGATGCTGTGGGTCTGCCCCTATGTGACGCCGGACAGCAGGGCCTGCCGGGAGGCGGCGGAACAGGGGCTTTTGCTGCGGAATAAAGCGGGGGAGCTGTTTATCGCCGCCTGGTGGAATGGGTTTTCCGCGGCGCTGGATCTTGGCAAGCCGGCTGCCCGCGACTGGCTGCGGGCCCAGCTGGAGGCGCTGTGCGCTTTGGGGGTGGACGGCTTTAAATTTGACGGGGGCGACCCGGCCCACTATGTGGGCGCCGCGGGGGCGGCCACGCCCAACGGGATGGCGCGCCTTTGGGCTGAATTTGGGGAGCGCTGGCCCTTCAATGAATACCGCGCGGGCTGGAAAGCGGGCGGCAGGCCGCTTTTGCAGAGGCTGTGCGACAAGGACCACAGCTGGGGCGAGGCCGGCCTTGCGGCCCTGGTGCCGGATCTGCTGGCACAGGGGATCACGGGCCACCCGTTCGGCTGCGCAGACCTGGTAGGCGGCGGGGAATACCGGAACTTTTGGCAGAACGCGGACCGGTTGGACGGAGAGCTGGTTGTAAAACATTCGGCAGTGAGCTGCCTGACACCGACCATCCAGTTTTCGGCCGCTCCCTGGCGGGTACTGGACCCGGGGCAGCTTGGCTGCATCCACGCCCAGCTGGCGCTGCGCAGCAGCTGGCAGGCGTATCTGGAGGAAACCCTGAAGGAGTGCGCCCGCACCGGCGAGCCGGCGGTGCGGTATATGGAGTATGAATTCCCGCATCAGGGGATGGAAAGGGTGCGCGACCAGTTCATGCTGGGCGGCAGGCTGCTGGTGGCGCCGATCCTGGAAAAGGGACAGGACGCGCGAAATGTGTATCTGCCCCGCGGGGAGTGGCGCTGGGAGGGCCGGACCCTGCACAGTGAGGGCGAGATGCGAAGGTTAGCCGCGCCGGGCACTTTTCTGGTGGTGCTGGAACGGCTGCGGGCGTAATTTTTTTGTGTTTGGGGGCAGAGCGGCGGAATATCGTTGCATCGGCTGAAAAAATGCACAAAAAAGGGGGCTTTTTTTAGGCAGACGCCCGCAATTTTTTGCTATGGGTGCGAAATGGAGTTGATTTTGTTTTCCCCGGCGGGGCGGTATACTGAAACCATCGGATCAAACGGCGATACCGCCGACACCAAGCAAGGAGGAAATACAATGAAAAAGAAATTGCCGGCACTTACCCTGGCAGCCGTGATGGCAGCCACCATGCTTGCAGGCTGCGGGGGCACGCCTGCCTCCGGCAGCGCCGCGGGCAGCTCTGCGCCCGCCTCTGCGCCGGCCGCGCAGCCGGTGGAGATCCGGCTGATGGCCTACAACGCCGAAACCTCGCGCGCTACTTATCTTGCACTGCTGAAGGAGAAGTTCCCCAACATCAAGATCACCTATGAGTTCGTTGCGCTGGACAACTTCAACAACGTGCTGAATTCGCAGCTGCAGGCCGGGCAGGGGCCGGACATCATTGAGGTGGGCGGCGAAACCCGCCTGCTGGCAAACGCCGGGTATCTGATGGACCTGACGGGCGAAGCGTTTACCGGCAAATACGCCCAGGCCGGCCTGTCGCCCTACACTGTGGACGGCAAGGTCTACGCGAACCCGCTGCAGAGCTGGTACGAGGGCATTTTTTATAACAAGGCGCTGTTCCGCGAGGCGGGGGCCTCCATTCCCAAAACGCTGGACGAGTTTATTCAGGTGCACAAGGATCTGGCCGCCAAGGGCATCAAGCCCCAGACCATGGGCGCGCAGTCCTGGGAGCCGATGATGAAGCAGAGCATCGGCGTGGTGAACAACGAGTTCTATTCCGACCCGGCCAACAAAGGCTTTGACGAGAAGTTCAACAAGGGCGAGGCCAAGCTGGCGGACGCCTGGGCCCCCTATGTGAAGGAGTGGAGCAAGGTGATTGCCGAGGGCTGCCTTACCCCCGACATGCTGGGCCTGAGCTACGACCAGGCGCTGGACGAGTTCGCCACAGGCAAGGCGGCCATGTGGGAGAGCGGCCCCTGGGCGGTAAACACCATTTTGGAAAAGAACCCTGAGATCGAATTGGGCATGTTCCCCATTCCCGGCATCCAGGAAGGGCCGGGCTGGCTGGTGGGCGGCCCGGGCAGCGCGCTGGCGGTGAACGCCAAGACCACGCACCCCGAGGAAGTGAAGCAGATCCTGGAGTTCACGGCTACCCCCGAAGCGCAGCAGGCCCTGATCAAGGACAACGCGGGCAGCTCTTTTTTGACCGGCGTGGAGGTGGACCTGGGCGAGATCTATGACGGTTGCGCCGAGGCATTCAAGGCGGGCAATGTGTATGCGCCCTGGACGGCGGCGTGGATCTCCGGCAACCCGATCGTGGAGGGGTACGGCAAGTACAGCAAAGAGGAAATGATCCGTTTTGTCAGCCGGGTAGTAAAAGCCAGCCTTTCGCTGTTCCAATCGCCCCAACGGCCTCTCCCTTAGCATAGATTTTATGCCTGGGTGGTATAATAGGCTTTGCAAAAGAATGGATGGTCAAAGGAAGGATGGAGCAGCTTATGAAAGCATTTCGGCAGATCATGCTGGCTATATGTGTTATTCTTATCGCTTCCGCATTCGCGGGCTGCGGCGCGGATACGGATTCGCCGGATGAGCGTCCGGCATTGGATAAAATCGAGTACACGAACCTCAACGACAGCGTATCACAGAAGCTTCTGGAAGATATGCTTTCCGGCGCCGGGGTGTCAGGAAACCGCATTCAGGGCTTCTTCAACCGTGTAGACAGCTTCAATGAAAGCGTGCGGGAGGAATGGCTGACGGCGGGTTTTGAAAAGGCAAAACCGCTGGACACAAAATATGACCCATATGAGATGCAGGATGCGTGGATGGCAAAGAACGGCAATTTTCCGGGCTATAACTGCCGGATAACCGCAATGGAACTGTTCGGTGACTTCCTGTCCGCAGGAGACAGCACCCCTGTGGATGCTGCGGGCGAAGATGTGCTGTTCATGGACGAGGAAACACTGCGGACTGACCCGGAGGCGCTGGGGGGAAGCAGTCTGACCGATTTTCGCGCCCTGTATTCCGCCATGAGGGCGGAGGACACCACGGATGTTCAACGTCATGTTCAGGCTGTGCGGGAGGAATGGAAATCCAGGGGGATTTCGTTCCGGGAGAACGAAAGAATCCGCCTCATCACGGTGTTCTTCCACGATAAGCCTACCGAGGAGGAATCCATCCTGTTTGTCGGGCATGTCGGGGTGCTTCTGACGGCGGATGACGGGACCCTTTATTTCGTGGAAAAGGTGGCCTTTCAGGAGCCGTACCGGCTGCTGCGTTTTGCTGATCGCAGGGAACTGAGCGATTATCTCATGGGCAAGTACGATGTCTCCTGGGGACAGAGCACGGCGCGCCCGTTTATCATGGAGAACGATGAACTTATGGAAGGCTGGCGTCCAAACCCGGACAGTGCCGACGCAGCG
>ERZ857882.1617-NODE-1617-length-25714-cov-8.224950_pt1 | contig 25714 bp, 23 predicted proteins | sample MGYA00519697_ERZ857882 | MGnify/ENA primary metagenome ERZ857882 (study PRJEB31778, sample SAMEA3449373) | human gut metagenome | biome: human gut; feature: human-associated habitat; material: faeces | place: United Kingdom | collected 2010/2012 ...
ATTCCTTAACTTTGATTAACTCTATTTTTTCATACGAAACTTTACACTATCTTAAATCTTTATCAGCCTTATAAGCTTTTCTAACAATTAAATTATAAGTATCATTACCATAGTTCTTTTTAATATTCTCTCGCAATATTCACATATTCCAAGTATTAATTATCCTATAATTTCCATGTATTACAACCCCTCTTCATAACTCATAACCTATGATGAATATGTATTTTTGCCTTTACTATATAAATCAGTAATTTGTTCATAGAATACTCACTTTTTCAAAACTTACCCAACAACTTGGTAATTGACTAGATACTAAACTGCATAATAATTCTACTAATCATATCCACCCTAAATGTTCATTATATAGTAACATTATATCTTAATATTAGTTATATTCTTCACTGACGCTATATAGATTATAGAAATATGATTGATTCTGTATTAATTGCTCTAATTTCCCTTGTTCAATTATATTTCCATTTTTCATAACATATATATAATCACACTTACTAAGTAAATTATAATCTAATTGGTGAGTAATAATTATACTTGTAGTATCTTCTAATCCAATAACATTATTAATAATCTCACTAGCTGTAATATTATCTAAACTTGATGTGGCCTCATCTAATATTAAAAATTTAGAATTACATATCAATGCTCTAGCTATCCCTATTCTTTGCCTTTCTCCACCTGACAATACATTTCCATTCTCTCCAACATTTGTGTCTATACCATTAGGAAGTTTCTTCACTAAATTAGATAGTCCTGATAATTCTATTACTTTCATTACTTCTTCTTCTTTAAAATTTTTATATAAAGTTATATTATTTTTTAATGTATCATCGAATAAAAATATATTTTGACTTATATAACTAATTGATTTATATAAATCCGTTGAGTTTATTTCACAGATATCTATGTTGTCAAAATTAATTTTTCCATAATCACACTTATAGAAATTTAATAATAACTTGGCAATAGTACTTTTTCCACTTCCACTTTCTCCAACAATAGCATACTTTTTATATTCTTCAAATCTTAAACTAACATTATTTATAGCTTTAACTTCTGAATTATCATAAGAAAATGATACATTTTTCATAGATATTTCTCTTGGTGAAGACTTTAATACATTCCCAATTTCCTGGAAATTTCTTTCTATTATAATATTTTCTAGCTTATTTCGTATTTGCAAGGTAGATCTTATTTCAGCTAAAATAGCTGGCAATTGTTCTAAAGGTGCAACAACTCCACCTATAAGTTGAGATAAAGAGATTACTAAACCAACAGAAATTTCTCCAATAATAGCAAAATATCCACCAACAACATATGTAATTAAATACATTATGGAGCTAAATAAAATAGAAATCCACCCTGCTAAATATATACTTTTTTTAGATTCACACCCTATATTTTCTCTAGCTTCATTATATTTATTATGACTTTTAATAATTTTATCTTGAATATTAAAACTTTTTATAATTTGAAACCCTTCAAAAAAATCTTTTATTTGAGAAGTATACTTATTCATTGAATTTGAATATTTTTCCTGAATCATAGCAAGTTTTTTATCTAAAAATTTAGGGATTATAATTGAACATATAGCAATACATATTAAAATTATAGTTATTGTAGAATTTAACATGCTAACTATTATAAATGAAAACAAAAAGCTCATTGCCACATCATATATTGATAAAATATTATCAAAGTAACTGTTAGATAATAATGTAACATCATTATCTAATATTGACATATATGCTCCAGTATTTTCTTTATTAAAAGTTTCTGAATTTCTTTTTATAATATTAGAAAATAAATCCTTTTTTAAATTTATAAGAGTCTCTCTTAAAATTGCCTCTCTAATATATTTCACTATAAGTAGTAAAATACAATCTAACATAACATATATACCACACCGTATAGCTGATATTTTTAGCATATCTAAATTCTTATTTATGGCAGAATTTATAATAGGTTCAAATGATAATGCAAACTTAATTGAAAAAAAGCATGATAATGGAACTGATAATAAAAATAAAAATATCAGTTTTTTGTCTTTAAATAAATATTTTTTCATAACCTCTAGTTATATATCCTTTCATATTAATCAATAGGTAAATAATAAAAAGTTAATGAAAGAATAAAGGAATGAAAAAGTTATAATGAAAATCCTTAATTCTTTCATTTTTTATTTTATTAATTTTTTAAATAATAAACTTAGTTCTTGAATGAGTGAATTGGAGCTGGTATTCTTCCCCCTCTTTGTATAAATAATGAAGATGAATATTTATTTATAGGCATTACTGGTGCTGTTCCTAATAAGCCTCCAAACTCCACTAAATCTCCAACTTTACAGCCTGGTGCTGGTATAACCCTTACAGCTGTTGTCTTATTATTAATCATCCCTATTGCTGATTCATCTGCAATCATAGCTGCTATAGTTTCTGCACTTGTATCTCCTGGTACCGCAATCATATCTAAGCCTACTGAACATATTGCAGTCATGGCTTCTAATTTTTCTAAGTTTAATGACCCATTTAATACAGCATCTATCATTCCTGCATCTTCAGAAACAGGTATAAATGCTCCACTTAGTCCTCCAACATGACTACAAGCCATTACTCCACCTTTTTTAACTGCATCATTTAATAAGGCTAGTGCAGCTGTAGTTCCATGAGTTCCAACTACTTCTAGTCCCATTTCCTCTAATATATGTGCAACAGAATCCCCTACTGCAGGAGTTGGTGCTAAAGATAAATCTACTATCCCAAATGGAACTCCTAATCTTTCTGAAGCTTCTTTAGCTACTAATTGTCCCATTCTAGTTATTTTAAATGCTGTCTTCTTTATAGTTTCTGCAACTACATCAAAGGATTCACCTTTTACCTTTTCTAAAGCTCTTTGAACAACTCCTGGTCCACTAACTCCAACACTTATAACCTTATCAGCTTCTCCAACACCATGGAAGGCTCCAGCCATAAATGGATTATCTTCAACAGCATTACAAAATACTACAAGCTTAGCACAACCAAAGCCTTTTGTATCCTTTGTATACTCAGCTGTTTTTTTAATTATTTCTCCCATTTCTCTTACTGCATCCATATTTATTCCACATCTAGAAGATCCAACATTTACTGAAGAACAAACCTTACTAGTTTTTGCTAATGCTTCAGGAATTGAGTTAATAAGTATCTTATCACCTTTTGTATAACCCTTTTGCACTAATGCTGAAAAGCCTCCAATAAAATCAACCCCTAAGGTTTCTGCAGCCTTGTCCAAAGTTTGTGCAAATTTAACATAATCTTTTTCATCAGTTGCACCTGCAATAATAGATATTGGAGTAACAGAAACTCTTTTATTTACTATTGGAATTCCAAATTCATTTTCAATTTCTTTACCAACCTTAACTAAATCTTTAGCACTGCTAACTATTTTATTATAAATTTTTTCTCTTGCCTTATCTCCATCTGAATCTATACAATCTAATAAAGAAATCCCCATAGTTATTGTTCTAATATCGAGTTTTTCTTCTTCTATCATTTTTATAGTTTCTAATATATTATTACTATTCATAATTTATCCTCCATATCCTTCGATTATAAAGTGTGCATAGAATTAAAAATTTCTTCCCTTTGAATTTTAACTTCAACACCTAATTCTTCACCTTTAGAAACTAATGAACTCTTTATCATATCAAAACTTGAACTCGATTCCTTTAAATCTAACATCATTATCATAGTAAAATACTGATCCATTATAGTTTGATTCACATCTAAAATATTAATATTTAATTTTAGTAACTCAGTACTAATTCCTGCAATAATACCAACCTTGTCTCTTCCTATTACTGTTAAAATTGCCTTCATAAACTTCAACTCCTACATTTATTTTTTAATTATTCAAAAAAGTTAATATAATTTTATCCTTACTACTAAATGTTGTCAAATATTTATCATTCTTTCCAATATTAATTTAATCACTCTTGATTCTCCACATATACACTTGTCTCTAACATAAGTAAAAACTTATAGACTTTCTCATATTCAGCATAACCTATGTAATTTAAAATCAATTTTATTTTTCTATCTAAATATTCAATTTTAAATTCCAATGAAATAAATAAAATTAATTATTTCATTGGAATTTATAAAATCTAATTATTTCTTTTCTTTAAATTTCTACAGCTTACAATATCTATTCCTGTATCTAAAATATTTTCTACTATTACATCTCCTATTTTTATAGGAGCATTAACTTCTACATTTTTTAACACATCCATACATTTAAATATTAAACTTTTAGGTATTTCTCCTTTAGTTTTAACTGGAAGTACATCAATTTCACCATTATTAATCTTAACAGTTGTTGTTACTACTCTTACTGGATTAGTTACTTCATTTAATCCATAACTTTCTCCTCTTTTGCAGCTATTACCAGTAACTTTATTTTCCTCAATATTAACTTTAAGATGACATCCTCTAGGACAACAAATACAAATTAACTCTTTTTCCATTTTGTTCCCCCCTAACTTTCTTTTTCTAAGGATATTAAAATATCTTCATCTAAATTATTTAATAATTCTTTTTTTATTATTAACCTTTCCATTTCAGCAGGAGCTAAATGCTGCTTCTTTACCTTTTGAATTATCTTATCTCCACATACCACTTGTAAATTCATATCCTTATATACATTATTAACTCTCATAAATATAGTTAAGCTTTCATCTATATCATTAACAGATATTTTTTGAGGTACGGTATAATTAATTCCATTTCCATTTTTAATATTTATATAATTTTTCTTTTCTAAAGAGTTATTTAAATACTTTGCAACAGATTTCCCAGCATGTTTTGCTTCTTCTGTAACAAAATCAACTAAGTCATGAACATGAACTACATTACCACAAGCAAAAATACCATCAATATTAGTTTCCATACTTTCAGTTACAACTAAGCCATTTGTTCTATTATCTAAAGCTGCTCCAACACTTTTGGATAATTCATTTTCAGGTATTAATCCTACAGATAATAATAAGGTATCACAAGAAAACTCTATTTCACTTTCTTTAATAGGTCTTTTATTTTCATCAACCTTTGAAATAATAACCTTCTCTAATCTCTTATCACCAATAATATCTGTTATTGTATGAGATAAATAAAGTGGAATATTGTAATCCTCTAAACATTGAACAATATTCCTATTAAGACCATTTGAGTAAGGCATAAGCTCTACTACAGCTTTAACCTTAGCACCTTCTAAGGTCATTCTTCTAGCCATAATTAATCCAATATCACCAGATCCTAAAATTACAACTTCTTTTCCTGGCATATATCCTTCCATATTAATATATCTTTGAGCTGCTCCTGCAGTAAATATTCCAGCTGGTCTATCTCCAGGAATTCCAATAGCACCTCTAGTTCTTTCTCTACATCCCATAGCTAAAATAATAGCTTTTGTTTCTAAAATCATATATCCATCTTCACTATTTATAGCATGAATTTTTTTATCTTCTTCTATTTCTAAGACCATTGTATCTAGTTTTATTTCAATATTTGTATTTTTAACAAGTTCAATAAATCTATGAGAATATTCTGGTCCTGTAAGTTCTTCTTTAAAGGTATGAAGGCCAAAGCCATTATGAATACATTGATTTAATATCCCTCCTAGTTCTTTATCTCTTTCAATAATTAAAATATTATTTACACCATTCATAAAGGCTTCATATGCAGCTGCAAGCCCTGCTGGTCCTCCACCAACTACAATTAAATCATACATCACACTACACACCTCCTACCTTGATTTTCCTATTAATATATAAGAACCTTCTTTTTCTAAATCTACATCTTCAAGTGGTATATTTAGTTCTCTAGCAATTATTTCTTGTACACGAGGTCCACAAAAGCCTCCTTGACATCTTCCCATACCTGGTCTACATCTACGTTTTATTCCATCTAAAGTAATGTATCCAAAGGATTTATTAATAGCATCAACAATTTCTCCTTCAGTAACTTCTTCACATCTACATATTATTCTTCCATATCTTTTATCCTTTTTAATAAGTTCTTTCTTTTCATCTATAGATAACTCCATAAATCTTATTTGATTTCTATATGGATTAAAATCTTCTTTCTTTACTGTATTAAGACCAGAATCATTTAAAATCTCAACTACTCTTAAAGCAATTGCTGGTGCTGCAGTTAAGCCTGGAGACTTAATTCCTGAAACATCAATAAAGCCTTTTACCTTATTATTTTCTTCTATAATAAAATCACCTTTATCTGCCTCTGCTCTTAACCCAGCAAAATTTCTTATTGAATTTCTAAAGTTTACTTTATCAGTAGTTTTTTCTGCTCTTTCACTTATAAACTCTAAAGCTTCAGAGGTTGTTTTTAATGAATCTTTTTCTTTTATTTCTTCTGCATTAGGCCCAACTATTAAATTGCCATGTACAGTGGGTGCAACTAAAACTCCTTTACCGAATTTTGATGGACATTGAAAAATTGTATGCTTAAAATTTTTCCCCTCATCTTTATCTAAAATATAGTACTCCCCTCTAATTGGAGTAATTTTAAAGCTTTCTTCACAAACCATATTATGAACTTTATCTGCATAAACACCAGTTGCATTTATTACATATTTAGCTCTTATTTCTTCATTATTCTTTAATTCTAATGTAAATAAATCATCTTTTGTTATTGATACTACTTCTGAATTTAACTTAATTTCCCCACCATTTTCTACTCCATTTTCAACTAAGGCAATAGTGCATTCAAATGGACCAACGATACCTCCTGTTGGTGCATATAAAGCACCATAAATATCTTTATTTATATTAGGTTCAAGCTTTAAGACTTCTTCTTTAGTTAATATTTTTAAATCCTTTACATTATTCTTAACTCCTTTTTCATATAAATCATTAATTATCTTTATATCATCTTCATCAAAGGCAAGTACTAATGAACCATTTCTAATAAAAGGTACAGAAAGTTCTTTGCACAAATCTTCAAACATTTCATTTCCTAATACATTATACTTTGCCATTAAAGTTCCAGGCTCTGGGTCATAACCAGCATGAATTATTGCTGAATTTGCTTTTGTTGTTCCCATTGATACATCATTTTCTTTTTCTAAAATAAGAACTTTCAAATTAAACTTGGTTAATTCTCTAAAAATAGAAGCTCCTATTATACCTGCTCCTATTATCACTACATCATACATAACTCTACCTCCCTAAAACACTTGTTATATTCCCCTTTTTACTTCCCTTTTACACAACAAAAAAGCATAAAAATAAGAGCAACCCCTTATCCTTATGCTTATCCCTAAATCCCTCAGCACATTAAATAAATTATAGTATAATTCTAACATAAATTTAATAAAATGTATATAGTTTCAAAGTCATTAGTTTTCTTAATATTATATATATTATGCATATTTAACTATATTATTCTATAAAAAATTCATCTTCTAAACCTTCAAGATCAGTTATAATAATTTCTTTTAAGTTAAAATCTATTAATCCTAAATCCTTCATATTTATTAACTCTCTTGATAGTGAAGGCCTTGGAATACCTAATTCTTCAGCTAATTCTTTTTTAGAAGATATTTTATATGAATTTGTATTATTTTTCTTATAATTGTCTAATAATATCTTACATACCTTTCTTCTAATAGAATCTAGCTCTATTAAATTAATCTTTCTATTTAAAATTACTATCTTTTGTGATAGAAGTTGTAGAAGATTTTCAGCAAACTTAGTATTTTTCTGCATTATTCCTAATACACTATTCTTCGGAAAAGATAATACTTTACAATTCTCTACTGCCATTACCGTTGCTGGATATTCCTTATCCTTTGAAAATAAAAGTGCTTCTGCAAATACATCACTTACATTAAAATTAGCTAAAGTTAATACCTTTCCATTTTCATATATTGTTTGTATTACTGCCTTACCTTCAAGAATTACAGATAAACTGTTACATTTCTCTCCTTGATTAGCTATAACCTCATTTTTTTTATATTCTTTAATTAAGTAAAGTTCACTTTTTAAAATATCATTTATTTCTTTTTCTTCTATACCTTTAAAAAAACAAGTGTTTTTCAATACATCAATCATAATATATTCCTTTCCTTCTTTTAATTAGCATTATAAAAAAGTTTTTATTTTAAGAATTTTATTATTTATTAATCTTTCATTCTATATACTAATTACTTTATCAAAATGTATAAAAAAAAGCTATTGTAAAACTAAATACAAGTTTTACAATAGCTTTTTTTATATTAAGCTAAAAACATTTCTAAATCATCTTCAACATTAGTTATTCCACCAATACCAAAGTTTTCAACTAATACTTTTGCAACATTTGGTGAAAGGAAAGCTGGAAGTGTTGGTCCTAAATGAATATTCTTAACTCCAAGATATAATAATGATAATAATACTATTACAGCTTTTTGTTCATACCATGCAATATTAAATGCTATTGGTAAATCATTTATATCTTGTAATTCAAATACTTCTTTAAGTTTTAATGCTATTAATGCTAATGAATATGAATCATTACATTGTCCTGCATCTAATACTCTTGGAATTCCACCTATATCTCCTAAATCTAATTTGTTATATTTATATTTAGCACATCCTGCTGTTAATATGACAGTATCTTGTGGTAATGCCTTAGCAAAATCTGTGTAGTAATTTCTTGACTTAGCTCTTCCATCACAACCTGCCATAACAAAGAACTTCTTAATAGCTCCAGATTTAACTGCATCAACAACTTTATCTGCAAGTTGCATTACTTGATTATGAGCAAATCCTCCTATGATTTCACCTTGTTCAATTTCTATTGGTGCTTTACACTTTTTAGCATGCTCAATAATTTCTGTAAAGTCTTTAGCTACTCCATCTCCACCTTCAATATGCTTACATCCTACAAATCCAGCAGCTCCAGTAGTATAAACTCTATCCTTATAGCTATCCTTTGGTGGTACTATGCAGTTAGTAGTCATTAAAATAGGTCCATTAAAGCTTTCAAACTCTTCTTTTTGTTTCCACCATGCATTTCCATAGTTTCCTACAAAGTGTTCATACTTTTTAAATGCAGGATAATAGTGAGCTGGTAACATTTCTGAGTGAGTATAAACATCTACTCCACTTCCTTCAGTTTGCTTTAATAATTGTTCTAAGTCTTTTAAATCATGTCCTGAAACTAATATTCCTGGATTATTTCTAACTCCAATATTAACCTTAGTCATTTCTGGATGTCCATAAGTTTCTGTATTAGCTTTATCTAATATAGCCATACCACTTACCCCAACTTTACCAGTTTCTAAAGTTAAAGCAACTAATTCATCTGCTCCTAAATTATCATCTAACATCTTAGCTAAAGTTTCTTGCATAAATGCATTTACTTCATTATCGTCATAATTTAATTCATTAGCATGCTTCATATAAGCTGATAAACCTTTTAATCCATAAGTTATAAGCTCTCTTAAGCTTCTTATATCTTCATTTTCAGTTGCTAATACTCCAACCTTCCTTGATTTTTCATCATACTCTTCTCTTGTACTTGCACTCCAAGTAGCAGCTTCACTTAAAGCTTCTTTATTAGATAATAAATTTAATAATTCTTCCTTTATTTCTAAAGTTCTCTTTACTCTTTCATAAAAAATTTCATCATCAAAATTAGCATTAGTTATAGTTGTAAATAAGTTTAATGTTATAAAGTGATTAATTTCACTTGAAATTTCTTTTCCTTCTTTTCTAAGTCTAGTTGTAACTTCTGATAACCCTTTGGTTGTATATACTAAAAGATCTTGCATTCTAGCTAAATCTGGTGATTTACCACAAACTCCAAACTTCGTACATCCAGTACACCCTGCTGTTTCTTGACATTGAAAACAAAACATCTTATTTTCCATAAAACAAATCCCCCTTGATTTTTAATTAATTATTCATTCTATGGTCTTATTATATTTATATTAGAACTTTAATTCGGTAACATTCGTTACAATCTAAATAAAAACTTATATTTAATTTAGTTTTTATTTATTCCCAAAAGAAAAGATCTTCTAAGTAGGAAAATCACCTACTTAAAAGACCTTAAACTAATATAAATGTTTATTCTGAAACTAACTCAATATTTTTAATAGTTTCTATTCTTAATATTTGCACCCTAGTATTGCCCTTTTTATCTACAAAAGAAATTTTAATCCATTCATCATCTGTGTCTAAAACATCAACTATACTCTCAGTACCTATACCTAAAAAATTTTCTTCCATTTGTATCTTACATTTTTCCCCTACTAAACCTGATATTATCTTTGACATTGGCAAATCCCCCTTTTCATTTCTTTCTAATTTTTTAACCTTCTTTTCTAACTTCCTTACTTTAGCAGGATAATCACAGTAAAATATTATAATCATTAAAAAAATAACTCCAACCCATCCCAAAAAGCTTCCCCCTTAACTAAAATACTTACATATTTTTATTATAAAATAATACAAGTTTACAATAATATACATGCCATAATTATTGATACTACTATTGCCAATAAACATGATCCTATTATTAATAGAAATTTCTGATATGGACGTTTCCCATACTCACGATTCTTTTCAAGTTCATCCATATTTTTTCCCTCTACAAAAGCAACAATTTCTCTATAAGTTTGGATATTAAAATTCTTTTTAAGTTTCTCGACTCTAATAGCATAATACATTGTTACTGTAGCAATAACTGCCCAAATTCCTAATCCAATGTATCCCATAAACACTTCAAGTGGAATAGGTAATAACATAGTCAATAAAAACAAAATACTAAATATATTGCCTTCATGTTTAAATTCAGCAATATCTTCTGTTTTAATTTTTTCTTTCATTTCTTCCAGATCTCCTTTAATTAATATGTCAAGAGAAACATTAAAAACAGAGCTTAACAATAATAAGCTTTTAACATCTGGATAGTTCTTATTATTTTCCCAATTTGAAATAGTTTGACGAGATACAAATATCTTTTCAGCTAATTCATCCTGTGAAAGTTTCATTTCCGTTCTATATTTTTTTATTTGTTTTCCAATCTCCATACAATGTCCTCCTGCACTATCAGTCTATAACCTGAAATTAAAATTTACCATCAAATGTATTCGATATTTCCTGTTCCTCCCATGTCAAAAGTATTTGACACTCCATTTTATATGTGTTTTGTATTAAAATAACACTAAAGTAAATTAAATACTACTTTATATCTATATTAATTTTATATTCCTAAATCACCTTTTTACCTATTCACTTTTTACTATTACCTAATTCTTACTTATCACTTTTCACCATTACTTATTCACTCTTCACTCTTACTTATTCACTATTACCTAAACCCTATTTATTCCTAACAACCTTTAATAACTTATCCACATACACCTTATCCATTTTCACATGTTCAACTCCATTTTCACTTGACTCTTTTTTTGCTCCAGCATCCATAATATATTTATCTATATCAACATATTCTTGCCAAGTATCATACTCATATTTTCTTGAAAGTTGTGTTGAAGAAGGATGTGCTAATTTTAATTTTTTACCATCTTTAAATTGGATATTATAAAAAAATTCACCTTTATTTATCCATCCCTCATTAAATCCTGTGTTTACATATTCCACATCAGCAAAAGTATATTTATTTCCTTTTAAATTATAGAAACTATAATCATAAATACCATCTTCAGTAACTACTACTACACTAGTAAATATTATATACATAATGGGAATTAATAGTAATGCAGTGAACTTATCAAATTTATTAAAAAAAGGCAATCCCTTTTTTACATTAGAGATTTTTTCTACTATAAAACTGAATACAATAAAAACTATTATAAATAATAAATATGAATATGGAGATTTTATAAGATAAAACATATAATCTCCTTTTACAAACAATTCTTTCTGTATTATTGCTATAACTAAATAAAATGCTATAAATAAGATTATCATTGTTGCTATTAGCAAAATAAAAAATATAAATGATACTATATGCTTTATAATTTCTAAAAAAACATTATTTCTAGTTTTATATACTTTTAAATAATTTTTTAGATTAAATAGAACTATTGTAGATGTAAGTATAATAAATACTACATTTAATGTTATCTTCTCATAATCTTTATTAGATATGTTAATAAATAACCAAATTATAGGTCCTAAAGCTATAAGTATAGATGCAAATAATCCATATCTATTATTTTTTCCATTTTCCATATTCCCGCCTCCAATTATATATATTGTTAATTTAAATAGTAATAAAATATAAAATTTTCAATATTATAACTATTCATTATATAAATTAATTTTATAATAAAAAAGTCAAAATTAAAATAAAATATATATTCATTTTGAATATTTAATTCTATAATATTAATTAAATTATAAGATATTATTAGTATCCTAATTTCTTTTATACCTTGCTATAAATATTTATATATTAATAATAACTATAAATCAAAAAAAAGTAGATAAATTTACATTTTACATAAACCTATCTACTCTCCTATTTCCTTAAAAAGTTATTAACTTAATTCTTTTTCTATATCTTTAACTTTACACTAAAAAAATATTTCCCTCTTATCTCTTACTTATTAACTATTACTTCTTACTTCTTACCTATAATTAGATTCTAAATTCCACTTTACTTCCTTGATTAGTTGAAGTTACTTCTAATTTAACTTCTATTCTATCTTTTAATTCTTGTACGTGTGAAATTATTCCTACTACTCTTCCATTGTCTTGAAGGTCAATTAAGGTTTCTATTGCTATATCTAAAGATTCAGGGTCTAAAGTTCCAAAGCCTTCATCTATAAATATAGTATCTAATTGAATTCCTCCTGAATATCTTTGAACTACATCAGAAAGACCTAATGCCATTGCAAGTGAAGCCTTAAAGGATTCTCCACCAGATAAAGTTTTTACATCTCTTGACTTTCCTGTATAATTATCATAAACTTCAAGGTCTAAGCCTTGGCCTTTTCTTTTATCTCCAACATCTTCTTTTCTTAAAAGTTCAAATCTACTATTAGTCATTTTAGAAAATCTTATATTAGCTGCAGAAATAATATCTTCAAAATATGCTGCTAAAACATATCTTTCAAAACTTATTTTTCTTGGATTATCTCCATTTATTATTTTTGATAATCTTCCTATTGTTTTATACTTTTCTTCTTGTGTTTCTATTTTTTTATTAAAGCTTAAACAATCCTCTAAAATTTTAGTGTTTTGATTTATTCTTAAATAAACTTCTTTTAATAAATTATTTATATATACTCTTTCTTTATCTACCTCTTCAATAGAAGCTTCTATTGATTTTATATCTACAAACTTTATATTTTTACATTCTTCTAAAGTTAAACTATATAATTTATTTGCATTAGATAAATCAACATTGTATTTTTGTATTTCATTCTCTAAAACTTCAATTTCTGATTCTTGTTTTCTTTTACTTATATAATCTTTATAGTTTTCAAAACCTAAAGATAAAACCTTATCTTTAAATTCTGCTACACAATTATTATATTCTGTATCAGCTTCTTTTTCTTGCTTTTCTAAGGTATCCTTGTTTCCATTTTCTTTATCAAATTCAGTTTTTATATTTTTTAAATCCAATTCAGATTTTTCATAAGCTTCCTTTAAAGCTTTAAGCTTATTAGATATATCTTTTTCTTCTAAGTTTAATTCCTCAATAGATTTTATACTTCCCTTAAAATCATTTACTATATTATTTAAGTTAGCTTCTTGTGTTTTAACTTCTCCTTCTCTAACTAAAAGTTCATTATTTTTTTCTTCTAACTCTTTTCTTAAAGCTTCATTTAAGTTTTCAATTTCTGATTTCTTTTTACTTAAATTTAGTTCTTTTAAAATTTCTTTATCTACTTCTTTTTTCTTTAAAGTGATATTATTTAAAATTTCTTCTACAGAAATTAGCTCTTTATATACTTTGTTAAAACTTAAAGATATATCTTCTTCTAATTCTTCATTAAAAATTTCTTTAAATAACTTATTTATATTATCATTTTTTAAAGAATTAATTTCTGCTTTTATTTTAGTAAGATTTGTTAATGAAACCTCCATCTTTTTTCTTGAAGCTTCTTCTTCTAATTTAGCTTTCTTAACTTCATCTTCACTAATATCTTTGTCCTCTAATTTTGCAAGGTTTGGATGACTTATAGAGCCACAAACAGGACACTCTTTTCCTTCTTCTAAATCCTTTGCTAAAATCCCTGCTAAGTTATTTCTAAAGCTTTCATCTAAAGCTTCATATATCTTTCTTTTATTTATATAATTATTATTTAAAACTTCATAGTCTTCTCTTAATTTTTTTTCTTTAGATAATTCATTAATTAACTTATCTATACTTAACTTTAAAGTATTTAATTTTTCTTCCTTAGCTTTATAATTTAAGCTTTCTATATCTAATTTTGATGCTTCTTCTTTTAAGCTTTGAATTATATTAATTTCATTATTAATTTCTATTAATAATTTAGTCTTTTCATCTATCTCTTTTTTAATATTTTCTATTCTTTCTTTAATTTTAGTATAAGAAGCTTTTAATAAATTTAACTTTTCACTATTTTCCTTATATACTAAAGTTTTTTCCTTTAAACCTTGAATTTCATCTAGCCTTTTATTTAATTCATTTCTTATAGGCTCTTTTTCCACTTCCTTCTTAAAATCAACTTCAGCTTTTTCTAAATGAATTTTTAACTTATTTAAATTCTCTATACTTATACTTAAATTTTTTCTTATTCTATCAAGAATTCTTTTCTTTTCTATATATTTTTCCTCATAATTTAAGGCTGTAACAGCTTTTTTAGCATATCTTAATTCTTCTTCTTTTAATTTAAAGCTTTCCTTTAAAGCATTTAATCTTTCAAAATCTATTTTATATTTCTCTAAAATCTCTAGCTTTTTATTAGCTTCTTTTCCAAGTACTAATTCTTTAGATAAATTATCTAGTTTACTTTTTATATTATCTTCTTTTTCTTTTAAAATTCTATCTTCCTCTTTATCTGCATCTATAGACTTCACAAATTCTTCTAATATTAATTCAATATTTAAATCTTTATTTAATATTAAGCTATTTAAAAGGTCATCATCTTTTCTTAATTGAAATGATTTTATCTTATTTTCTCTATCTCTTAAAACCTCTTCTATAGATTTTTTTAAACTATTAGCTTCAGTCTTTATATTATTTTGAATATCAGAAAAAACTTTAGTTCCAAATATCTTTCTAAATATTTCTTCCTTTTTATCACTATCAGAATTAAGTAATTTTTTAAATTCTCCTTGAGGTATCATAACAAGCTGCTTAAATTGCTCACAAGTTATACCAAGTATTTCTTCTACTTGTCTTGTAACTTCCTTAGTACCTGTAATAGTTTTATCATCATATATAAGCTCTGCTTCTGCCTTATTTTCTGTTAATCCTTCTCCTCTTTGTTTACTTCTAAAATACTGAGGAGATCTTTTTATATAATAATCTTTGTTTTTTAAAGAAAACCAAAGCTTAACTTCTGTCTTAGTAGAGGAATCTGCAAAATCACTTCTTAAAGATTTTCCATCTCTCTCACTTCCACTAGCCTCCCCATATAAAACAAAATTTATCGCATCAAATATAGTAGTTTTTCCTGCACCTGTATTCCCAGTTATAACAAACATATTTTGGTTATCTAAGTACTTTTCAAAATCTAACTCTTGTTCTGTAGCATAAGGTCCAAAAGCAGATACAATTAATTTTTTTATCTTCACTACTCTTCTCCCCTTTCAGCCTTATTTATAATCTTCTCCATAATAACTATTTCATCTTCTTCTGCTTCTTCACCAACAATATCATTAAAGAAACTTTTAAATAAATCAACCTTTGATTTTTTCTTTACTTCCTCAGACATTACTTCATTATATGATTTTTTTAAAAGCTTTTCTTCTCTTACTAGCTCCATAACATTAGGGTAAACTGATCTAAGCTTTGCCATTGGATCTAAGATTTCACCTTTATCCTCTAATATTACTTTTATATAATCTTCATTATTTTCATTTTTATAATCCTTTAATAAAGCTTCTAAAGTTCCTTTTTTAACTCTAAAATCTCTTCTAGGCTTTAAATCTACAAAGTCAACTTCTATTTCACCATTTTCATCTATATCTACTATAGTTACACCTTTTCTTTGATTAATTTCTGAAAAAGAATACTTCATAAGAGAACCAGAATATCTTATTTTGTCACTAGCTACCTTTTGAGGTCCATGTAAATGACCAAGGGCTGTGTAATTAAATTTTTCAAAATGCTTATAATCTATAAAATCTGTTCCTCCTATAGATAAAGGCTTTTCTGAATCACTTTCCTCTAATTCCTCTATATTTCCATCATTTATTTTAGTAATATATCCATGAGCAATTGCTATATTTCTTTCATTACTATTAAAATCCTTATTTATTTCTTCCATTATTTTAGCCATTGCCAAGTTATAGTTTTTTATATTTTCATCTTGAAATAATTCCCTAACAACTGGAACATCAGCATAGGGTATTGGATAAAAATTTATTTTCCCATGCTCATCTTCTAATACTATTTTTTCTATATTTCTTTTTAAAGTTCCAGTAATATACAAACCACTATCACATAAAAGAGAACTAGCAAAGTCTATTCTCTCATTACTATCATGATTACCAGCTATTGCAATTATCTTAGTATTTAAATCTTTAACTATTTTTCTTAAGTACTTATTTAATAATTCAACAGCATGAACAGGTGGTACGGATCTATCATATAAATCCCCTGCAATTAAAAGTACATCTGGTTTCTTTTCTTTAATAACACTACATAATTCTTCTAATATATACTCCTGATCTTCAGTCATATAAAAGCCATTTACAAGCTTTCCTATATGCCAATCCCCCATGTGGAATATTCTCATTTAAATACCTCCAATTTTATTATTCATTTAAAAATTTTATTAAATCTTCTGAAAGAGCTTTTGCGTCCTCATATCCTCTGTTATATATAGTTTCAAGCTTATTTTTATCTCTTTCAAATCTACTTACTTCTAAAGGTGCACTTGGTCTAATAATAAAACATTTTCCTTCCTTTTCTAATTTATCTAGTAAATCTAATGTATCATTATAAATCTTATATCTATTTTCCATTGCATCTATAAGACCTTTATAATTCTTATATTTTCTCTTTATTATAGGCATAATCTTTGATTTACTCTTTCTATAACCTTTATGTTGAGTTAGTATAACAACATGTTTTTCTATACCATCTTCTATTGCCTTTTGAATTGGAATAGGAGCTGCAATACCTCCATCCATTAATTTTTTATTATCATATTCTATTACTTTTGCAACTAAAGGAAGTGATATAGAAGCCTTTAATGAATCATATCCATCTTCATCAAAATCCTTTATAGGATAAAATTCAGGTAATCCAGTATCACAATTTGTAGCTCCTACTAAAAATTTTGTACCTGATGTTCTAAAAGATTCATGATCAAATGGCTCTAACTCATTTGGTATTATATCAAAAAGCATATTCATTCCAAAGGCTGATCCTGTCTTAAGTAAATTTCTAAAGCTTAAATACCTTTTATCATTAATATAATTTATGTTAACTCTATAATTTCTCTTTTTTTGTTTGGAAATATAAGAAACACAGTTACAAGCTCCTGCTGATACTCCTATACAATAATTTATATTAATATTTTTATCTAATAATAAATCTAAAACTCCTGCAGAGTAAACTCCTCTCATTCCTCCACCTTCAAGTATAAGTGATGTATTATTCATAACAATTCCTCCAACTATAACAACATTCTACTGTAATTATTTCCATCATATTAAAATTATATCATTATAAATTTAACATAACTAACAATAGTCTAATATTTATTTTATACTTATATACTAAAAATATCCAAACAAAAAGGTAAGCTAGTAGCCTACCTAATTTTAATAATAATTACTTCTTCTATCTAAAAGTGTAACATCTCTCCAGTTATCAAATATATCCTTCGCAATAGCTTTCCTAGTTCCAATTACTTCAAAGCCATTTTTTAAATGTAAATTTATACTTGATATATTATCAGAAAATATTATACTTTCTAAAAGCCAATAACCACACTTCTCACTTTCTTTAATAACAGCTTTTAAAAGTTCATCACCTATACCATGTCTCCTATACTTTGAAGAAATGTAAATACTAACTTCACATACCCCATTATATGCAGGTGCAGTTCTACCTCTAGATAATGCAACCCATCCAACTATTTCATCATTAATTAATTTAACAAGTCTACAGTCCTTAAGATGACCTTTATCCCAATCACTAACAGTAGGAATTTTTCTTTTAAATGTTGAATTCCCCTCAATAATAGCTTCAGATAATATTTCTAAAACTTTCTCTATATCTTTATATTCCATTTCTCTAATCATTATAAGCCCCCTATTTATATATTAGATAAATTATAAACTTTTTATATTTGAATTGTCCACTTACAAGAAATAAAAAAACTAAAAAAGAAATTTAATGATATACTTTCTTTATGAATAATATAAATTTAAGGAGTGTAAATACTATGGCTGGAAAAATAATATTAAACTTAGCAATGAGTTTAGATGGTTATATAGCACAAGAAGATGGTGGCTTTGAATGGATGATTGGAGATGGTAACTCTTCTCTTAATACAGAAACTAAATATGATTTTGAAAAATTTCTAGAAGATATTGACGTTGTAGTTATGGGGAAAAATTGCTGTTTTCAAGGCTTTCATGAAGACTATAAAGAAAAAGAAGTATATATTGCAACCTCAGAAGAACTAGAGGACTATGATAACTTCCATTTTATAAGTGGAGATATATGTAAAACTATACTTAATTTAAAAAATGAAGGTAAGAATATATATTTATTTGGTGGTGGAATCCTTATTGATAACTTCCTTAAAGATAATATAATTGATGAATATATTATAGCAATAATACCTACTATCTTAGGTAAAGGAAGAAAGTTATTTTTAGATAATAACCCTAAAATAGATTTAAATCTTAATTCATATTATATTGAAGATGGCATAGTAATAATGAAATATTCAAAGCGATAAAAAAGGATATAGATATTATAAATTCCTAGAAAATAAAAATAAATCACTAAGATAAGTATGCATTTAATACTTATTTTAGTGATTTTATTTCTTAATTTATATATTAAACTACTTCACTTGTAAATACTTCATAAAGATCTTTTCTTCTTGCTTTTGCTAAAGCATTAGCTAATGCATAAGATATAGCTCCATCTACAAAATGATGAAGAATAGTACCAATAGCAACCACCACTACAAATTGATAAACAGAAAAACCAAAAGGAATAACTATCAGTCCTTCTAAAATTCCATGTATAGGTGCAGTAAAAGCAATTGCCTTTTTTAAATTCTTATCTTTACTAATTATTAATGCACCAACATATCCTACTATTATGTGCATAGATGCTCTAGCAGCTACAACTAATGGAGTGGTTATAAAAAATCCTAGTGCTGAACCTACACCTACAACTATTGCAACTGATGGTGATATTAACATTGCTAAAAACATTGGTACATGTGATGCTATAGTTGCAGTAAAAGGTCCAAGTGTTATTTTTAAAAATCCAAATTGAGTAGGAATAATTATTGCTATAGCTGTTAATACAGCTGCAAATACCATTTTTCTAATTTTATTACTATTTTCCATATATAAATCCCCCTATACTAGTGTATATACACTAGTATAATCATTAAGTATTCACTTGTAAATATATTTTTTGAAGTTTTTTGTATATTTCTTCAATTTACGTAACTAAAATATTTATTAATATATCTAAAAAAATATAGTTTTATAATGTTAAAAAGTCAGTTAAGTCCACTTATAGAAAAACATTCTTATTGATTCAAGACTAATATGCCTACTCCCTATCCATGTACCTACCATAGCTGAAAATTTTCAAATTTATATTTAATTAATTTTGCATAGTATTACTTTTACTTAATATATTTAATAATATATTAAGTACTTTTAGGAGAATCATATGATACATAGTCAGTCTTTTATACCATTAATTTTATCTCTATTAGCAGGATTATCTACTATAATAGGAGCATTTATATTATTTTTTTCTAAAAAACAAAATAAAAAACTACTAACCTTTGCCTTATCCTTCTCAGCTGGAGTTATGATAACAGTATCTTTTACAGATTTATTTGCTTCAGCAGAAGAAACTTTACGCAAGTACCATGGTAACTTACAAGGAGTATTCCTTTCTTTATTTTTTTTAATTTCTGGGGCTATTATCGCCTTACTTATTGATAAATTTATTCCTGATAAACCTAAGACCTATAATAGCTCAGCTCCTGATAAACTATATAGAGTTGGCTTTGTATCAATGATTGCATTAATGATACATAACTTTCCAGAAGGAATTGCTACTTTTGTTTCAGGCTATGAAAGTACCTCTTTAGGGATTTCTATTGCCATTGCTATAGCACTTCATAATATACCTGAAGGAATTTCCATAGCAATGCCTATTTATTATTCTACAAATAGTAAAGCCAAAGCATTTAAATATACTCTTTACTCTGGCCTTGCTGAACCTATTGGAGCTATTATTGCTTTTTTATTTTTAAGACCATATATTAATGAAATAATCTTAGCTATAACCTTCGCATTAGTAGCAGGAATAATGCTTTATATATCCTTTTCAGAACTTATACCAGCTGCTAGAGAATATAAATATCATAGAACCTATCTCTGTTCTATTTTTTTAGGTATTCTAACAATTATATTAAGCCATATATATGCACATTAATAGATAAGATAAATATCATATTCCTTGCTCCATCATAAACTCCAAGTTATGGCAATATGATATTTATTTATCTATAGAAAAAGAAAAGGAGCTGTGTTAAACAGCTCAAATTAAAAATCTATAATTATTAATGTAATTTGAAAAAATCACTAAAAAGTATCTATTTTAGAAACTCCCAAAAAAGTTTCTTCATTAATTTTTCATTTCTTTATTATTTCATTCCTGCTTCTATTCCATCTTCCACAAGAAGGTAGCCTAATTTAGGCTCTTTATTTAACAAACCTATAATATATATAGTATAAAATCTACCATTTGTAAGCTTCTTATCATTAATATATTTAATTAACCCTGCAAATGAAGAAAAGGTTACTTTAAAATCATATATTGCTGGTGATAATGGATAATATCCTGTGGTTTCTAAATATTCAACATTATTAAATAGAATTTCATCATTAGATAATGATAATGATATTAATGGAGAATTTGGAGATAAGTGAATAAACCTTAAAAAACAATTTCCTATTTGCACTTTCTCTTTAATATTTGCATCATTTAATGTGAAAATATCTAATGATCCTCCTAAAGTTACTACACTTATAGTTAAATTAATATTAGGAATAATATCTATATTGCTGCTTATTAATGGCTTATCATAAGTACCTGACTTATATAACTGCAATTCATAGTTTCCAGGGGATATATTTTCGTAACAAGTTATGTCTGAAAATGCTAAGTCTTTACCAATTAACATTCCACTTAAATAAACATCTACTGAAGGTGCTGATGGAACTGCATGAATTAACCTTATTTTACTTTGTAAATTAGGTAGGTTTTGACGAAATAGCACTACTAATCCCCCCTCTTACAATTGGCTTCATCTACAGCTAATTGAATTATTTTCTTAATAACTAGCTCATAAATAGGTCTAGGCATATTGTAAGCTTTAAAAGTTTCTATAATTGAATTATCATTTTTTATGCTTCCAAAAATAATGTCTATTTGATTCAATTTATTTTCTTCTTCACCTCTATAAGATTTATTTAAATAACTATCAAAGTTTAAATTTCTTAAAAGTTCCATATGAATTGGTTCTTCTATATAATCTCTATTATTAATCATAGATTCATTATTTATATTTTGCATTCCAGTAGTATTATTCATATTATTAGTATTATTCATTCCACTAGGATTATTTATAATATTAGGGTTATTCATTACATTAGGGTTCTTCATTTCATTAAGATTGCTCATTTGATCACTAGTACTTTTTTGAATATTTGTTGTATTATTATTTTTATTTATACTATTATTAGCATTTTTCTTACATTTATTTTCCTTATTATAAGACATCAATTCTTCATTTAATGTTTCTGATGGATATTCTAAGTTAAAATTCTTTTCGAAATTTTTTACTTGCTTATTACCATTATTTTGTAAATTACTATTGTCATTTTGAATATAACCTAAAGTATTTAAAGTATTTACTTGTAAATTAGAATTATCAATAGGATTTGTATTTGCAAAGCTCAATGTAAAAGTATTGGGAACCTCACTAAATGTTGGTAATGCCATATCTATAATAGGAAACCAAGTTGAATCTTTATCTCTAAATGGTTCACTTATATTTAATGGTATGAATTTCAAATCATCATCTTCCTTACCATTCATATTATTATAATACATATATTTCCTCCAAAAAATATTTCATTATATTTATACGCTATATTTTTATATATGTTCTTTTTATTTGCATTAGAACATATTTAACTTAGTTTACTATCACCTTAATATACTTTACTGAATATTATAGAAAAGGAGGTTTTGCTATGAATGATTTAACAAATAATTCTTTTAGACATTTATTTATAGGCCTTGATAAGAAAGTATCAATTATTAACGACAATAAAATAATAGCAATTAATCTTGATAATGCAGCTACAACTCCAGTATTTAAAAGTGTCCTAGATAGAATTTCAAAGGAATGCGAATTATATGGAGCAATAGGCAGAGGTCTTGGGCAAAAATCAGAATATTCAACTAAAATTTATGCTGAATCAAGAGATTATATTTTAGATTTCTTTAATGCTTCTAAAGAAAAATATACTGTAATCTTCGTAAATAACACTACAGAAGGTATAAATAGATTATCTAATATATTAATTGAAGATAAAAGTAATATAGTTATTACTACTAGAATGGAGCATCATTCTAATGATTTACCTTGGCGAGGAAAATGTAACTTAAAATATATTGAAGTAGATGAAAATGGTAGACTAAAACTAGATGAACTAGAATACTTATTAGAGAAAAATAAGGGTTTAGTTAAATATGTTACTATTACTGCAGCCTCAAATGTTACAGGTTATATAAATAATTTATCTTATTTATCTAAGCTTGTTCATAAATATAACGCTAAAATAATAGTAGATGGTGCTCAAATTGTAGCTCATAAAAAAATAGACTTTAGTGAAACTAATATTGATTACTTGGTCTTTTCTGCACACAAAATGTATGCACCCTTTGGCAGTGGTGCAATTATTGGGCTAAAAGAAGAATTTGAAAGATTAAATTCTGATCTTAAAGGTGGAGGTACAGTAGAAACAGTTTTAGATAATTCAGAAGTATTATTACCACCTCCTGAAAAAAATGAAGCTGGTAGCCCTAACTTTTTTGGTGCTATTGCTTTAGTACAATCTATGAAAGAATTGGAGAATATAGGCTATGATGTAATAGAAAAAAATGAAAAAATATTGCTAAAGCATACTATTAAAGGACTTAATTCTATAAATAGAGTTATTTCTTATGGTGATAATTTTAATATAGAAGATAGACTTGGAATAGTTGTCTTTAACCTTAAAGATATTTATTATGCTGAATGTGCTAGTTTATTAGCTAGCTTAAGAGCCATAGCAGTAAGGCAAGGTGCTTTTTGTGCTCATCCCTATGTAAAAAGATTGCTAAATATAAAGGATGAAGAATATGGAAGACATTTAGTAGACACTACTTGTAAAATGCCTGGGATGGTTAGAGCTAGCTTTGGAGTATATAATTCTATAAATGAATTAGATATCTTCTTAAATACACTAGAGCTTATAAGTAAACTAAAATAAAGGAGCTGCTTTGGCAGCCCCTTCTTATCTTTTTGCTATTAGGAATTTTATATTGATACCTTGTTCGCTAAACATATTTTCATGCTCAGTTCTAACATTACCAACAAAATCACTATTATGTAAATCATAAGTAATATACTCTATTTCAAACCCAGCTTCTTTAAAATATTCTAAAGATTCATCAAACAATTCATCATCATCAGTTTTAAAGTATATTTTTCCATCCTTAGATAAAAATTCTTTATATTTTTCTAATTGGGTTGGATATGTTAACCTTCTTTTTTTATGTCTTTCCTTTGGCCAAGGATTACAGAAGTTAATATATATTCTGTCAACTATATCTTCTTTACTAAAAACATCGTTAATTAAGAATATTTCTTGTGCCATTAACTTTAAATTATTAACTTGTATTTCTTTTTCATTATAAGCTTTTTCAATATTTCTTTTTGCTAGCACTAATACTTCATCTTTAATATCTATAGCTACATAATTTATATTTGGATTTTCTGATCCATGTACAGCTACAAAAGTTCCTTTTCCACATCCTAATTCTAAGTATATAGGATTGTCATTATTAAATGAATCTCTCCATTTACCTTTATATTCACTTGGATTTACTATAAAAAAATTACATGCTTCTAATTCAGGTCTAGCCCAGGGCTTTTTTCTTAGTCTCATATTATTCACTCCATTTACTCTAATTCATAACAATTATACAAATTTATATTCATTATATCAAATTTAATTTTTTTTATGGAATGATTTGCATAAAAAACAATATTATTATTTTTTATTTACCTTTGCATTTATTATTGTTACTTCAGAATATTTATTCACTTCATCTTTATATGTTTCTAGATTAATTGTAGGTTTTTCAGTATCATTTTCTTTATATTTTACTAACCCAACTAAAGTAACTTCTTCTTCTAAATCTTTTCCTATTTTAGCTACTGAAGTTTTGGAATCAAAATTTATAGGCTCACCATAATATCTAGATACTTTATAATTTGGATTTTTATTATCTTTAGTGTTTTCTGAATCTATTTCTGCAATAGAATATATTGATTTATCTGCTTCGCCATCATTTGCTTTAGCTGTATTTAATACTATGTGAATAATAGAGTCTTTCTTTATATTATCTGTACCATAATTAGCAATTTCCTTAGTTTCTTGTAATTGCCCATTTAAATACTTTTCCATAGATAAATTTATATTATATTCAGAGTCCTTTGGTAACACCATAGATACTACAGTACTTTTATCACTACCATAATTAGCTGATTTTAATATTAATTCAACTACTCCTTGAATTTCTTGATTAACTACCTTAACATCACCTTCTGGAATATTGCTACTAGCTTTTGTACATCCTGCTAATCCCACTGTTAAAATTATCCCAACTAAAAGTGTTGATATCTTCTTTATCTTCATAGTTTTTCCTCTTTTCATTAAAATTAACATTCTATATTATAGCATATGCAAAATATATAAAAATATAGATTATGTAAAATATATGTTAATTAATAATCTATATATCATCATAAATATTTTTAGTAACCCTAGGGAAAATACTTGGTTATGAATTTACAAAAAAAGAACTGCTTAAGCAGTTCCTTTAAATATTTAAATCTTAGTTTTGTCCAAAGTATCTATCAAGTAATCCCTTGAATGCTTGTCCATGTCTAGCTTCATCTTTACACATTTCATGTACTGTGTCATGAATTG
>ERZ857882.1637-NODE-1637-length-25592-cov-3.803853_pt1 | contig 25592 bp, 18 predicted proteins | sample MGYA00519697_ERZ857882 | MGnify/ENA primary metagenome ERZ857882 (study PRJEB31778, sample SAMEA3449373) | human gut metagenome | biome: human gut; feature: human-associated habitat; material: faeces | place: United Kingdom | collected 2010/2012 ...
CCCGGCCCCATGCTCCCAAAGCACGTGCGCTACCGGACTGCGCTACACCCCGAAGCACCGTTCGCTCTTAGCGACAGGTGATACTATACCGCATTTCTCTCAGAATGTCAACACATTTTTTGCAAAAAAATCTATATAGGCTGTTTGGGTGGTCAAAAATGCTTATATATGGTATAATTTTCGGGTTCAAAAAAGTTTAAAGTTTGAGGAGACATTATTGTGAAAGAATTGACCATATATACCGACGGCGCGTGCTCCGGCAATCCCGGCCCCGGTGGCTGGGGGGCCGTATTAATATACGGATCCTTCAGGAAGGAACTGAGCGGCGCCAGTGCTGACACCACGAACAACCGCATGGAGCTCACGGCCGCCATCGAGGCGCTGAATGCACTAAAGGAGTCCTGCAAGGTTGACCTGTATACAGACAGCGCGTATCTTTGCCGTTCCTTCAATGAAGCATGGCTTGACCGCTGGATAGCCAGCGGCTGGAAAACCGCCGCAGGAAAACCGGTTGAAAATCAGGATCTTTGGCAGACGCTTATAGATTTGACAAGCACGCACAAAGTCAGATTTATTAAGGTTAAAGGTCACAGCGACAACGAAAACAACAACCGCTGCGATAAGCTTGCACGGGACGCTATAAAGTCGCTCAGCACAAAATAAGCTTCTGCTTGCAAAATAGGACTTGATTTCTACACAACTATTCGTTAAACTTGTGTTTAGCGAATAGTTGCTAATTGGAAGGAGATGGGTTCCCTATGGCGAACCAAACATTTGGTTCGGCTCAATATAAAGAATACATGGCTCGGCTCAAGCGCATGATCAGCGAGCTGCCGCCGTTCTGCGCGGAGTTTTTCCGCGGCATAGAAAACGAAACGCTCATACGTACGCGCGTGGCATACGCAGGCGACTTAAAGAATTTCTTTGGCTTTCTTATAAAGGAAAACGAGAGTTTCAAGAGGGATAATATTCGCTCCCTTACCCTTTCGGACATTGACAGGGTGAGCGTTACGGATGTTGAGATATATTTAAGCTATGTCACCATGTACGTTGACGATGATGAGCGCGAAAAGGTGAATCGGGATCGCGCGAAGGCAAGAAAGCTTTCAAGCATCCGCGCCCTGTATAAATATTTCTATAAAAAAGAAAAGCTTACGCACAACGCGCCGTCTCTCGTTGACCTGCCCACGATACGTGATAGGGCCATAATACGCCTTGAGCCGAACGAAGTAGCAGACCTGCTTGACGTTGTGCAAAACGGCGACGGATTAACTGATAAGCAAAAAGCATACCATAAAAAGACGCAGGCACGCGATTTGGCCATTCTCACCCTGTTCCTCGGTACAGGCATACGTATAAGCGAACTGGTGGGCATAGATATGGACGACATAAACTTTACTTCAAACGAGTTTTCCATCGTGCGCAAAGGCGGCAAGCAGGACATATTGGTGTTCGGCGACGAAGCGCGTGAAGCGCTGCTGCAATATATGCTTGAGCGCGAACGCATACAGGCTGCCCCAGGGCATGAGGACGCGTTGTTCCTTTCGCTGCAAAAAACGCGGCTCACCGTCCGCGCAGTTGAAAACCTGGTTGAAAAATACGCAAAAATCGCCGTTCCGCTGAAAAAGATATCCCCGCATAAGCTTAGGAGCACATACGGTACGAATCTTTACAGGGAAACCGGCGACATATATCTGGTGGCCGATGTTTTGGGCCATAAGGACGTTAACACCACGCGCAAGCATTACGCCGCAGTATCGGAAGACAGGCGCAGGCTTGCCGCAAAGGTAATAAAGCTTAGGGACGATTAACCGCGCCTTTGCACATGGGAAACATGCGCCCGCCTTTGGCGCACGCCGCGGTAGCCTATCGGTTCAATCAACTCCTCCTCTACTACCGCTTCGGCTTCGCCTTCGCGTTCAGCTTCCTCCGCAAGGCGAAGCTTTTCTTCCCACTCCGCCATAAGTTCAGGGTCTATATCCAGCTGCTCTATAGGTTCGCTTATATCGTCCTCGTCATCGCCCGGCGTGAATACCCGTATCGATTCCGGGTCAAAATCGGCAAGTATTTCCGTATAATCCGCTCCGTTTTTATTCACACATTTCATGCAGTTATCGCATATCTTATTCGGGTCTAAATCGCACATATCCCCTTCCGGGGTTCTGTAAGGTTGCTTTGCATTCATAACGTACTCCGTTTCTTTGCGTTCTTTCAGAACAAAGGTTTGCATTGACTGCCGGCATGTGCTATAATCAATCAACGCGATACTATAATACCACAAACCAAGGAGGTTAACCATGCGTAAATCCGGCGAAACGCAAAAAGCAGTATATAATTATATAAAGGAGTTCATAGCAATCAACTCCTATCCTCCTACCGTTCGCGAAATAGGCGCGGCACTTGGGCTGAGATCCACGTCCACCGTGCATATGCATATAAGCAATCTGGCCGAGAAGGGGCTTATAATATGCAATCCGTCAAAGCAGCGCAGCATAACGCTGCCTGAGGGTACAAATGACCGCGCCGTAAACACGCACATGCAATCCGTGCCGCTGGTCGGCAATGTAGCTGCGGGCATACCCATCCTTGCCGTGGAGAACATCCAGGAATACTATGTCATGCCCAAGCACCTCCTTAAAGGTGCAAACGATACTGAAGTATTCATGCTTAGGGTTCAGGGCCAAAGCATGATAGAAGCCGGAATAAACGACGGCGATATTATAATAATCCACCGCGGCATGTCCGTTGAGTCCGGCGAAATAGGCGTTGTGCGCGTATCCGGCGAATCAGCAACGCTAAAGCGCGTATTCTATGAAAATGGCAATAAAATAAGGCTGCAGCCCGAAAACAGCAGCATGCAGCCCATTATAGTAGATATAAACGATGTTGAAATAGTCGGCAAGCTCATCGGCCTTTACCGTGAATATTAAAGCTTCGCTATGCCGTTCTTTATAAGATCCGTCAGCACAAGCATAGCTGCAAGCGAACAATGTTCATATGTCAACCCGCCCTGCACATACGCCGTGTAGGGCTTTCTTATAGGCGCATCCGCGCTGAGCTCTATGGAAGATCCCTGCACAAACGCACCCGCGGCCATTATCACCTGCGATGTATAGCCGGGCATATCCCACGGTTCCGGCACGGCAGCCGAATCGACCGGAGACGCACTTTGTATGCTTCGGCAGAATGATATTAGCCCCTCTGCTTCCTCAAAGCGCACGGCCTGCACTATGTCCGATCGTTTTGCATTGGACGATGGCATTGTTTCCATGCCAAGCATTTCAAATACGCGCGCAAACAACGCCGCGCCCTTCAAAGCCTGCGCTGTTGTATGCGGCGCCATATACAGCCCCTGATAGAACGGACGATAACTCGCCGCGTAGGAGCCCACCTCCCGCCCCATTCCGGGCACCGTGAGCAGGTTTTCTATCCGCTGAATATATTTCGCCTTGCCTGCTATATACCCGCCTGTAGGCGCTATTCCGCCGCCCGGATTCTTTATAAGCGAACCTGCAATTATATCCGCATCGGCGCACAGTGGCTCCACAACGTCAGTAAATTCGCCGTAGCAGTTATCCACAAATATAGCTATATTTGGAAATCTTTCCTTTACCGCCCTGAACAGCGGCGCCATATGCTCATTCACCAGAAGCGAATCGCGCCACGCATAGCCGCGCGAACGCTGAACATACAGCACGGCGGCGTTCTTTTGCGCCACCATATTCAGCACGCCGTCTATGTTTATGCTGCCGTCGTCATTAAGGTCAACATAATCAAACGAAACCCCTTGCTTTTTGAGCGAATGCGGATGGTCACCGCTCAGTCCTATCGCGTTTTCAAGCGTATCATACGGCTTTCCGGATGCGGCAACAACAGCATATCCCATTTGGCACAGACCGGACAGTGCAAGATACAGCGCATGTGTTCCGGAGGTGAGCTGCGGCCGCACCAATGCATCCTCCGCAAACAGTGCATGTGCAAACAGCCTGTCCAGCGTATCCCTGCCCGCATCATCGTAACCATAGCCGGTCGTTGGCGCAAAATGCCTAAGGCCAACGTTCTCTTTCCTGAATCCGGCCAATACTCGGGCAAGGTTCACTTCCGCATTTGCATCTATCCTTTCAAAAACAGGTTTTATGCTGTTTTCGGCCGAACGGACGAAATCGTATGCCTGCTTTGATATTCCCAATTCGCGCATTATCGCACCATTGCCTTCATTCGTCATTTTGCTGTTAGTTGCTCCTTCTTTGCTGCGTTCTGTTCTATTGTTATGGTCGATACGGCATGCTTATATATAAGCCGCTGCACTCCCCCGTCATCCTCAACCAGAATGACATAATTATCAAAACTGATAACCTTAAGATGGTTGAACTGGTAGCCGTTTATAACATGTATGCTGACAGGAAGCTTTTCCTTCCGTATTTGGTTAAGGAATTCATCCTGCAAATTGCCGCGTGTATCAGCCATTTTGCTCCTCCTGTGTCAAAAAATGCTCCGCTATCGCCTTGCCCAGTTTCTCCGTTGCATCGAACCAGCGTATGCGTTCCTCCCTGCGGAACCATGTAAGCTGCCGCTTAGCAAAGCGACGCGTTTCGCGCTTTATTGTCTCCTTAGCTTCTTCAAGCGTACATTCGCCCATTATGTATGCAATCGTTTCCTTATATCCAAGCCCTTGCATTGCCGGCAATTCCCGCGTACAGCCGCACGAAAGCAAAGCATGAACTTCATCAACAAGCCCCGCATCAAACATATCGTCCACGCGCTTCTCAATCCTTGCATACAGCATCTCCCGCGGCATTGTTATGCCCGCCATTACCGGCGCGAACTCAAGCGCATCATCGTTGCGATAGGCGAATCCCTCTCCTTGCTCAGATGCCTTCTTGCCGCTCTTTATGCATATTTCAAGTGCTCTCACTATGCGCTTTACGTCGTTCGGGTGCAGCCGCTCGGCTGTTTCTGCATCCATCTCCGCAAGCATCTTATGCAGCGCGCCTTTTTCAGCCTGCTCTTTTTCCATAAGCTCAGCACGCAATTCTCCGTCTGGCGCTATTTGCGAAAAGGTAAGCGGATATGTGAGCGCATTTATATATAAGCCCGTACCGCCAACAACAAGCGGCCTTTTCCCTTTTGCAATTATCCCGTTTGCCGCCTCTATCGCCCCGTCGCGGAATCGTGACACGGTAAAGCGCGGCTCATCGGGTTCTATGCAGTCCATCATGTGGTGAACTATGCCGCGGCGTTCTTCCTCCGTCGGCTTTGCCGAACCTATGTCCAGCTTTTTATATAGCTGTATCGCATCGGCAGATATTATCTCCGCATTCATCAGCCGTGCGGCCGATACCGATGCGGCTGTTTTTCCGCTGGCGGTAGGTCCGGTGATTATAAACAGTTTATACTTCATCATACTATCCGTTTGAACAGCTTTTCAAATTCTGTTTTCGTCATGCGCGCCATCACCGGGCGGCCGTGCGGGCAGGTAAGCGGCACGCCTTCCTTATCGTATTGATCAAGCAGCGCCCTTATTTCCGTTTCGCTTATTCTCTCCCCCGCCTTTATTGCGGATTTGCACGCCCGCGTTATAAGCGCGCCGCGCTTCATATCAATAGTCGTAAGCTTATTCTTTGCGTCAAACAGCGCTATTGCATCCGTAAGAAAGCGTTTTATATCCGTTTTCCCCATAATTACAGGCACTGCGCGCATACTCACGCTCATAGCTCCGAATTCCTCTATATCAAATCCTATCTCGCTGAACCGGTCTATGTTATCCATAAGCAGCGCAAACTCAACCGGCGTAAGCTTTATTATCTCCGGTGTTAAAAGCTGCTGGGAATCGGCAGGAATATCCCTTTCAATTATTCTTTCGTACAGCCTGCGCTCATGCATGGCATGCTGATCGATAAATATAACCTCGTCATCATGCTGTACTATCCAATAGCAGCTGAAAAGCTGGCCTATTATTTCATATTGAGTAAAGTCCACCCTCTGCTGCACCGGCGTTATTTTGGGTATTTCCACCTTAGGCTGCGGTATATATGCTTCCTCCTGCTTTGCCGGCTGAGGGGCTGTTTTTTCATCCGCCTCTATGTACGCCGTCTCCTCTGCCTTCCTTATTTCCTGCCAAACAGGAGGTATTATAGGCGTACCGGCCGTCCTATCACCAACGTATTCGCTGTGCGCCGTTTTAGCCGATTCTTTATCATGCACAGCATATGCAGGCGCAGTATCATGCTTAGTAATAAATGCTTCCGCCGGAAGTGCGCTAAGTTCGATGCGGCTTTCGTCCCTTTGGCTAAACGCCATATCGGCAACTCGTTTCATGGTATCAACCTTGGCGACTGCGCCGGGCATTTCGTTTTGAACATATACTATTTTCTTTATCTCAGGCGCGTTAAAATCAAGCGTCAAATCTTCCTCCGTCTGCTCCAGCGCCTTACGGCATTGAGTAACGAACGGCCCCATTATCCTGTCCTCATGCCTGAAGCGTATCTCCAGCTTATTCGGATGAACGTTTACATCTATCTCTTCGGGCGATATTCCTATATGCAGCACTGCAAACGGGAAGCGGCCCTGCATAAGGCGCGTATCATACGCCCGCTGAAGCGCATAGGAAAGCTTCTGGGAGCGTATATAGCGGCAGTTTACATAGAACGACTGTGCCGTGCGCGCCGCGCGGCCTATCTGCTCCGTACCAATGAACCCTACAAGGTTGAAATACCCGTCATCATAGTATATTTCCCTAAGGTTCGGCAGAATGTCGTTACCGTAAACGCAGGCTATGGCGCTGTCCAGTTCGCCGTCGCCTTCGCTGTGGAACACCGTTCTGCCGGACTGTATCAGCTTTATTTTTATATCAGGCCGCGCCATTATCATGCGGGAAACATAGTCGCTTATATGTGCCGATTCCGCCCGCGCGCTCTTTATAAATTTAAGCCTTGCGGGAACATTATAGAAAAGATCTTCACATTCTATCGTTGTTCCGTCAGGCACGCCCGCTTCGTGGTTTTCTATTATGTCCCCTCCGTTTATGCGCAGCAGTACGCCGTTTGCCGCGTCTTTCTGCTTCGTGCGCATGGTGACCTTGGATACAGCCGCAATGCTCGGCAAAGCCTCCCCGCGGAAGCCCAGCGTGTTTATTGAAAATAAATCGTCCGTTGTGGCGATCTTACTTGTAGCATGCGGCAAAAAGGCGATTGCAACATCGTCCGCGTTTATGCCGATGCCGTTATCGCTCACGCGGATAGATTCAAGCCCGCCGCCTTTTGTTTCTATCGTCACGGCGGTTGCGCCCGCATCTATCGCGTTTTCAAGCAATTCTTTTACGACCGAGGCCGGCCTTTCCACGACCTCGCCCGCAGCTATGCGGTTCGCCGTATAGCTATCCAGCACATGAATACGGCTCATTTTTTTCCCTTTCTGAGCTTTGCTCTCATTTGTAAATCGTATAATGCGTTCATGGCGTCCATAGGCGTCATTGTATCAAGCTGCATATCGCTCAGCGTGCCTATTATATCATCCGCTGCGCATGAGCCGAAAAGCGACATCTGCTGATCCTCACCGCCGCTCAATACCGGCTCTATATCGTGATTTATGTCCGCCGCTTCAAGCTGTTTCAGCAGCTCTTTAGCCCTTGCTATAACATCGTCAGGCAGCCCCGCAAGCCGCGCCACCTGCACGCCGAAGCTTCTGTCCGCCCCTCCGCGTACGATGCGCCGAAGGAATATTATGTCGTCCCCAACTTCCTTTACCGTTATGCGGTAATTCTTTATGCCCGGCAGTTTGCCCTCAAGCTCCGTCAATTCATGGTAGTGCGTGGCAAACAGCGCCTTTGCGCCGCAGCGCGCAGGGTCGGCAATATATTCAAGCACAGCCCATGCTATGCTCAGCCCGTCAAACGTGCTTGTGCCGCGGCCTATTTCGTCCAATATAAGCAGGCTGCGGCTGGTAGCATTATTCAGTATGCCTGCAACCTCGCTCATTTCAACCATAAACGTGCTTTGCCCGCCGGAAAGATTATCCGATGCTCCTATGCGGGTAAATATTCTGTCCACTATGGTTATTGCGGCCTTTTTTGCCGGCACGAACGAGCCTATGTGTGCCATCAGCGTTATTATAGCAACCTGCCTTAAATATGTGCTTTTACCGGCCATATTTGGGCCGCTGATTATAAGCAGGCGGTTATCCTTCTGATCAAGCTGCACGTTATTTGGCACAAACGCGCCCTTCATTCCGCTTTCAACGACCGGATGGCGGCCTTCAACTATGTTTATTGCGCCGTTCAGCTGCATTTTTGGCCTGCAATAGTTGTTTTCGAAAGCAACATGCGCAAGCGAGCAATAGAAGTCCAGCTCCGCTATCAACGCCGAATCGCTTTGCAGCCGGTCTATGCAGCCCAACAGAGTTTCCCTTATTTCCGTAAACAGCTTGTATTCAAGGCTGATAAGGTTGCTTTCTGCGCCCGTTATCTTCTCTTCCAATTCTTTCAGTTCTTCGGTAACATAGCGCTCCGAATTAGCAAGCGTTTGCTTTCTTATATAGCCATACGGCACCAAATGCTGATACGCCTTGGTAACTTCAATATAATAACCGAATACTCTGTTATATCCAACTCTCAGATTTTTTATACCCGTGGCAGCGCGTTCACGCGCTTCTACAGCGGCCATCATGCCCTTGCCGTTTGTGGCGGCCTCTCTAAGTTCGTCCACTTCGCTGTTGTATCCGGCGCGTATAACGCCGCCATCCTTCACTCCTATGGGGGGATCGTCCACTATCGCGTCCCTTAGCAGCGCGCATATATCCTCCATCGCGTCAAGATTTTTTGCTATGCGGCAGAATGCTTCAGACTCAAGTGAGTGCGCCTTTTCTATCACGGCGGGCAGCTTTTCAAGCGATACCCTCAGCGATACGCAGTCCCGCCCGTTCACGCTGCCGTAAGCTATGCGGCTGCACAGCCGCTCAATATCGTATATATTGTCAAGCAGACTCGATAATTCCTCGCGTTCCGCCCGCTTGTTCACCAGCTCGTCAACGGCGTTCAAACGCTCGTTTATGGCGTCTATGCTTTGCAGCGGCTGCTCTATCGCCGCGCGCAGAAACCTTGCGCCCATGGAAGTTGACGTTTTATCAAGGTGATATAGCAGCGTGCTTTTCTTCCCGCTATCCGTATGCAGCGGTTTTGTCAGTTCCAGATTTCGCCTTGTGGACGCATCAAGCCCCAAATACAGGCTCCTTTGCAGCACTGTAAGCTTTTTTATGTGCTCAAGACTGTTTTTCTGCGTCTGCTCAAGGTAGCTTATAAGCGCGCCGGCGGCGCACACAGCGTTTTTGAGCGCGTCGCACCCAAGCGTTTGCAGCGACGCCGCACGGAAATGCATAAGCACTTTCGCTTCCGCGCGTGTGGGTTCAAAATCACGCGAATCGGCGCAGGTCACCGCGCAGCTAAGCTGCAAAGACTTTGCCATATCTTCCCTAAGGAAGTATGCTTCATTGGCTATCGCCTCGCGCGGGGCTATCCTTGCAAGTTCGTTCACAAGGTCGTCCATCTTATCCGCAATCGATATCTCGCTCACGGTAAAGCTGCCCGTTGAAACGTCGCAGCAGGCAAGTCCGACCTCGTCAGAAGAAGCATACATGGCGATTATGTAGTTATTCGCACGCTCGTCCAGCATATTTTCTTCTATTACCGTACCAGCGGTATATACCCTTACAACATCCCGTTCAACAAGTCCCTTTGAAAGCGCGGGGTCAGTAAGCTGTTCGCACAGCGCAACCTTATAGCCGTTTTCGATAAGCTTTGCAATATATGAATCCACCGCGTGGAACGGCACGCCGCACATCGGCGCGCGTGTTTCAAGGCCGCAATCCCGCCCCGTAAGCGCTATATCAAGCACCTTGGATGCGGTTACCGCGTCCTCAAAGAACATTTCATAAAAATCACCAAGCCTGAAAAACAGCAAACAATCGCTGTATTTTTCCTTCAGCGCAAGGTATTGACTCATCATGGGCGTAAGGCCTGCTGGCATAGTGTTTCCCCTTTGTTGTTAGTACGCTTTAGTTCGATTCTTAGTGGCAGCCAGAGCAATTTGCGCAGCAGCCGCTGCATCCTCCGCATCCGCCTTCGTCATCTTCACCGCCATCGGTTTCTTCAGCCCTGTTCTCCGCGCCTATGCACATGCCTATTATTGCGTTCACGCGCTTCATAAGCTGCTGAAACTCCGCCTGTGCTTCAAGCATGGCGCGGAATGTTTCGTTGGCTATCAGTTCATCATGCAGCCTCTCTATATCGCGGGACATCTGCTGTATTTCGGCCTGATTATCGCCGTCCATCGTGAGCAGCCGTGCTATTGATTCCTGCATGGCGTTATATTCGTTCAGTTCATCCATCAGCTGCGTATCCGCCTCCATGGCCTCTCGCGTGCGGGTCATGTTTATAAATTCGTCGGATTCGCTCAGCGCAATGCCAAGTTCTCTTGCTTTTTCAAGTATCATGTTATTTCCTTTCAATATCTTATGTTATTATATCAGTTCCCCGACAAGGGAGTTTTTCGTTATTCCAGTTATTCTCACGCGGCGCAGTGAGCCTATCATGCTTTCATCGCCCTTGAAGTATACCATCTTAAAACACGGAAGCTTACCGTAGGCCATTGGTTCGCCGCGGTGGTCGCAGCCTTCAACAAGCACTTCGCCTTCCTGCCCGATATACTTTTCGCTGCCCGCTTTAAGCCCCTTAGCAACGGTGTCATTGAGCCGCTTCAATCGCTCTTTCTTTACCTCTTCGCTTATTTGCTCATCCATAGTGGCGGCCTTTGTTCCAGTGCGCGGGGAATATTTGAATGTATACGCAGCGCTGTATCCTATTTTTTCAACCATGTCGAGCGTCGCTTCAAAATCCTCCTCCGTTTCCCCAGGGAAGCCGACTATTATGTCCGTTGTCAGCTCAACCCCCGGGACTGCGGCCTTCAGTTTGTCCACAACCGTAAAATACCGTTCACGGTCATAATGGCGGTTCATAAGCTTCAGTATTCTGTCGCTTCCGGACTGCACGGGAAGATGTATATGCGGGCAGACCTTCTCTTCTTCCGCCATGGCGGCTATCAATCCATCAGACAGATCCTTTGGGTGCGAGGTCATAAAACGCACGCGCTCGATTCCGTCAACCTTGCATACTGCTCTGAGCAGCGCGGGAAAATCCGCATTATCATCTTCGCTGTAATAGGAGTTCACGTTCTGCCCAAGCAGCGTTATCTCCTTCACGCCGTTCGCCGCAAGATCTTTTACCTCGTTAACTATACTTTCAACGCTCCTTGACCTTTCGCGCCCGCGAACGTATGGCACTATGCAATACGAGCAGAAGTTATTGCAGCCATACATTATGGTAACGAATTGGGATACGCTGTCTATACGCTTAACCGGCAACCCTTCGGCTATTTCGCCGTCCATCTGGCGCACAAGCTCTATGCGTTCGCCGTTGAGCACCTTTTCAAGCAGATTCGGCAGCATATGCAGCTCATTCGTGCCAAACACCATGTCAAGGTACGGAAAACGCTTGAACAGCTTGTCCGCAACTTCTTTTTGCTGCATCATGCAGCCGCACACGCCTATTATCAGCGAAGGGTTTTCGTCCTTCACCTTTTTAAGCGCGCCTATGTTGCCGAACACCTTCTTTTCCGCGTGATCCCTTACGCAGCATGTATTGAAAAATATAATGTTAGCCGCAGCCTTATCCGCTGCCGGAACATAGCCGCAGCGTTCCAGTATACCCGCTATTTTTTCCGAGTCATGCTCGTTCATCTGGCAGCCATACGTCTCTATATAATAGGTAGGCTTACGCCCGTCCAGGTTGTTATTTATCCTTTCAGCCGCCAAGCGTGCGCTTTCCAGCTCACCCTGCGGCACAGCAGTATCTTTCCTCATACGCATCCTTTCTTATATACATAAATACAGACACTATATTATATCCCTAACCCATATGTTTTAGCAACACTTGAACAAACGCCATGCCTATGGTATCATATTTAGTATTGAAAAAATCGCTATAAATTTTTAGGAGGTTATACCTAATGAGCGGATATAGTATGGATAAAATAGTTGCGCTTTGCAAAAATCGCGGCTTTGTTTTCGCCGGCTCCGAACTTTACGGCGGCCTTGCAAACGCGTGGGATTATGGCCCTCTGGGCGTGGAGATGAAAAACAACGTAAAAAAAGCATGGTGGCGCAAATTTGTGCAGGAATGCGAATACAATGTCGGTCTCGACTCCGCCATACTGATGAACCCGGAGGTTTGGGTAGCCAGCGGACACGTTGTGAACTTCAACGACCCGCTTATGGACTGCAAGAGCTGCAAAGCCCGTTTCCGTGCGGACAAGCTTATTGAAGAATATGCCGAAAAGCACGGCCTTGAGGACGTACATCCCGACGGATGGTCGCACGAGCAGATGTCCGCATACATTGCCGAAAAGGGCATAGTATGCCCCGAATGCGGAAAGAGCGAGTTCACCCCCATCCGCAAGTTCAACATGATGTTCAAAACATTCCAGGGCGTTAACGAGGACACTGCCAGCCAGATATATCTGCGTCCCGAAACCGCGCAGGGCATATTCGTAAACTTCAAGAATGTGCAGCGCACCACCCGCCGCAAGATACCTTTCGGTATAGGCCAGATCGGTAAGTCCTTCCGCAACGAGATAACCCCGGGCAACTTCATATTCCGTACCCGCGAGTTTGAGCAGATGGAGCTTGAATTCTTCTGCGCGCCCGGCACCGAGCTTGACTGGTACCAGTATTGGAAGGAATACTGCAAGAACTTCGTGCTGTCCCTTGGCATACACGAGGAAAATATGCGCCTGAGGGAGCATGAGAAGGCCGAGCTTTCGCATTACTCCAACGGCACCACCGATATAGAATACAAGTTCCCGTTCGGCTGGGGCGAGCTTTGGGGCGTTGCGAGCCGCACCAATTTCGACCTGAGCGCACATGCCAAGCAGTCCGGTCAGGATCTTACCTATACCGATCCTTTCACCAACGAAAAGTATGTGCCTTATGTCATAGAGCCTTCCGTCGGCGTAGAAAGAATGCTGCTGATGCTCCTGTGCGACGCTTACGATGAAGAAACGCTTGAAAACGGCGACGTGAGGAACGTTCTGCATCTGCATCCCGCCATCGCTCCCTATAAGGCTGCTGTTCTGCCGCTGCAGAAGAACAAGCTGGGCGACAAGGCGCGCGAGATTTACAACATGCTTTCCAAGAAGTTCATGGTTGATTACGATGATTCCGGCGCCATAGGCAAGCGTTACCGCCGCCAGGACGAGATCGGCACGCCCATGTGCATCACCTACGACTTTGATTCCGAAACCGACGGCTGCGTTACCGTCCGCGACCGGGATACCATGGAGCAGATCCGCATGCCCATCGATCAGCTTATAGCGCATATCGAGCAGGAATGTGACTTTTAATCATTAAATACACAAAATAAGCTTACCCTTTGGGGTAAGCTTATTTTTATCCCCGCGCGCTGGCCCTCCGGTCCAACAGAAGCCATGGCGCGGGAATATAGGCGATATTTATTTTTGCATCAGTCCGCCCACAAGCAGCATATATTCGGGCATATGCCCTTCCCTGCCCCAAAGCAGCCTTTCGTTAAAATATAGCTCCAGCGTTTTTTCAACGTCCCCGCCAAGGGACTCTATGGAATATCTGAGCCTGTCGGGCTTTATGCACGGCATACCGTTTGCCCGCGCGCACGTTGCGCATTCGTCGCAGCAGCCCGCGGCAAGCATAAGGCTACCCGGCGTGCTCTGTTCCCGTTCCATAAGCTCGATAAAAAACTTCCTGCGTTCCTTATTCCATATTTCAAAATATTGCGCCGTAAGCCCATATGCATCGAATGTTTTTTCCGTAAGCTCCTTTGGGAAGGATATCTTCCTTGCGTACAGCGTCAGCTTAGAATAATCACGCCAAATCTTAACGGGGTCAAAGCCGAATGGCGGGCATGACCAAAGCTTGGCATAGTTTTTGCAGCCCTGGCATCCCTTTATTATGCGCGGCACATCAACGCAATCGTTTATGTATTGCGCCATGCTCACCTGCGCGCTCATATCGTTATACACGAACTCCATTTCGGCTTATCTCCCGTTTTTGTTTATATTATACCCTCTTTTTGCGCCTGAGTGCAACCAGCATAACCGCGCCGGCAATAAGCATGGCTATAGGCAGTATGCTTTCTTCGCCGCCGGTAACGGGCATTTCAGCCGTGGGCGGAGTGGGTACGTTGGAGTTTGAACCCGGGCCAAGTATGCTGCCGCCGGGCCAACCGGGCTTATAGCCGTCATCATCGCCGGGAGTGGGCGTGGGCTTGGGAGGATCGGGCAGCTTGGCGGTGCTCTTAACGGCTATCAGCGCACCGGAGTCATTCTTGTAATAGAGTGTGCCTTCACTGTCCGCGCAGATGGTGCTTATGCAATACTGCTGATATGCCTTTTCGGGCACATACAGGTCGCCGTTGTTCGCGCTCGGTTCGGTCTGGCCGGCGCTGTCCTCTATTATGTATATTCCGCCGGGGTTCTTATTGTAAGTGGTATACACATACACCTTGCCTGTCGCGGCTTCAAACGCGGTGCTTACCAGCGCGCCTGCCTGCGGGTAGCCGGGAGTAGAGGCCTTATAAATTATATCAAGCTTGCCGCCGGATACATCTACCACGGCTATGCCGCTGCCTGAATCACCGTCCCAGTCATAGCCCTTGCCGGAGCAGCCCACATACAGCCTGCCCTTATATATTACGGGGGTGCTGGTGGACATGCTGCCTATCTGGATAGACTTGATTGAAGCATGGTCAAACGTACCGTTGGAATTAAGACCTACTGAGTAGAGATAACCGCCCTTGGTAGTGAAATACACGCGGCCGGAATCATATACGACGCAGCAGCGGATATCGCCCTTTACATCATTTATGGTGTCAATGACGCTGCCGGTTACGGGGTTTACGGAGTACAGCACCGCAGTGGGGCTATTGCTGTCGCTCGTGCCGTCATCGGAACCGAATACCGCGCAAACGTCGTTCACATATGCGCCTACCCAATAATAACCGCCCATATGAGGCATTAGCCACGTTGCATACTTGGTTTCAAAGCCGTTCGTGGGGTCTTCATCGGTTACGGAGAAGCAGGCAAAGTTCTGCATATTGGTTTCACCTCTCCACATGCCGGTATAAATATAGCCGTTATAGTAGGTTATAGGCGATATGGTCTGGCCGCCTATGGCTTCCGTTACCCAAAGGCTTTCAAGAGTATCCGCATTGAACGCCTGTATTACGCCGTTGCCGACCTGAGCAAACACCATGCCTTCTGCATAAACAAGTGAATTGGTGCTAAAGCCAGCGCTGCCCTTGAGCGTGCCTTCCTTCAGTGCTTCACCGGTAGCCTTATCGGCGCGGATTATTTTGCTGCCCATTATGAAATAAACGTTTTCGTTCACTATAATAGGTATAGATGTAGACGCGCTCCAACCTGAGCCGTACTTTTTAGCCCATTTGAGTTCAGCAGTTTCCGCGCTGTCAGGAGTCAATGTGCTGGTAAGGGCGTTATTGTTCTTGCTGTTCCTGAACGTCGGCCATTCGCCCGAATAGTCAGGCAGGCTGGACGCTGGCGCGGCGGAAAGTATAACGGACAGTATGCCGTTGGTAAGCTGCGCAGGGTTATTCAGCGTGCCGGTCTTGGTAACATAGCCTTTGCAAGTCACTATCCAAGTGTAATCAACGTCCGGCAGCAGGTTTTCGTACACGCCTTCCGCATTGGGCGTAAGAACAGCCTTCTTAGCATCCTGAAGCCTTACGACCGCATTTGCGGGGTAGGTTTCAAACTTAACGGTATACGCGGTTTTCTTGTTAAGCTTTATGGTATATTCGCTGTATATACCGTCCTTTTCAACGCGGACAACTATCGTGTCAGTATCCTTTATATCCACGTTGTTGTCAGTCTGTCCGTTATAGGTAACGGTGCAGCTGGCATCCTTGGGCGTGGCGGTAACAAGCACGGTTTCAATAGCTGCACTGATATCCGCGCTATAATCATACACGCTGTTCTTGAACGTGGGGTTGAGATACGCCTCATTGCCATCAGCGGAAAGCACAAGTGCGGTAAGGCTAGGCTGGCAGTTTACGTTGATGGTATAGGTCTTTTCGCCAACGGTGCTGCCTGCGGGCGGGGTAATAACCACCTTAACGGTGTTCTTGCCGGGCTTAAGGCAGCTTATCCATGCGGCGTTGCTGCTGGACTTGGTGGCGTCCTTGGTGGCTGCGTTGCCGTTAAGGTCGGTATAATGCAGCGTGGCCTTTGCGCCCGTGGGAAGCTTCAGCTTAAAACGGAGCTGATTACTGCTATCGGTCACGGTACCAAGATCGTATTCATACTTGTTCCACTCAAATATATTGGTGGTAGTGTATGAATCATCGGCGTTTTTCAATATAACTGTGGTATTATTTGCAACGGTACCGTTATATACCAGCATACCGTTCAGGTCGCTTTCGCCGGGCTTGGCTTCGTTTACGGTTATTTCGCACCACGGCCCGGTTATGGGGAATGTTGTGCTTGATTCACCTATCGCCGAAACATAATATGTTCCCGCCTTATCGAATTTCAGCTTTACTTTACCGTTTTCATCGGTTTCACCAAGATAATCGCCGAATTCAAGCTTTCCGGCGTTTTCATCAAGCAGATCTATTTCAGCCCCCGCGATGTTTTCCATCGTGGTAATCGGTCTTGTATCCTTGCCGGGAGTGCCCATCTGCTCCATGGCCATGTAACCGGAAAGCGTTAATGTAACTTCCTCGCCCGCGTTAACCGTAAGCTGCTTTTTATCGAAGTAGCTGAGATAATCCCCCCAGTAGGGGCTGGCGTATATAAAGAAATATACGTCGTCGCCCTCGCTGAGCGCATACTCGTTTATGGCATAGCCATCGTATTTTGGGCCTACGGGCAGACGGTCGTTTACGGCATAGCCGATGCTGCCGTCAACGCCGAATATTTTCGTCACAAAGCCGCTGCTGCCGCCAAAATAGCTGCTCATTGTATCCTTGGTGAATGCCGCGCCGTACACAGCCTCATGCGCGCACAGCAGCGCATCAAGCACGCTGACCTGACCGGCCTTTATGCTGTGGTCCATTCCGCCCACCAAGTGGCCGGCCTTAGCGTTCTCCATACCATACTTGGCAGCGGTGCCTTCAACGGCGGTTATCTCGGTTCTGCCGACGGGGAAGCAATAATTCTTGCCATCATAGAATGTAAAGTGTACCTTTACCTTGGCGGGGTCCTTAACAACCGGCTTTTCGCCGATGTAAAGGGTCAGCGTATAGGTGGTTTCGCTCAGTCCGCTGTCCGTGGGCGGGGTGACAGTCAGCTTAACAACATTTTCGCCCTTTATAAGCTGTACCCAATCGGTATTGGACTCATGATTTACGCAAAAAGCCTCTTTGCTGCTCCTTGTGCCATCGGCGTTGCTATACTCTATGGTAACTTTTGCGCCTTCGGCCGCCTCCATTTTGAACCGCAGCGAATTCAACTTCTGCATACCATCTATCGTAGCACGTTCTACGCTAATTGCACCGAAGTCATAGTCATAGTCAGTCGGATCAAATGTGTAGGGGGCGTTGTAATCTTCGCCATCATTCTTAAGCAGATAATCATAATCCGGATGTATAGCGAAGCCAATCTGCACGCGAAGCGCAGACAACTGATTAGCCGCAACGGTCGCTGCAGGAGCCATCATAGGCGCGCCTAACTCAGCCGGAACCTCTATTGTGGGCTCCGGTTCAGCAGCGGGACTCTCTTCCGGCTGCGGGGTGCCGGCCTGTTCAGGCGTGGCGGCAACTTCAGTGTTTTCGACATTCACACCGCCCTGTGCTTCGCCTTCCGCCGCCACCATCATCGGCAGCAGGGAAAGCGCCATAACAAGCGCGAGCATCAATGCCAATACTCTTTTTTTCATTGGTTTACCTTCCTTTCTGGTCTTTATATTAAAGCCTTTATACCTTCATTGGGTAAGGGGCTAAAATACCTAAAGTTAATTTCCGGCTACCTTCATGCAAACAAGCACCGCGTCCGTAACGTTTATGCTGCCGTCGCCGTTCATGTCGCAAAGCTCGCGCGCATCCGCGCTAAGCTGTGTTTCGCCCATTATGTAGCGGCAAATCAGCGCAACGTCCGCTATGTTCACGTTGCCGTCGCCGTTGGCGTCGCCCTTCGCTTCGGATGGGCCGGTGCCTTCCTTGCAGAAGCTTGCCGTTATGGCAACATCCGCCGCCGGCATAACAAAGCTGTATGCATCGCCTTTTTTGCTCAGCTTCACGCCGTTCGCTTTAAGGCTGCCAAGATACAGCTCGTACCCGTCCGCAGGCGTTACCGTTACCGTAACGTCGTCGCCCGCCTTCGCCTTGCCGCTTACGGTTATCGCGTGGCCATTCGCAGCGGCGCTGTTGGGCAGTATTATCCTGAATTCATCCTTGTTCGCCGCAAGCATTGCGCGCACAGGCGCAAGCGCTTCATTCAGGGCGGATTCGGATATGGTAAGGTCTGCCATGGCGCTCAATGCCGCGGAATATGTGCCGCTGTTTGCATCTACCCATGCGTGATAGTTGCTGTTGGCGTCCGCAAGAGTGCTTGTAGCCGCAGTTCTGTCGGCTATTGCGGTATATGAATGTTCAAACGAGCCGGACGTTTCATCGCCATCAAAGCCGCCGCCTATGTCCGCACCAAGTCCCCAAAGGGTGAACTGCCAGCGTATAACGTCGCCATCCTTCAGCGGATTTGTACCAGAATTGGTCGTGAAATCCGATGCACCGTAGTTCGGGAACGCACCGTTCACCGAATACATCCAGCCGGACTTCTGCGCATAGTCAAATTCGCCAAGGCTTTCACTGTCGCGCGTATATTCAAGCTCTCCGCCATCCTTGTTTATGGCGTCCACAATGTACTGCGGCGGATTTATTTCCTCGTTAGGGTCGCTGCCGTCGGTTATGGTTGCAAGATAGAATCCGCTCTCTATGCTTGCGCCCGGCCCAAGTGTATATGACATGCCATAGTCATCAAGCAGGCGGGTTATTATCTTTGCAACGCTGTCATTCTGGCGCAGCTCTACCTGCATAGGCTCAATCATGTATCCTTGCCCAAGCGTGAATTTCTCTATGGATATTGTCACATGGCCTATGGCTTGCAGCTCGCTGAACTCCGCATACAGCGTCACGCTGCCGCTGGGCATTGTGAATTCCCAGCCGCCGCTCGCGTTCTCGCTCAGTGCTATGTTTTCGCCGTTTGGCCCTATTGCGCTGATTGTGCCTTCTATGTATTCATAACCGTCAAGCGGCTTGGGGCTTATAAGCACCCTTTCGCCCGCCCTTGCGCTATCCTTTGATACGCGCACGGAGCCGTTAACACTGGTCTGTATAAAGCCATAGCTTTCGCCCGTTTGGCCACCCTCGCCAAACTCAGCCCGTATCAATACCGGTACGTTTGGCATTGTGAAGCTTGCGCTCAGCCCGTCTTGGCTTACATCAGCCTGCTGATACGTTGGCGTAAGTTCCCATGAAACGCGCATTACTCCATTGTCAAAGGCTATTTCGGATTGATACAGATATGCTTTAACGTCGCTTAGAATATAGCCGTCCTCAGGGGACGCATACACGGTTATCCGCTGCCCTTGGGATGCGCTCTCAGCTGCGCTCAGCGTGCCATGCTCAGCTGTATCTATCGATATTGCATGAGCTTCTAAATTGTCGCTCATGTTGTATATATAATTCTTGCCTTTCAGAAAGCGGTCGTAAGCTACCAGCGCATACATTGCCTGATCGGTCGCCATAGCGTTGACAGAGCCGTCCATAACATGTCGGAAGCCCGAACCCGCAACATGATAGCGCAGTATGCCGTTTATAAGCGTGTTTCCGCTTGCGGTTATAAACCGATCGTCCTTTAGCGGGTCTATGCCCATTGCTATAAGCGCCATAAGCACCTGCGCCGTGCTTTCAACGTTCGTAGTGCCCCATGAATCGAAATCGCCCGCGCTCTTTTGCATTGCGCTCAGCGCGTTAAGTCCGCGCTCTATCGCATCGCCAACGTTTTTCTCCGTACCGTTCACGGTAACGTTCATGCTCCTGTACCGCGCGAGCGCCTGTATTGCCATTGCGGTAATATCGGGGTCGGCCTTATCGGTGGACGGCGTAAAGCTGCCGGAACCATCCCCGTCTTCAACCTCAAAGCCAGTATCCAGCACCCAGCCGCCGCCGGGCAGCTCCTGCGACATTATGCGCGCAACAAGCATTTCCCGAGTAGCCTGAACGGCCGTACCATGAACGCCTTGGCTCATTTCTTCATATGTAAGCTGAGGCATATCGTAATTCAGCGTATCCAGGGCGATAAGCGTGAATATGGTAGCATTTATGCCCTGCCATACGATATCGGTATAATTGCCAAGCGCTCGCGTTATGTCGTATCCCGCCACGTTATGCACGTCAAGGCCAAGCGATGTATATCCTATCATTGCGCGCATATTCTCGGTACGCTTGCGGTAATGCAGAAGCGGCAGAGTTGTTATGTCGCTGTGCTCAGCCCTCACCTTCTCTATGGCTTTTGCCATTGCCGCGCTTGAATTATCCGCATATTTTTGCCATATGTCATACGGTATCGCCAAGCCGCTCCTGCCAAGGGCAAATGCCGCCCAGTCGCCCTGCAGCGTGCCAAAGCTTAACCCGTTTTCCGGATAATAGCTGCCTACGGGATTGAGCATATATGCCGCGCCCTGCTGTATTGCGGACTGTACGGACAATATGAGCTGCTGTTCAGATGAAGTGTAGCTCTCCCCTTCAAGCGCAAGCGATCCAAACGATGTGCAAAGCATCAGCATCGCAATAAGCGCCGCGCATATTCGCATCCTTAGTTTCATATACATGCTCTCCTTATTTCTATTCATCCCGCATTGCGCAAAGCGGGGATATTCTCATTGCGTTCATTGCAGGTATAAGCGCGCTTATAACCGCAATTACCACCGAAAACGCCAGCGCGAATCCCGCAAGCCATACCGGCATCACGGAACGAACATCCATTTCGCTCAGCATGCCGTTCAGCGCGGCACGCAGCGCAAAACTCAGCCCTATTCCCACAAGCCCGCCAAGCAGGCCTATCATTGCTGCCTCGGTAAGGAACATAGCCGCAATATCGCGAAGTTCGCTGCCAAGCACCTTCAGTATGCCAACCTCCGTGCGGCGTTCGTTTATGGCCATCATCATCGTGTTCGCTATGCATAGTCCCGCAACCAGCAGCGCCACGGCACCTATTGCGAACAGCAATCCCTGTATCCTTGCCGTCTGCTCCTTTACGGATTCCAGCATGTCCGTAAGGCTGTATGTTTCAAAGCCCGCGCTTCGTATAAGCGAAGCTATTTCCATAACATCGTTAGCGTTACTTACTTTTACCCAGACCAACGGGTATTCGGCCGCGTTTTTGTCCGCCGCGGCGTTGCTGTTTCCAGCTATTGCCTTGAGCGTATCCATGTGCAGAAACGCCGAGCATGAATAGGTATAGTTCATTGCGCTGCATATTCCCGTAACGCTCGCCCTAAGGCTTTGGCCAAGCGGCACGGCCCTGCCGTCCTCGCCCTCTGTATAGTCGCCGACAAGGCTTGCATAATCAAACGTCATCTTCACGTTTGCGCGCATAAGATCTATCAGCGGCTTGCCGTTGCGGTCTACCGCTTCTTTCCATGTATCCGGCTCTGCAAAGCTTGCTGCAAGGTCATCTGTCGCCATAAGCTCAGGCATGAGCCGCGTGCCTTTCTTGGGCAGTTCGCCCTCAATCGGCGCTATGCCGAAGCTTGCCGCCGTATCCATATCTATGCCATACAGCTTTACCATCGTGATGTATTTCCCGCTTTTAAGGTACGCCGTTGATTGCAGCACGGGCGTCACCGCCTCAACGCCGTCTATCCCCTTAAACGCAGCGACCGCCTTTTTGTTAAGAATGGCTATTTTCCCGTTTGAGCCGTTCTTTTGCGTAACATCTATTTTTGTAAGGCTGCCCATGGCCTCTATCGATTCTCTATACGCCTGTTCATACCCTATGCCCACCGAAACCAGCATCAGTATGCACATTACGCCTATCGCCATGGATAACGCGGTAAGGCTTGTGCGCACGCGCCGCCGTGATAGGTTTATTATGCCTGTGCGTATAAAGTCACTTGGCCGCATTGCTACGCCCCTTTTTTATTATCAGCGCTGCCGCCACCGCGATTACTGCCGCCGCTGCTATCCATATCGGGAATGCTGCGGGCTTCTCCTGCGGTTGTTCGGCTTCCGTATCCGCCGCAGCAGGTATGCTTATGCTTTCGGCAATGTCGACCTGTATAGGCACATTCTGTTCATATATATTGCCTTCGGCGTCTTCAAAGCTTACCGTCAGCGTTCCGTCCGCTGCACCGCCCTTAAGGCAAAGCAGCTGAAACTCCGCGCTTTGCTTAGCACCCGGCAGTATATCCCCGCCGTAATAGCTTTCGCTCATGCTCAGCCTTTCGCTCTCAAGCTTTACTTCAACGTTGTATGCCTTCGTTTTACCCTTGTTCACTATCGGCAGCGACACGGCGATGTAATCCCCCTCCGCTGCGCCTTCCGCGAATATTTCCGGCTGATCCACACTTATGCGCATCCTTTGCTTAATTGGCAGCGTTATGGTCTGCGTAACGCTTGCGGCGATATTCTCTTTATCCTCGTATTCAAGCTTTATGGCTATTTGAGCATTGCCCTGGATATCCGGCATTGCGGTAAGGTCATAAACTATTTCCGCAGTATCGCCGGGCGCTATCTTGGCCGCATAGCCGGTATCACTCCTGCCAAGCGCCGCCATAAGCGCGGACGGATCAAGCGTAAGCGCGCCGGTAATATTCACGGCAGAAGCTGATGCGGATGTGTTCTTTATAAACACCGTAAGCGTGAAATCATCGCCTGCATAAATGGTATCAAGATTCACGGCATAGCCGCTCACCATCAGCTTTGGCGCGGTATGCAGCGTTTCCTGCGGCGCTTCATAGCCATTCACTATTGTCACGCTCGCGCTCAGCGTGCTGTCCCTAAGCACGCCGTTCTCGCGGTATATAGCGCGGAACTGCACAGTCTTTACACCATTTGTGGCGTAAGGCGATATTTTCAGCATATATTGGGCCACAGCCCATGCCCCGGTATCAAGATCCGGCAGCCTCAGCCCATAATTTGCTGCATCCGCAGCAAACGGGAATTCCTCAACGTTATTCGATATTATGGGCTCTATTGTTATGTCAGTAAGCGGTTCTCCGTTATTTATAACGGGAAGATATAGGCTAACCAGTTCTCCCGGGCTTCCCGTGGGCGCGCTGTAATATTCCCCGGCAATGTTTGCCGGCAGCAGCGCAAGCGCGCCTATGCCGCTTGTAGTCGGCATGGTTTTAGCTATTGCTTTGAGCGTTATGTTCACCACCGCAGGGGCATTTTCAACGGCAAACTTGCCTGCCGCACTTTCGTACCCATCTGCAAATGCAGTATAAAGATACGTTCCTGCGGGCAGGTTGGCTGTGTCGCTTACCGGATTGCCGAGCGAGTCGGTAACATTAAGCGTCATATTCTGCGGATTCTTGGTTATGAGCACAGGATAAAGCTGCTTGCTCATAACAATATGTATCTTATTGCCGCCGCACTCAGCGCCGTTGAAGTATATTTTGCCGTCCACCACGTCAAAAGAGCCGTTGTAATCCATATATCCGTCTGCCGTAGCCGTAAACGGATATGTGCCGTCTCCGGGTACGGTGTAGTTACCAAGGTATGCCTTGCCGCCTATGACCTCTATGCTTGCGGTAGACGGGTCGCAATCAAAGCTCAGCTCCACCTTGCCGGCGGCAAGTGTTGGCAGGGCCGTAAGCAATATGCTTAGCATTATCACCACCGCAATTGTTCTTTTTATATTCATGCGTTTATTTCCTCCCCTATCAATGCTCCGTCGCTCAGTCTTATCGTCCTGTCCACATGGCGCGGCATATCATCATCATGCGAAACTATCATCAGCGTTGTGCCGTTCTGCCTGAACAGCTTTTGAAACAGCGTAAGCACCATTTCGCCCGTTGCCGTATCAAGATTGCCCGTAGGCTCGTCCGCCATTACTATTGCGGGCGAAGTGATTATGGAGCGCGCTATGCCCGCACGCTGCTGCTCTCCGCCGCTCATCTGCGCAGGGCGCTGGCGGGCGCATTTGGCTATGCCTACCATATCAAGCGCCTCAAGCGCGCGCCGTTCGCGTTCCCGCTTTTCAACGCCGCGCAGCATCAGCGGCAGCGCAACGTTTTCTATTGCCGTATACTGCGGCAGCAGTCTATAAGACTGAAATACAAACCCTATATGAGAGCGGCGGAAGCGAATGCGCTCAATCTCGCTCATTCGGTCTATCCGCTGACCAAGCACGTTTATGCTGCCATCGGTCGGGCTTTCAAGCCCGGCAACAAGATTGAGCAGAGTCGATTTGCCGCTGCCGCTTTTGCCGGCAATACAGACAAATTCGCCGCATGCGATCTCCATATCTATACCGCGCAGGGCATGCACCTCGCCCGCGCCCACGTTATAGTCCTTCTTAAGCCCTTTTATGCTTATCGCGCTTTTGCCCATGCTCTTATCCCGCCAGCCACGTTTGGCCAAGGTCCTTACCCAGGTCGCACGTGTAGTTCCATTCTATTACATCCCCGCTTTTGACCACGTATTGCCCGCAGCCATAGTTGGGGTACCAATCATTCACGCAATACATCCATCCGCTCCAGCGGCCGCCATCGAATTCATAAAGATTGTTTATTCCTTCTATATACTCGTTTCCCTTTGCGCCGGAGTATTCCATATGCAGCTTATACTTATCGCGCACGGCGCACAGAACATCAAAAACCGTATCCCCCTGCTCAAACGTCATCGTGGTGGTTTTGAGTATCTCGCCGCTTGCAGGGACTATCCCCTGCCACTTTTTTTCAAGATGCATGCCCTTTGCAACGGCGGTATCGCACCGTATCGTTATGGTGCAGGTGTTCGCCTCCGGCTCTTTACTGCTCACGGGAGCCGTTGTCTGCTCAGTCTGTACGGCTTCGGAAGTTATTTCATTATCCCTTGCCTCTGCCTGCGCCCTGCCAACGGATGCGGTATCCTCATCGTCTCCGCTATCGACAGGCGCCGGCGTTCTAAGCTTGTCCTCCGGTTCCGGCATGGCGTTCTCTGCGGCAAGGCCCTTAAGCTGGTTAAGCCTGTCCTCGCCCTCATCGCCGTTTGCGATATAGTCAACGTCAAGCGAACCCCTGTGACCGTTAGAGCCTATCGCGCTGCATCCCGCGAGCAAAAGCGCCATAATAAGCGCAATCGCTGTAAAAAGTTTTTTTTGAATACTCACCTTACCAATATGTTCCTTTCCAAGTTTTTTGTACGCAAAAAGCTGCGGCGATAATCGCCGCAGCCGTATTTCTGCACACATAAATCAATCGGGCATACGAAAAATAAGCTTAGTATACCCCGCCCCATGTACCATTGACCCGTGGTAAGGCGAACTTTCAAGCAGGTCTTCTGGCTC
>ERZ857882.1647-NODE-1647-length-25492-cov-3.955655_pt1 | contig 25492 bp, 19 predicted proteins | sample MGYA00519697_ERZ857882 | MGnify/ENA primary metagenome ERZ857882 (study PRJEB31778, sample SAMEA3449373) | human gut metagenome | biome: human gut; feature: human-associated habitat; material: faeces | place: United Kingdom | collected 2010/2012 ...
GGTTAAATCGAATAAGGGTGGCTGTGAAGTTACCCTTATTTACTTTTATACCTATTATATGTCTCCTTTCTTTCACTTCTAAATAATATTTCCTACATTTGGAGTGCAAAAATAATCAAAGTTTATGGATAACGCAGGTGATTGGCTATATATTGTGTTCCTGATAATTGCAGGGATCAGCAGTTTGTTCGGTTCCAAGAACAAGAAAAAACGTCCGAAACAGATATTGGGGCAACCGGACAGGGAAATCGTCACAAACGAAGATAATGTTCCCGACAAAGGCTTTTGGGAGATTCTGGAAGAAATGCAAAATCCGAAACCGGCAAAGCAACCTGTACCCACTCCTAAAAGAAAAAAGAAACAACAACAAGTTGCAGACCCCTCACCATTTCTTGCCGCCGAAAAAGTGACAGACAAACAATCTCCTGCCGGAAATCGCCTTGTCGTTCCCTCAACCGAAGAGGAAATCCCACTTACGGATATCGAGTTCGACAATGCCGCCGAACTGAGAAAAGCTGTTATTTACACTGAAATACTTAATCGCAAGTATTAATCTATAGTCTTTTTTAATACCTTTGCGCCGCACTGTTAACTGAATAAAGTATTACTAAATTAATAATATCATGGCTTTAAAATTTATTACAGCTGAAGAAGCAGCTTCATTCGTACATCACGACGACAATGTAGGCTTTAGCGGATTTACTCCTGCAGGATGTCCTAAAGTTGTGCCGGGCGCCATTGCAAAAAAAGCAATTGCCGAACATGAAAAAGGAAACTCGTTTCAGATCGGTATGTTTACCGGCGCTTCGACAGGCGACAAGCTGGACGGCGAACTGGCTCGTGCCAATGCAATCAAATTCCGTACTCCATACCAGTCAAATAAGGATCTGCGCGCTTTACTGAATTCTCACGGGGCACAATATTTCGATATGCACCTGTCTGAACTTGCACAAGACCTGCGTTACGGCTTCCTGGGAAAAATCGACGTTGCCATCGTTGAAGCTGCTGATGTAACCGAAGACGGTGAAATCGTTCCGACGAGCGGTGTCGGTATCCTTCCGACTATCTGCCGGATGGCTGACCGCATCATCATTGAATTGAACAGCCGCCACCCGAAAGAAATACGCGGTATGCATGATATTTATGAACCGGCTGATCCTCCTTACCGTCGTGAAATCCCAGTTTATACTCCTTCCGACCGTATCGGTACTCCTTATGTGAAGGTTGATCCGGCTAAGATCGTCGGTATCGTTAAAACAGAAGAGCCGAACGAAGGTGGTAAATTCTCTCCGCTGGACGATGTCACAATGGCAATCGGTAAAAATGTTGCCGATTTCCTGGTAAGTGAAATCGAAGCCGGCCGTCTGCCGAAAGAATTCGTTCCGTTACAGAGTGGTGTAGGTAATGTTGCCAACGCTGTTTTGGGCTGTATGGGAGCCAACAAGAATATTCCTGCGTTCAATGTATATACTGAAGTTATCCAGGATGCGGTAATCAGTCTGATGAAAGAAGGCCGCGTTAAATTTGCCAGCGGTTGCTCATTATCTGTAAGTAATGAAGTAATTCGCGAAATCTATGCAAATCTTGATTTCTTCAAGGACAAGATCCTTCTTCGTCCGCAGGAAATTTCCAACAATCCGGAAGTAGCCCGCCGCTTAGGCCTGATCGCTATCAACACAGCATTGGAAGCTGACATCTTCGGAAATATCAACTCTACTCATGTATCAGGTACAAGAATGATGAACGGTATCGGTGGTTCGGGCGACTTTACCCGTTCAGCGATGTTGTCTATCTTCACTACTCCTTCTACAGCGAAAGAGGGAAAGATCAGCGCTTTCGTTCCGATGGTATCTCACCTGGATCACAGCGAACACTCAGTGAAGATCATCATCACCGAATACGGTGTAGCCGACCTGCGCGGTAAATCTCCGATCGAACGTGCCAACTGTATCATCGACAATTGCGTTCACCCGGATTACAAACCTCTGTTAAGAGAATATCTGGCAATGGGCGTAAAAGGCCATACCCCGCAAAACCTGAAATGTTGCTTCGCATTCCACGAAGAACTGGCTGCTAGCGGCGATATGCACAATGTAGACTGGAGCAAGTATAATAAGTAATTGCGACTTTTTATATCATATGAAGTCCCGAAGTGCCAAAACACTTCGGGACTTTTTTGTTCAAATCGATGAGAGACTCAAATCTCGTTTAAAACGAGTTTTTAAGGATTGTAACTGCAATATATTACATACGTCTCAGCCACAAAGAGAAGAAACGGTCATAAACCATATAAAAAGCCCCTTCTTTGGTTACAAAATCCTTTTCCAACAGGCCTTTTAAAGCAGATTGAACCGAACTGCTCGATGGTAAACTGTATTTATGGATAAATTTCCCGGAAGTCAATGCGGTCGCTTTTCCCTCCTTACAGATTGCAATCAGTAATTCTTTTTGCTTTTCCGGTAACTGATAGAGCAATTCCGAATAGGTAAACGAATAAGAATCCAGGATAAAATGTATGGCTTGCTCAATCATCTCCTTATTACAAACCTCACCGGGGGGAGTTACAGCAAAAAGGATATTCAATATTTTCTGAAGATACCAGGTAATTCCTTCAAAACGATCATACAAAGAAGCTACAACCTCCTCATCTATATCCTTTTGAGCCATTCTGAAATGATGCCGGGCAAATTCGATATATTTTTGCCTATCAATAGCTGCCAAATGAAGAATCGACACACTCTGATAAAAAGGACGGGCCGGGCTGATAAACATCTCTCCCATCAGATGACGCTGAGAACCGGCAAACACAAAGCGGGCATTAGGACAATGCTGAATATAGGTACGGAGCAATGCTTCCGTATTTTTTTCCGGATATTGAGCGACTTGCTGAAACTCATCAATTGCAACAATACAAGGTTTGTCTGATAAGGAAAGATAATGAAATATCTCATCCAGCGTCGTCTCCGGCGATTTGACATCTCCCAACTCTATATTCCATTGAGGCATACCGGACATATCAAAGGTGAATCCAGCCTTCAACGATGTCAGACTATTAATGAACAATTCCCACGTCTTCCGTCCCTTAGGCTTTAAAGCAGTAAGAATAGCTTTTCCCAATTGAAAAACAAACTCGCGAAGCGTCTTCGTTGCATAGATGTCGATAAGAAAAGTATAATAATGATCTTTCACCTCTGCCAATTGAAAACAATGCTGAATCAATCCGGTCTTTCCCATACGGCGGGTAGAAATGACAGCCACATTATTCTCATTCAACAGCCAGCGAAGCAACTCTTCCGTTTCCTTTTCACGGTCACAGAAATATTCGGGGGCAATATAGCCGCTTGTTACAAATGGATTATTTATCAGAAGCATACAACAACCTTTTTATGCAAAGATAATTATTATCTTACAATAATCATACTTACGTAATCAGTAATTCTTTTTACTCCATCCGAGAGAAAATAAAAATCCTTCCGAAAGAAAACCGAATTTCTCTCGGAAGGAATCTTTTATATCAGTAAGACAAACGAGTCTTTATCCGGTATTTATCAGGGTTGTTTTCCGATATAAGCCAGGATACCGCCGTCTACATATAATACATGTCCGTTTACGAAATCGGAAGCATCGGAAGCCAGGAACACAGCCGGTCCCATCAAATCTTCCGGAGTTCCCCAACGGGCTGCCGGAGTCTTCGCGATAATGAAAGAATCGAACGGATGACGTGAGCCGTCCGGCTGAGTTTCACGAAGCGGGGCCGTTTGCGGGGTTGCGATATACCCCGGGCCGATACCGTTACACTGGATGTTATATTGACCATATTCGGATGCGATATTACGTGTCAGCATCTTCAAGCCGCCTTTTGCAGCCGCATAAGCAGAAACTGTTTCACGTCCCAGTTCGCTCATCATCGAACAGATGTTGATGATTTTTCCGTGACCTTTCTTTATCATAGAAGGGATAACGGCTTTAGAAACGATAAACGGAGCGTTCAGGTCCACATCGATTACCTGACGGAATTCGGCAGCACTCATTTCGTGCATCGGAATACGTTTGATGATACCGGCATTGTTTACCAGGATGTCGATAACGCCTACTTCTTTCTCGATCTGGGCAACCATTGCATTTACCTGCTCTTCGCTAGTCACGTCGCAAACATACCCTTTTGCTTCGATTCCTTCCGCCTTATAAGCTGCCAGACCCTTATCCACTAATTCCTGTTTGATATCGTTGAAAACGATCTTTGCACCAGCCTGAGCAAAAGCACTAGCCAACGCAAAACCAATTCCGTAAGAAGCACCTGTTACAAGTGCTACTTTACCTTCTAATGAAAAATTTACCATAATAAATAATGTGTTAATGTGCCAATATGCCAATGTGCCAATAAATGCACAAGCAATTAACACTGATTTTTTTATTTATAGCAACGGGGAATTGGCACATAGGCACATTTTCCCCATTGGCATATTATTTTAAGTCCGTAATTTTAGAGAAATCCTGATCGCCATAGTCCAGGTTTTCGCCGCCCATACCCCAGATAAAGGTATAGTTGTGCGTAGCAGCTGCACTGTGGATAGACCATTCGGGAGACAAAACAGCCTGGTCGCCCTTCATCCAGATATGGCGGGTTTCATCCACCTCACCCATAAAATGACAGATGGCCTGGTCTTCCGGAATATCGAAATAGAAATAGGCTTCCATACGACGGCTGTGAACATGCGCCGGCATTGTATTCCATACGCTACCCGGTTTCAATTCGGTCATACCCATCTGCAACTGACAGGTAGGCAATACCTGATTCACGATCATCTTATTGATGTTACGGTCGTTCGACATTTCCAGCGAACCCATAGCTGCAACAACGGCATCCGCTTTCGTCACTTTCTTATCCGGATAATTACGATGAGCCGTAGTCGAGTTGAAATAGAACTTAGCCGGGTTCTTTGCATCCTTGCTTTCAAAAGTCACTTCACGATCTCCTGAACCCAGGTAAAGAGCTTCCTTAAAATCGAGCTCGAAAGTGGCATCGCCGGCTTTTACAATACCGGGACCACCCACATTGAAAATACCCATTTCACGGCGTGTCAGGAAATAGGGAGCTTTCAACGGATCAATCGCTTCCAGTTGCAACACTTCGCCGACAGGCATGGCACCGCCAACAATCATACGGTCGTACATGGAATAAACCATGTTCACTTCATTCGGCGCGAAAACTGTTTCGATCAGGAAATCCCGACGAATACGCTTCGTATCATATTGCTTGGCATCTTCCGGATGCGCAGCATAGCGCAATTCATAATTTGTTTTCATATTCTTATCTGTATTTAATTCTCAATTTTCAATTACTTAAGCGCATGATCTGCCTTTACATCGCTTTCACCCTTCCAGGCACGCAAATTCGTCCATTCGGTGTAAGGGGCCGACCAATATTCGTCGGTAGCCGGCAATCCTAAAGACAGCAAACCTACGGCACACAGATAAACACTCCCTGTGTTAATATAAGACTCTGACATATCGATTTGTTCACCGGTGAAACCAACACGCAACCAACCGTTTGCATCAAAGTTCTTCGGCGATTTCATCTGGTTACGGATAACAGCCGTCATAGCACAGCGTACCTGAGCCGGTTTCACCCTTTCCGGAAGCACGTGCATCAAACTGGCTTGTGCCAATGCATGAAACGCGCCAAAACGATACACGATAGAACGGCCTACTACAGGGAAGGTTCCTTCCGGCGAGATAAAACGTTCCAACTGTTCGGCATAACGGGTTAAACGCGGCAATTGCACATCGAGAAAGTCCGCCCCTTCCAGGTTATGCTTTTTCATCGTCAGCAAAACATCTGTCAGCATCGGATGGATAACAAAACTGTTATAATAATCCATGTGGAAAGCAGGACCGTCACCATACAGCGCATCTCCTTTATACCATTCGTCACGGAACTTTTTGACACCATACGTCAGGCGGTCCATATCGCATTCGCCGGTAAATTCCAGCAAAGCCGCCTCGACCATAGAAGCAAACAACAGCCAGTTGTTTTCCCAAGGCTTGATGGCACGGCTACGTTTAAATTCCGTAATCATCCATTCCTTAGCCTGCGGGTCCAGGTTATCCCACAGCTGGGTTCTGGCACGCAACAATCCCTGAGCCAGGAAAGCGGCATCCACCAACGGCTGATACGGTTTTCCAAAGACCAGATAATCGGGAGAATCCGGGTTTACGGCATTCTTCAGGCCTTTCACTGTCAGTTTGATATATTTATCACGCAGTTGTCCTTCGGGCGTATTGTCCGGCCCCAGTTCCAGCCAAGGGGCAATACCGCATACCAGACGACCTACCGCTTCCAGATGCGAGAAGTCACTTCTGTCTTTCGATAAAGACTCGTAAGGCATATTCTTTTTCAACGTATTGTTGCTCAGGTTTGTCAATACCGGGTCAGCGATACGGGTCAATGTTTCTACCCAGAAAGCACGGTCCTGGGTACCGTTTTGCTGCGCTTTTCCTGCGAAAGGAATGCAGAGGCAGCAAACCAAAATAGCGGTTGTTTTCAGAAGATTTGTCATAATAGCATTATTTTTCAGTCAGTTTCTTTAAACGCATCAATGCTTCCACATAATAATAGTCAGCATAACTCAACGGAACATCCACTTCGCTGTTTCCGGGGAAATGACCGGTGGAATGCATCAAAGCAAAATTACAGTTCGTTCCTTTCGCTGCCAGATATTCGGGAGTTGTCAGAGAACGAACCTGCTGTTCTGCAAAATCGAGGTAGCTTTTTGCTTCTTCGCTGTTATCCAGTTGGCTCAGTTCAATCAGTGCAGAAGCCATAATAGCCGCGGCAGAAGCATCTCTCGGCACATTCGGGATACCCGGAGCATCAAAATCCCAATACGGAACCTTATCAGCCGGCATATTCGGATTGTTCATGATAAATGCCGCAATATGTTTAGCCTGATTCAGATATTCAGGTTTGCCGGTTTCGCGATACATCATGGTGAAACCATACAACGCCCAGGCCTGTCCACGTGCCCATGCTGATTCGTCGGCAGCTCCCTGGTGAGTTTGTTTCTTATGAGGAACACCGGTTATCGTATCGTACGAAACCACATGATAACAGCTATAATCGTCACGGAAATGATTATTCATTGTCTTGTCGGCATGAGAAACAGCCATTTTATAAAAACGGTCGTCACCGGATGCTTTGGAAGCCCAACTGAAAAACTCCAGATTCATCATATTATCAATAATAACCGGGAACTGCCAGATTTTTTTATTGAAGTCCCAGGAACGGATAGCTCCCACCCGCTCGTCAAAACGAGTCGCCAGCGAATTGGCACCGGTCAGCATCACCTCTTTATATTCCGGTTTGCCGGTCAGGCGATAACCGTTTCCATAACTGCAATATAGCATGAAACCGACATCGTGGCTGTAAGTGATATTCTTCACTTCTTCCACACGGTCCGTAAACATTTCGGCATATTTCTTTAATTCCGGAGTCGGATTGTTTTCGTACAGATACCATAATTCGCCGGGGAAGAAACCGCTACACCACCAGGAATAGTCGCTGGTTGCCAGTTTCCCTTCTTTATTAATTGTCTTAGGAAGACGGCCTTCTTGGTTCTCCAAGTCTTTAGCCATCAGAAGAGCCTGTTCGGTTGAGACCTTCAAACCACGGTCGATTACATCTGCGATAGGTTCCTGTTTGGGTTGCGATTCACAGGCAGACAAAAACAATGTGATCGCAAACACGCCATACGAGAATAATTTGCTCATGATAAAAATTAATTATTAAGTTTTTAAATTTGTGACAAATATACAGTTTAAATTCTAAAAACAAATCCGAATCCTGCAATTTAATGCAATTCAGAGGACTGCCTAATGACAATACGTACTTTACTTGTTTATATGATAAAAACAAAGGGGGCAAATCTTCATTTCCTTAGTCCATAATTATTATAATTTCCATTCGAGACAATTACAGGAGTAATCTTTTTTCCTTCATCCCCAGTGTAGAGCAAAGCAGTTCCGCCTTTTTCAAGATAAAGGCGGACTCTTCTTTCATCAAGTCTTTTGTATTTAACGCCTTTCACTGTAAAAGGAGCATCAAAATTATGCTCTACAATACAAGGCTCACCTGCCAAGCTATGAATATTAATCCAATCTGTTGTACCATTTTTCCGTCCGGCAGAAACCAGAAAACCACCTTCCGCACGTAACTGATAGAAGACAGCCTCCCGCCAACTGCCACTAACTCCAGGAAATATACGTATTTTATTTCCCCAACTCTGAAGCAGCATATCCTGAAGCATACGGCTCAAACCGCCATACGTTTCCGAACAAGGATTCTTACCCTCAGAATGTGTAAAATTGGCAGACAAATTAGAGGTATTCAAAGCCAGCTCCAAATGTTTTAAAGCCTCTTCCCCTTTCTGCTGATATGAGAACATGGAACTTATAACCGCTTGCGTCCAGGTATTAGGGATAGAAGGACTTCCCCAATGTTGCAACGAACGCATGATGAGCAGGCGATTTTCCGGTTGATCGTAATTAATCAACGCGTATGGATAAATTTGGAAAAGATGGCACCAATGGCGATGACCGAGCGGCGCTTTATGATGGGCCGATGCCATATACCCATTTTCATCAGCCGGAAACGGGACCAACTTCTTTAAGACACGTTTCCACTCAGCCCGCTGCTTATCACCGATATGCAAGCGATCGTCAATCACCAACAAGGTCGTACAGGCCCAACGAAGCGAAGAGAGGTCATAATTCGTATCCGTATCATAAATAGCTTCAGGAGAATGGCTTTCAGGGATATGGATCACCCCGCTCTCATCTGTAGTAACAACATTAAGTATAAAATTGGCGGCACGTTTCAACAGCGGAAAAAACTGCTCCTCCAGATACCGGTCATCCATTGATACGCGATAATGCTCCCACATGTAATACATCAGATAAATCAGGTTCGAACGTTCGGGATATTCGGCATTCGGCCACTCAAAGACAGGCTCTATCTGATCCTTTCCCGTACAACGGACCAACCCCGCCGCGTTATGCCTCCGCTGCTGCGGTATGCTATTGATTAAATTTTCTTCATTTGCATAAATGAAATCATGCAAAGTAGAAGCGAGTTCCACCTGATTAGAGATATGCAAAGAGCTGAACAACATCTGTGTATTCAGGTTAAACCATATCCCGGGCCATGTTGTCGATTTATACCAAGGTCCCATCAGATCACACAAGGGAGCTCCTTTACGCATCATGGAAGCCAGCTTATATTGCAATCCCCAATACAAAGACTCCATTTGGGGATGGGGGATGGAGACGAAACTTGCCGTATAATAATTGTTCCACCATTCCGTATGCGCTTTTCCTTCTTGCGCCATAACACGTTCCGAGGCAGAAGAATCAATCAAATCCACCGCCTTGTTTATTGCCGAATGATCCGGGTAGCTGTCTTGGATGGTGACCAACAAACGCTTTCGCCCCTCCGACAATTTCACCTCTTTCCATGCAGTGACATAACAACCGCCGGCATCCCGGTTTTGAATGGCGACGTTCACGTTGTTTATCACTTTCATTTCGGCAGCCGGATTCAAATGGGCGGAACCCTTCATAGGAAGCCGCGGCACCACAGACATGGCCGGACGAAAGACCCAATACCCGTCCGCATCTGCCGGAGAATCATATTCAAGGACAATCACGTCCCTGTTTCGCAAAACTTTCAGATCCAGTTGCAAAGACTGCTTCTTTTTTGTACGCAAATTGAAACGGGTCTGTGCATTATACAAATCCAAGCGTCCTGTTACCCGGTCAATCGGATAAGTCGAAGCAAACTCGAAATATCCCACCGGAAGACGTCCGTTATCCACAATGCTGCGAGCTTCCGTATCGCGCCGTTCCACCACTTCCGTGCTTCCCACTTCCAAACGCAAAGCCTCCCCTTCGGGCATATACAACATGGCACCTAATAGTCCATTACCGACAAAGGGGGCATCAAAATAACTGCGCGGTGTCTTTTCCCAGACCAAATCATGGCGGGACAAGAAATCTTTCCAGTCCACCCGATTCTCCACCCCGTACAAAAAAGCCGAATCGCTTCCTTTACACAGGGTGGATAAACAACAAACCAATAGGGACATTAGTAATCTTTTCTTATTCATATATCATTTTTATTTTTTTATATACTTCCAACAGATCGTTTCAAATCCAAAACAAGAGGATGTGTCAAAACTCCTTTTTTGAGAAAATCACCCCTACTACAAATAGCTGTGGCAGGGGTAATTCTTTCAATTTGGGCATTATGACACACCCTCCTGTCACGAGAGATGCAACCAGGTTATTTATTCTGTTTCTTGTCAAAAAAATTGCCGGTTTCTTTAATTTCTTTATCTTTTGACCTCAGAAGCTGTTGTAAATGCACAACGATTTCCGGGTTCTGCTCCGACAAATCGTATTTCTCAGAAGGATCCCGTTCCAAATCGAACAACAATGGCAATTTCCCTTTGAAATAATCAGCTCCCGTTTGCGAAAATGTCTTTACATGCAATTTCCACTTACCTTCCCTCACGGCATAAAGACGGTGTCCTTGTCCGAAATAAAAATAGGGTGTATCCTCTTTTTCTTTTGCATCCGCATAACCTAAATAGGAAGCAATGTTTTTCCCATCCGTCACATGATTTTCTGATAACCGGTATCCTCCCAGCCAAAGATTTGTTGCATATACGTCCATGGCCGTCACGAGTTCATCATTTACCTGGGGAGCGATTTGACCAGGGCAGTAAGCTATGCAAGGGACACGGATGCCACCTTCCCACGTGCTACCTTTCCCGTCACAGAACAATCCGGCAGAACCACCTTCTTCTTTCATGATGATCCAAGGGCCGTTATCGCTGATAAACCACACGATTGTGTTCTTTTCCAGTTTCTCTTTCTTTAGTGTAGCCAATATCTCACCTACATACCAATCTATTTCTTCCACAACATCCCCATATGCGCCCCGTTTGGATTTCCCGGCAAAACGCAGGCCGGGATGAAGCGGAACGTGAGGCATAGCATAGGGCAGATAGACAAAAAACTTTTCCTTCTTATTCTTCTTGATAAAAGAAATCGCTTTCTGCGTATATAACTCCGTCAACTTAGATTGGTCAGGGTTCATTTCCAACGTGTCATTTCCATTAAGCAAAGCGATATCCTGCCATTTAGGCGGTATCATATCATTGCTATATGGAAAACCGACATATTCATCAAAACCGTTTTGAAGAGGCAAATACTCTCTTTTTGTGGAACCTAAATGCCATTTTCCGTATATAGCAGTTTTATATCCTTTACTTTTCAAAGCCTCAGCCTGAGTTATTTTATCGGGGTGAATCCCTCGCTCGGACTTAGGCCCCAAGACCCACTCAAAACCGGAACGGGGCGGATATTTCCCGGTCATCATGGCATATCGGCTTGCCGTAGAAGCTGGCGAAGCACTGTAATAATTGGAGAAACGCGTGCCATTCAACGCCATACGGTCCAAATTAGGAGTTTGGATGTTCGGATGGCCGGTTATCCCCAAATCGCCATAGCCTAAATCATCACAATAAATTAAAATGATATTGGGTTGCCTGCCCGTGTTTTCCGTTTCTGCGGCAAGTTGCTGCAAAGAGAATAAAGAGAGGCAACATAAAACCGGAATTTTTTTTTTCTGTTGCATGATCGATTACTTTTTTACTAATGGTATATGTATATTGAATGAACTTCCGTCTTTCTTCGGATTAACGTCATCAATAGAGCAAGCGGCAAACAGTACCTGCGGATCATCGTTTTCGTCTAAAAGGAATTGCGGACGTTCCAGACGGTGTACATCCAGCGTGTCGCCCGACAGTAGCACCAATTCTTTTTTCATAAACAAAGATTTTTCCGGCAATTTCCAATCTATGCCATCTTCCGAATACATAATGGCCAAACAAGGACCGCCCTTAGTGAAATGTCCCGTAAAATCTTTAAAGACTGCATAAAAAAGTTTGTCCTTCTTGTTATACCACACATAGGGATCTTCTGCCGAAAGTTTCTGCCCGTCATCCAACGACAAATCAAATACCGGGACATCCAACGGGACAAAAGGCCCGGTCGGCGAATCACCGACAGCAACGCCATGTACTCCCCGCCAATGAGGATCATACATATTTCCCTTGAAGTAAAGCAAGTATTTCCCATCGGAAGGACGGTAAACCACCGCGGGGTTCACCACGATAATATTATCCGGTTTGGCAACGGTTCCTTCCGGAGACGGAGACACGATATTATCCGGCTTGACCCGTGTACGGGGAGACAACAGAGGGGTTTCACTTTTCACAAACTCTCCCTTTAACAAATCTCCGAACGCATCGAATTCAATCACTCCAATCTGTTGCATTTGTTGAATACGGCTTCGGCGGTCCAAATCTCCCGTCTTCGATTTAGCCGGTACATCTCCCGGATCTTTACTGCCTACATAATAAAGATAGTATTTATTGCCAAAACGACGAAGATGCGGGTTCACCAAGGTCTGTGCATCCCAGGAAGAGGTATCGGGCGCATAACCATCCCGATTCAAGAAAAAGCCTAACTGCTTAAAACCACCATCAGGTCGGTCAGAAACTGCCAATCCCAATTTAGAACCCAATACCCAAGCATTTCCAAAAGGATATACACCAGCTTCCTGAGCCGAATAAACCATATAATATTTACCATCCTCTTCCGCTTTCAATACGGACGCTCCCCATACGAAACAATCTTCAATGCCGAAAGCTGATGGCCCCTTGGCAAAGCGGCTCTCTCCCTTCTTCACTAATTCAACATCGACCGGCAACGCTTCGTAACCATAAAAAGGCATTCCGGATTGCCGGCAACCGGTCAAAACTGAAAGACAGCCGATAGCAGCCAATTGCATACACTTACTTATCTTCATCGTATAAATTAAATTTTAGGGGCGACATACTGTTTTTCGGCATCCCCCTCACCTTGCCTCAAATCTATTTCAATCACAAAAGGATACTTTCCTTTCGCTTTTCCGTTTATATGGACAAAATATTCCTGCCTGGAGATTTCCTCCGTATCCAATTTTTTCTTGCCATCCAACAAACGAGCTTCAACCAAACGGGTTCCTTTATGCAACTTCACCCGTAAAGCACCATTCACCGGTTTATTAAATACAACCATGTAGACTTTTCCTGTCTTATGGTTCATTGTATAATACCCCCATTTCTGTTCCGGCAGTCCGGCTCCTTCACAATTATAGATAGCCTCCTCGTTTATTTTCATCCACTTCCCGACTTCCCCGGCAATAAACAGTTCTTCTTTCCGGATAGATCCATCCCCTTTAGGACCGAAATTCAACATAAAATTACCACTCAACGAAGTACAAGCCGCAACCATCTCAAGAACTTCATACGGGGTCTTTACATGTCCGCGCCAGTCGGAATGATACCCCCATTGGTTTTCGGGGACAGTCATCACACACTCCCAGTCATTTTCCAATGGCTTTTCGGGCAACTTCCTTTCCCATCCCTGTTCATAGTCGCCCATCATTTTCTTATTGGCATCAAAATGGCGTGCACCGGTTTCATCTGCCCGCAAACGGCTTCCGGAAATAATATAAGGATTGATGGATTGCATCTTTTTTTCCAAATCCCAAGTATATTTTCCCTGTTTTACGACCGACTTGTCCCAGGTTCCGTCATACCAAAATCCGATAACCGACGGATAACGGAGCATAAGTTCTTCTATCTGCAATGTCATCCAATTCCAATAACGGTCGAAAGCGATACTGTCCTGTTCGCTTTTGATATCATACCGCCAATCCGGATGATGCCAATCCAAAACAGAATAATAGAAAACGACATCGATACCTTCGGCGTTATAAGCATCTACGAATTCTTTCAACAGGTCTTTCTTGTAAGGCGTGTTTTCAATATCGAAATCGGTGTATTTGCTTGGCCACAAACAAAAACCATCATGAAACTTGGTTGTGACCAGTGCATATTTAGCACCCATCTGCTTTGCTGTCCGGGCCCATTCTTTTGCATCAAACCGCTGTGGATTAAAATTTGCCCGCAATGAATCATAGGCTTCATTACTTATCTTGGCACTGGATTTTATCCACTCAGCCGCACCTCCGTAATATTTTCCGTTCCAATGTCCTCCCGGAACCGAAAACAACCCAAAAGTCACAAATTGTCCGAAACGATTATCACGCCACTTCTGCATGGCCGAGTCGGTACGTTTACCTTCACGTTGTGCACCATATTTTAATGGCACTTGTGCAAACAACAAATTACAGAACAATAACAATCCTGCAATTACAATCAGTTTATTTGATTTGCTTTCCATATTTATAATTCAATTACTATTTACGACTATAATAAAAGATATACATATAAGCACACAAAGGCACGAACATAGCATAAGCGACATTACTTATCTCCATGATAAATCCCATTAAAGGAGTAAGAAGTGCCCCTCCTAAAATAGCCATCACCAAAATCGATCCGCCAATCTTGGTATGTTCTCCCAGCCCTTTGACACTGACAGAAAATAGGGTCGGATACATCACTGACATAAAGAAGCTGGTCAACAACAAACACCACATCCCGAAAACATCTGTAAATACAATACAAGCCCCAACTAGTATGATATTTGCAAAACTATATATTTTCATCAACACAGCCGGAGAAATCCGTTTCATAAACCAGGTTGCAGACAAACGTCCTAAAGCGAAAGCCATTAATGTACCAGACAGCATATAGCCCGCCATTTTTTCATCTACACCGGCGTATTCCTGCACATAAAAAATAAAATAGCTCCATGTCCCGACCTGGGCTCCCACATACAAAAATAAGGCTAATACACCTTTCATAAAAGCTCTGTCCTTTATTAAAAAAGAAACAGAATGCTTAACCTGTATTTTCTGCTTAACCTCTTCCTTCTTTTTCAACGGAAAATGAATCCTAGATGCTAAAAGCGCCCATAAACAAGCCAGTACAGCCAAACACAAATACGGTCTGACAACCCGCAAAGTCTCCTCTTGCAAATAATTGGCATATACACCCGTATTTTTCATGTTTTCAATCATGGCTTGATCAATATCTGTACCGGAAAATACAAATACCGTCCCTATAAGTACTCCCAAAATAGAACCGATCGGATTAAACGCTTGCGAAAGATTCAAACGCCTTTCCGCAGTCTGTTCATCTCCTAGCTCCACGATAAACGGATTGGCTCCCGTCTCCAAAAACGTCAGTCCGGAAGCAATAATAAACAAACTGAATAAAAAAAACGAATAAGAACCTAACAAGGCAGCGGGCCAAAACAGCAAACAACCCAAAGCAAATAATAAAAGTCCGCTTATCAACCCCGCTTTGTAACTATACTTCCGCATCACCATGGCAGATGGCAATGCAAAAACAAAATAACCTATATAAAATACGGATTGCACCAAGCTTGCCTGGAAAATAGACAATTCAAACGATTTCATGAACTGCTTGATCAATATCCCATTCAAATTATTAGGAATTCCCCATAAAAAGAAGAGGAACGTAACCCATATAAAGGTAGATTTATAAAAAGGATTAACCAAAGTATACCGTGTATTCATTTTACTTTTTATTTAAGCCAGAGGCTGTTACTTGTTTTATCGAAGAAGCCGACCGCTTCGCCACCAATAATAATTCTTCCATTTCTCCTCTCAATAATAATTCCGTGTCTTTCAAACTCCATCGAACGCCCAAACGATTGTATTTATCATTACACAAATTATTAAACGCACAAAGCTCCCATTTATCTACATCTTCCGACAAGTAGGCATTGATAAATGTACCAATGGCAATAATGTTTTCCAAAGAAGCCGTCATCCCGGGTATTAAAGGAGTACGAATCCAAATCCGGACAGGCAATTGGTTGGAATGAATATAATCGACCATACGGAGTATGTTCTCATGAATCATCCGGTTGTCTGCTCCGGTAAATTCAATATGTTTGGCAGCATCCATCTCTTTCAGGTCATACAATATCAAGTCCATGTAAGGCAATAATTGTTTGTAACTTTCCCAAGGAGCCAACCCGCATGTATCCAAAGCCAAATGAATATTCCTATTCTTTAACCGTCGTGACAATTGAACGATAAACTCCGATTGAAGGACGGGCTCGCCACCGGAGAAAGTAACTCCTCCCGACATCGACCGAATCAATTTTTCATCTTTCAGTATCAGTTCTTCCAATGCCTCCAACGAATACGTTTTTCCCGTAACCTTCAATGCCTGGGACGGACATTGCCGCGCACAAGCAAAACATTGGACACATTGTTCCTTATCAACCAAATAATCCCGTCCCAGGGAAAAATCAATGGCTCCACTACTACAATGCTCTTTACATGTACGGCATCCGATACAAAGACGACGATCCCACTCCAACTCCAGCACATTCCGGATTGTCTCCGGATTATGACACCACCTGCATTTTAGAGAACAACCTTTAAAAAACAGGGTTGTTCTCAATCCAGGCCCGTCATGCGAAGACAAGGACGCCACATGCGTTATCAAAGCCTCACACGACTTATTAAAAATCATATATTCTGGTAATTAACACGTTTAATGAACTCTTCCTGAAACTGCCGGTCCATGAAAACAAAATGGGCGGAATACCCGGTTACTTTCACGACAATCCCTTTATATTCTTCCTTATCCGGATGGTGCATCGCATCTTCCAATGTAGCCAAATCTACCACATTCAAATTGATCTGCACACCTCCCCGGTCAAAGAAATGATCGGCAAAAGCACTTACAAACTTCCCTCTCGGTTGCCCTTCCGGGAAAAAGCTCGGATGTAATTCGATCTGGAAAGATCCGCCCTGATATTCTGCATAATTGAGTTTGGTAAACGAACGCATGGTAGGGAGTATACCTTCTTTATTCCTGCCATGCATCGGGTTCATGCCATGCGCCAAAGGTTCTTCGGCCTTCCTTCCGTCGGGTGTCGCCCCCAGCATAGGACCGGCATACGTGTGTCCCATGAACTGGAACAACGACGGACGGAAATGGAATCCTTTTATATTGTGCTTTTCCTCCAACATGCCGCGTATCAGGGTACATACCTCCACGGTAAAATCATCCACCGCATCGATGTCGTTACCGAATTTAGGCTGATTCAAAAACTCCTGGCGCATGACCTCATTATCCGCCCAATTATTCTTAAGCGCAGCATCCAATTCTTGCAGGCTGTATTTCTTCTGCTTGAAGACCAATTCACGAATGGCGAAAAGACTATCACACAAGTTAGGAACTCCCAATACATTGACCGACGTATAGTTATTGGCAACTGCCCGTACATCGGTCACATCCCTGCCATTCTCAATAGGACCGTGCATACACAAAGAGGTAACGATTTCCGGCCATACTTTGGGTTGCCATTTGTAGGTGTTATTCTTAAAATCAACCAATACATCCATGGTCCGATCCAGTTCTTCCCGGAAACGGACCATAAAATCTTCCCACCCGAAAGTATCCTTGTCCTTTGCATATTCTATGACCCTGAACATCGGTTGAAGAGGAACCAGCGAATTGGTATCCTGGTCGCAATACTCTTTCCCTATCGAACAATACCATTGGCATCCGGAATAAGCGATGTTCCATGCATCTTCTTCCTTATAGCCGGAACGCAGTTCGCTGGCCCGCAATACATCATAATTAACCAGGGTCGGAGCACCACAACCATGCCTGCCGACAACATCACAGGCATATTTCCAAAATGCAGGGTCGATATCACTGTGCCACATGACCCCCAACTGGTTATAACCTCCCAGCATATCATAAGCCTCTACCCCGATCCAACTCAATTCGTTCGTTGCATCTTTCAGGGACTGGTCTCTTCCCCCGAAAGAATAATAATTGCCACCGTATTTCAAATACAACTCAGCGATATATTCCCGGGCCATCTCTTTAGTCAAAACGCCTTTCCTGACATCCTCCCGATAAAAATCAATCAATAGCTGATCCATTCGTCCATAGCCGTTACCATGCCCGATGATGCGTTCGGCTATCTGATAAAAGTTCATCCATTGAAGAGCTTCCAGAAAAGTTGCCGGCGGATTATCTACCAGATTCAAACAATTACCGGCTATTGTTGCATACATTGTTTTAAGTTCCGGATCACTTTCACGTTCAGCCAGCTCTTTTGCTTTTACGGCATACCGTTCTACATAACGGATGATCGACTCGCAAACCAATTCGGCTGCACACAAATACTCATAGCTTTTCCGGTTGTCAAACGCCTTGTATTGTTCTTTATAACGGCGTATTTTCTTCAACAAACCGCTCCAGCCCAGTTTCAACCCGATAGATAAGTCCGGACATGTATGAGCCAAACTCATTCCGCCGGCTCCCAGTTTACGCGCTTTGAAGCCCAAATCCTGATTTTCCTGCGGATACTTAAAATAACGGGCTTCATCCAATTGCCAGTAAAATTCACCGGTGATCAGTTCTCCGGCATGAATAATAACAGGGCTATGATCCAAAAAGAAGGCATAATCTTCCGCAAAATTGACCGGGTCGTAAGAAAAACCGGACACCTTCGAGGGCATCTGCTTTACAAAAGGATAAGGTTCCCCGTTGTCAATACGGCAATTATGGTCTCCCAAGTTGATGCGTTCATTCGCATCAGCCGCCGTCTCACCGGTAGCCGGACTAAATGCTGCCGCCTTCCCTGACCAATGATAAACCAGGAACTCGGGATTATCGACATAAATGTCCCGTCTATGATTCTGTGCCAATTCTTTGTTCCGTTTGTGCAAACGTTCGATACGTTCGCTTTTTGTAAATGAAGTTGTGTTTTCCATATTTGATACATTTTTATACTGAGACAAAAATAGTACACATACTAATTTTGATATTGCACAAAAAAAACATATCATTGCATAATCTTACTCTAAACATGAAAATATGCTATATTTAAATCAGACATACGAGCTATTGACAGGCGGATATTATTCGGGGAACTCATCGTGGAACAAAAAACACACGGAAATAGACAACTGTTTCAAAATATACCAATTAACAGAAGGAGAAGTGTTTGTTTGCGACAATGATCAAACGTTCAATTTACAGAAAAACAATTTATACTTCATCAACGGGAATAAACTCAGCAATCAATATTGTAATTATTCTTTTTCAACCCATTGGTTACATTTTATTCCTAAAAGCCTAACAGCTTACCAAGGATTGCTATCGCTACCTACAGTCGTTAAACTCCCAACAGAAAAAATAAACTTCCCGGATGTAATGCCTCAACTGGAAAAATTACTTACCTCCACAGCTTCTTCAAGTTGGGAATACTCTTTAAACATTCTCCATATTCAAACATTGCTGCAAACAATCACATTGGAGCTGTTTACCCAATACCCTATAGACCAACTATCAATATCAATCGAAACCCAACGGATAGAACCTGCCATGATGTATATGAGCCAATACTATAAAGAACCTATCAAATTAGAACAATTGGCTCACCTGTGCTGTATGTCGCCCAACTACTTTCATAAAATATTCAGAAACACCCTCAATATGACCCCGGCCAATTATCTTACGCTCCTCCGTATGAATGCCGCATTGCAATTATTGACCGACAAACTACAGACAATAAAAAACATCGCCTATGAACTGGGATTCACAGACGATGCTCATTTTTGCCGATCGTTTAAGAAATACTACGGAATTCCTCCCGGAGAATACCAAAGGAAACGGAGGGATATCCTTATTTAAGGATCCTTTGCCGCCTCATTCGGCTTTAAATTCCTTTATCATTTTCCCGACCTCTTTCAATGTCTTCACATCGATGTCCCGGATCTTACCTTCGTAGTCCGGGCCGACATTCAAAGAGAATATGTTTCCGTATTCAACAGCTTTCTTATAATCTTCAAATATCTTGGATGCCGGATGGCACAACCCATCGTGTTTGGGCAACGAGTAGAACCATTGGGCACCGCCCTTGTGAGGAGGCAGTATCGGATAAGTGAATTCGGCAACCAGATATCCTTTATAACTGCTTTCCTGTTCCTTATTATATTTGGTAGCTTCCGCATCTCCCAATCTGCCTGGTTTCCCCATCTCCCGAAGACAAAGACGACCGGATGGCTCACCATGATTATACCCGACAAAACAATTGGGTTGGAATTGATGCACCCAACGGGTTGTTTCTTCATGCGATAAACCGCCATCACCTGTAGCATGATCAAACCAAATCAGTTCGATCGGTCCGTATTGCGTCAACAACTCTTTCAACTGGGCTTTTTTCACTTCCGGATTAACACCGCCGGCATCACGTCCACGCCCTCCTTTTCCTCGCGTTGCACCCGGCCAGTTCCAATCACCTTCCGAATAATAGATACCCAACTTGATACCGTATTTATCACATGACTTACGTAACATTTTCAATACATCCTTTTTCAATGGCGAATTGGTCACTTTCAGCTCCGTTGTCTTCGTATCCCACAAGCAAAAGCCATCATGATGCTTGGTCAATACATAAATGTATTTCATTCCGGCTTCTTTAGCCACTCTTGCCCATTGGTCGGTATCACACTTTGTCGCACGGAAAAATTCGGGCGGTAACTCTTGTCCGGTCCACTCTATACCGGAAAACGTACTGAACGACCAGCAGATAAACATACCGAACTGCATATCCGCAATTTCTTTTGCCCTCACCTCATCCGGTATTTTCTCTTGAATGATCGTACTTCTCTTCTGAGAGACAACCGATAATGAATGCAAAAAACAAACACACAGAATAATAACTTTCAATTTCATGGCTTACCTATTTAATTAATCAACTTCTTCTTTTGATGCTTTATAAACTCCTATTTCTGAAACCTGAGGTAAATCGCGGGATTGCCTAATAATAATACGAGCCTTCTCCGTTTCCACCGGATCGAAACGAAGGATACGTTTATAGCCGATGGTTGTTCCTTCCGCAACTACCTTCCACCGGTTATCCATCCAACATTCCAATGCGAAATCTTCCACCCGCTGGCCTTCCGTTATATTCTCCTGCAATAACAAACGATCGAACAGTTGCTTTTTGCCAAATGATATCTCGATCACGTCATTATCCCCGTTGCCTTGCCAACAGGTTTCCAATACCCCGTCCGTAAACAAAGCCGCATCACCCGAAGAGAGTTGTGCCGATTCCAAAAGATTGTTACGGAAAGTTTCATTCAATATACGTGTCATTTCTTGTAAACTACGGATATCGTTTTCATGGATAAGCCCTCGTTTATCCGGAGGAAGATTCAATAGCAACAAAGAGTTCTTACCAACAGAACTATAATAGATGTCGATTAATTTCTGAGGAGACTTCACCAAAGAGTCTTGTTTGGCATGATAATACCACCCCGGACGAATCGAGACATCCACTTCCGACGGATACCAAATCACCCCTTTGGCATCAGTTAATAGTTTGCGGCTACCCAAGTCCTTCTTCTGCTTATCACCTTCCGGCAAGAATGTTCCGCTTCCGGCTTCCTGTTGAGAAGACTCCGCTATATCTTTTAAGCTATTGGCTGAAGCCGGTATCACACTCCATTCCATATCACGCCCATAACCGCTTTCCGTACCGACCCACCGTACATCCGGTCCCATGACAGCAATCACGGCCTCCGGTTGCAAACGGCGTATCACTTCGTAATAACGCTTGAAATCATACACTTGTTTTTTCCCGTTAGGTCCTTCGCCACAAGCGCCATCGAACCAAACCTCGTCCACACGTCCGTATTGTGTCAACAATTCGGTTAACTGGTTAACAAAAAAGTCGTTATAGCGTTCCGTCCCATAATCAGGATGATTCATGTCCCAAGGAGATAAATACACCGCAAACTTTAAACCGTATTCCTTACAAGCATCTGCCACTTCGCGCACCAAATCACCCTTACCTTCTTTCCAAGGGGTAGACTTAACCGAAAAATCAGTATAAACCGAAGGCCATAAACAAAAGCCGTCATGATGCTTGCAAGTCAGCAGAATCATCTTCATGCCGGCCTCTTTAGCTGTTTTTGCCCATTGCCCGGCATCCAGCGCCGTAGGATTGAAAAGCGAAGGATCCTCTTTCCCCGTTCCCCACTCCTTACCAGTAAAGGTATTGATCCCATAACAAATGAAACAAGTCTTTTCCATCTTTTGCCATTCCAACTGCCTTTCGGAAGGTACAACATGGGCTGCCATACGTACTTTCTCTTCAATGGTGGCTCCTTCCGGAAACGAACAGGAAGTAATGTATTTTTCCTTCTGCCTGCTATCGCAAGACAAAAAAGAACAAAACACCAGTCCTGATAAAAAATAATTCATCAAATATGTCTTCATGATCTTATATAGTATTTAAAGCAATAAAAAACCTACTTTTGAATATCGCAAAAGTAGGTTTTATCAGCGTCATGACATTGAACAAACAATGCCAATCTTTGTATAATCTTATCTTTTGAACTGTCCCTTCATCGGAACACGGGCTTATCGGGTGTCCGACTTACCGTTCAACCACCATCCCAAATACCCCCAGGCAATATGCGAGCCGAACCATTCTTCGCGGGAAGAAAATTTGTCTTCCTGCAAATCCTGATAATACTGCCCCGTCGTATCACGGTTAAGCATGCTGATCATTTCTTTATTGCGTACAGAAGCCCACTCCATGCCTTTTACGGCAGCATCCCGATCCCAACCGAACACATGAGCCATGATATCCATCAGCCAATAATTCGCTTGCCGCTTTCCACCCCAATCATTCCCTTCCGGAAAATAGATGGATGAAGAAGCTTTCCCATCGGCTGTCTTCCGGTACATTGTTTTCCCATTAAAGAGGCGTTCCGTTAAAGCATGATAGACAACAGCCCCATTATATAACGACGATTGCAGGGCTGGTTTGCCTGCCAGTTCATAGACCCAAGCATTTATGCCATTGTGCATGAAAGCAGACATATAATCCGGATGCATGATATCATGGTTGATGACCGTTCCATCCGAATTCATGTTACTGCCTTTCAATATTTTATTTAAAGGTATTCCATCTATCAACGTCGATTTACGGACATCTTCCGGCATCGCATAAGCCGATATCTGCAATTCTATATTTTTCCGCATCCATCGGTCATAATGTTCATGCCTCGGCATCATGGCAGTCGCAATAGTCAGGATATTCGAGTTCCAGGCGTTTTCTTCCGCCCGCGTATTCCCTTTCGAAAGGATGCTGCCATCCGCATCCCGATAATACGGAACCTGGTAATCCATAAAACGGTCGGCTTCATGCACCATCATGCGACACACCAATTCCTGGTCGGGAGCAGGCAACCTGTCCCATACCAACCAGGCAGCCTGCGCTACCTGCGAAGCCCACAAAGCACTTTGCCATTGGTCGCCCCAGCCATCTTCCCCGACATTTGCCTTATGACGATAAGCCACCGAACGTATCAGCCTGACAAGCTTGTCCGATGCCTGCTTTTCAGGAACACCGGTGACAGCCGGATCATATACCTGTAGTTTCAAACAAACACCCAATGTGAAAACATGATGAGATACAGGACGGATGAAATGTTCCGTCTTTCCGCCGAAATCCAAATAATCGCCCGTCTGGTCCTGGAAATGTTTTATCTCATAGTACCATTTATTCAACGTATACTTATTATTCATGCGCAACATATATCGCACATCATCTGAAAAAGTTCCTTGAGGAGAAGGACGATTCCATTTCTCCGAAGGGACAGGGATAACTTGTTCCCGTAAAGAAAGGCTATTTTCAGCAGCCACCTTTTCCTGATAAAGAAATAATCCGCAGACTATAACCAAATAAAAAACAATACGCTTCATGCTATTTGCTTATTATAAAAAACTATTTGTCAAAAATTCGTCATTTTACCGGTAGTCCGCTTCAGCTCCTCAAAACGCATCATCATATTCCTTAAAATATCCGGACGTTCCTGTGCTAAATTATGAGTCTGCCCCACATCTTCTTTAACGTTATATAACTGATATTCAAGATTGTGGCGAGGATACGGAGGAATCATCACCCAGTCTCCTTGCCGAAAAGCATAGTTGTAATACCCTTCGAACACAAGCTCTTCCCGTCCTCTGTCACTTTTTCCCAAGAAAGCCGGCAACGTGTTTTGGCTATCCGTTTTATCGGAAACGGTCTCCCCGACCAAGGCTGCCAACGAAGCCAATAAATCCATTTGGCAAACGAAAGCGTTAGACACACCGGGGTTCACCACCGCCGGCCAACGAAGCAAGAACGGAATGCAAGTGCCACCGGTGTACATACTGCACTTCCCCCCCTTGTACGGACCGGAAGGGAGATGGTTTCCCACCAATTCTTCTGCCTGGTCCTTATATCCGTCATCCAATACCGGACCATTATCGCTGGTCAATATAACCAACGTATTTTCCGTAAGCCCCAATTTATCCAATTCTTTCAGAAATTCAGACACACACCAGTCAGCCTCCAATATCACGTCTCCTCTGGGGCCCATGCCCGATTTTCCGACAAAACGTTCATTAGGTACTCTGGGAACATGGGGTTGGTGCAGGCCATAATAAAGGAAGAAAGGCTTGTCTTTGTTTTCCCGAACGAACCCTTTGGCTTTTTCCAAAAACAACTCAGCCATCTCCTCATCTCTCCACTGAGCGGATTTACCTCCCTTTTGAAAACCGATACGAGGTACGCCATTCACGATAGCCCCGGCATGTCCCACACTCGGATGCATTCTGAGTAACTCGGGATTGTCCTTTCCCGTTGGTTCGCCCTCAAAGTTCGTTCTATAATTGACATACAGCGGATCTTCTTTTTGCAACCCCACTCCTTTTCCGTTCTCTATAAAGATACAAGGGACTCGGTCATTCGTAGCAGCTTGCACATAAGAATAATCGTAACCGATCTCGTTGGGGCAGGGAGTCACTTTTTGGTTCCAATCCACATTGCCATCTCCCAATCCCAAATGCCACTTTCCAACCGTCCCGGTCGTATACCCCGCTTTCTTCATCACTTTCGGGATTGTGACTTGATTTACATCAATGATCAAAGGTGCATTCCCCGGCAATATCTTGGCATCCGGATTCGTCCAAGGATACTTCCCGGTCAGCAAGGAATAACGGCTAGGGGTAGAAGTGGCAGCCGTACAATATCCTTGCGTGAAACGCAATCCCTCACGGGCGACCCTGTCCATACCGGGGGTTTGTATCTGCTGCGCACCGTAACAACTCAAATCTCCATACCCCAAATCATCCGCCTCTATGATAATCACATTAGGGGACTGAGGCAGCTCCTGTCCCATTGACACCCAGGGACAAATACTTCCCAAAATCCAGGTTCCTGATAAAAATAAATGTTTCATATTGTCAATATATTTTTCATATGTAAATAAATTGCGCTCCCTATCTCAAGAGAGCTGTTTAAACCATTAATAAATTGATTTTTTTAGAGTTCAGACAAAACAAAAGAGAGC
>ERZ857882.1651-NODE-1651-length-25468-cov-9.396529_pt1 | contig 25468 bp, 21 predicted proteins | sample MGYA00519697_ERZ857882 | MGnify/ENA primary metagenome ERZ857882 (study PRJEB31778, sample SAMEA3449373) | human gut metagenome | biome: human gut; feature: human-associated habitat; material: faeces | place: United Kingdom | collected 2010/2012 ...
AATCTAATCTGAAATTAAAAATATTTGAAAATGAAGATAAATGACAATGTAGATTCATTTGTTATTTAGGTTACATTTACATGATATTTAATTAGTTATTTTTTTTATATTCCATTTTTCCTTCTGTATCTTATTAATCTCTTCATCAAGTTTCCTACTTAACTTTAAAACCTCATCTGTAAGACCGTGAGATTCATAGAGTTTCTGAAGTTCATATCTAATTTGATTAATTTTAGAATACATAAAACCTCCTTTCGATTGTAAATTATATAAAATTTTACAATTAAAATCAATAAAAAATGCAATATATATACATAAATAGTATATTTAATTCAATTATGTCATAATGCAATAAAAGGTATTTTGATTCTAAACAAAATACAAAATTATACAAAATAAATATTGAATGAATATTTTGTAAATGGTAGTATATGTATATAATACTTATTAATATATAAAATACATATTTGTGTTGCTTTGTATTTTAACCCCAAAAAATACTTAATAAGTATTATAGTAAAATCAAGCAAGAAAAATAACACCTATATTTTATAATTAGGTGTTATTTTGTTTTAAGTTCTATATTTATAATCCTATGCATACAATGTTACCATAATAGAATTTAAGGAGGTGTCATTGGTGGCAGAAAGATTGAGAATTGTTTTAGAGTTTTCTAAGAATAAAGAAAAGGAATTAATTTTATATAAGGAGTTAATTAAATATAGTAATCCAGGATCTATAGTTAAAGATATGCTTTTTGGTACAATTCCTTTACCAAAGATAAAAGGAAGTAAGTAAATTTATGTCTGTACATGTGTGTACGTGTACGGACAAGCTATCTAATAACATTGAAATTTACCAATAGAAATGGGTGAGAGTAGTGATGAGTAAGATAATAGACTTAATTAATTCAATATTCGATAAAGGAGATAAAATAATATTGAATGATAGAGTAGAATTTAGATTAAATTCTAAAGAAAAGATTTTAATAAAGAAATATTGTAAATTAAAACATATATCAACTAGTGAATTTTTTAGATCATTGGCCATGAAAGAAATAGATAATTTTATTAAAGCTGAAAGGTAAATATATGAGTTTAGATATAAAAATAGCCAGTATTAAAAATAAAAACAAGGTAATTGGGAACCATAATATCTTTATTAAAATACCAGCTAATTAATATTATAGTATTAAAGGTGGAGTTAATCCACCCTTAATTATAAAATAATAAATTCGTCAAAAATTCGTCAAAAATTCTAATTAATTTTAATAAATTATAATTTTGCAAAAACACTTTAAACGCCCTATTTAAGTCATTTCTTTAAATGTAGACAAGCTTTAAAAATCTACTGGCAATACAAACTAGAAATCCAGCTACTTTAACACAAACATCAAAGTAGTATAAACAAATTATATTACCTTAAAAAGAAGAAATTTTCTGAATTAAAAATAAATTTAAAAAATACTTGCAATTTAAAATTGCCTGTGTTATTATAAATGAGTAGCAAAAAGCTAACAAAAAAATAGGTTTAATTTGGATAAGTAATTTCTCATTTATTAGAGATTATTATCAATTTGAAATCTTTAATTTAGGAGGAATATTTATGTCAGATAAGACAATAACATGCAGAGATTGCGGAAGTGAATTCATATTTTCAGTAGGAGAACAAGAATTCTACAAGGAAAAAGGATTCGATAATGAACCAACAAGATGTATATCTTGTAGAAGAGCTAAAAAAGAACAAAATAGAAGATAGTTTTGTTTGTAGCAAGAGTTTTGAGTTCATCTTAAAACTCTTTTTTTAATTTAATAAATAAAGTTATTAAGAAAGAGGAAAATAAAGTGAAAAGATAAATAGAGCTGTCTCAAAAGGTTAAAATTAAAAAGTTGAATTATTGATACAATTTATTGGAAATTACTAAAAAATATTGATTTTCAAAATTGTGTAAGTAATTTCTATATAAATTTTATATTTTTAATTTTATATTGCGCGTCAGCACAACTAAGGTTCTGAGTAGCATCCTTTAAAAAAGCTACTTTCCATATAATAAACAAATCCCTTTTAAATTTTTATTATACGTGTTTTCTATGTATCTATAAAATTGTATGTGCTCATATAGTTAATTTCGATAAAATATAAAAAATAGCTCAAATATTTAAAAAGTGCAAACATTTTGTTGAAAAATTTAAAGAAATATAAAGTATAAATATATATACTAGTGTATGAAAACGCATACATATAGTGGTTTCATACAAGGTTAAGATGTATAGGTAAAAAATCAAAATGTATTTCTGGATTTTAGTATGCAATGGATAAAAGACATCATAATGAATGGAATGTGACATTGTAATGAAAAAGAAAGTAAACAAGTCTGACAACAATGTGTGAAATAAATGTAAGAGTGAGTTGTAACAAGGTAGCCTGCTAATAAAATTTCAATAGTAAATGAAGAAAATTACTATAAGTTATATGTGGGATGATGGTATGATAAAAGGCCATGGTAATAATGCTGATCAACTGTATTTAAATACACTTATGAACGTTTTTTAGATATGAAAGCATAGACTGGATCATAAATAGTTTTAGAAATGGTGTTCAACTGGTCTACAGTCTGTTTGGTAAGAAATTTATTTATATAATATTTTGAAAGAATAACTATCAGATATTCACAATTATAAAAAGTATAGCGGTTTTACCGGGGTGATAGTTATAGCTTTTACGTTTAAACCACCTCCTCTGATAACGTTCAGAAAAGGCATCTAGAGAAGTGCTTCTAACGTAATCCACATACAAAAAGGTATCTCAAAGTAAACTCATTTCTGGCATCCATCACTACTTACAGGGCTTTGAAATAGTTCATTAATGCCAAAGAATGATTGATCTAAAAGGGCAATCAGATTGTTCTTTAAGGAAGTCTTCTGTTAGGTATAAAAGCCAAATTGACAATTCATGATTTTCAATTGGTTTCTTAATTCATCCATATGACTATATTGCCTAAGATTACATAAGTTATCAAAATCATAACGAACAATCTTGATAGCATCAACTTTAAGGGGCGTTACCTTACATAATGAATTGGAAGAAAAATATTTAATCAGTTTAGAGTTGATAGTACGAATGAAAAGGTTAGCATAATAAAGCATTCTAGGCATTGGATTGTAATATATGGCAGTATTTTCTGTGACTATTTTTGTATTACCATCTAAAGATTTTAACTTGGAAATCTACTAATCGATATCTTTAGATGCGTGATTAACAGGAGAGGATTGGAAATAACTTCATCAGAAGGGCGAATAGCAGATTATATGCTTTTACTTTTAGAAACATCAATACTTACTGAGGGCATATAAAATTACTTCTTTTATTAATAACAATGGAATTCCAGTGTTTACTCAGTGTATATTCTATCTACTATATTATGACATGGACGTACTGGTAAACAACAGTTCATCCTGCATAAAACTAACTTTGCGAATTAAAGCTGGTTAGAAGTCTTTCTTAGAATCGCTAAGGAAAAGAAACTCCAAACAATTGCATTTTATTCAAGAGATTAAGCAACAAGAAGGATACTGACATGATTAGCTACCATGGATCTTATCCACAACTACATTGTAGTAGAAAGGAAAATAAAATAATGAAAGATAAATTGAAGAGAAATTTTATTGTTGTGATGACTATTATGACTACATTAGTTAATATGGTACCTAGTGCTGTACAAGCACAAGAGGTGCAGCAAAATGGTCTTGTTTCATTGAAAAAAGAAGGCAGCAATTATACTTTTGGTAATGAATATATTACTAGAACATTCAATGTAACAGATGGTAAGTTAAAAACGGACAATATAACAAACTACCGAACAGATACAGAGACTGTATTAACGCCAGAGAACAGTGAGGAGTTTGTGATTAATACACTAGATAATGGCTTAAGTGGTAAGGGAGAGTTTACGCCTCCACAGCAGAAGATAACATACAGTAACGAAAATCCTTGGAATGTGGAATCAGATAGCGTAGCTACAAACGAAGGATCCAATGGCTCACCAAACTTGATGTTTGATGGTGATATAAATACATACTATCATTCACAATATGAGAATAGGAATATAGAGTCACACAATTATCCACATAGCATTACAATTGATTTTAAGGAATCAAAAAACATTCAGTCCATACATTATAAGCAACGAATGCATAATGGAAGACCAACTGAAAGCGGCCGTGTAAAGGACTTTAAGATCTATGCAGCGGATAGAAAAGATGATTTAGCGAATGAAAATAATCTTAAACATGAAGGATCTTTTGAGAATAAAGAAGATACTTATATCAACTTAGATAAAGTAGCAAATGCACAGTTTGTCAAAATTGTATTTGTCAATGCTTATGAATCAACTGATCCAGGAATAAATAAGCAGGTTGCTTGTTGTTCGGAGTTTGAATTCTTTTCAGATAAGGCGACATTCCCGGAAAAAGGGGTAGAAATAATCAAAAGCAGTGAGCTAGAATTAAATGAAGATCCTATAGAAAATACCATTGATGGAGGTAAGACATTAACCTTTAAATTTAAGCCAATTGTTGCACGAGGTGTAGAGTATACCATCAGTGAAGTGATTACAATGAAACATGGTGAGTCATTCATGAGAAAACACTTGGAGATTTCAGTTCCTGAAAACTTGGCTGCTAAAGCGTTAATAAAACATATTGATTTGGAAAATATGAATTTTGCTGAGAAAGATACACAAGGAACTATTGGTCAAACGGATGGTAACTTCTGGACGATACCTGAGCAAAGAAATAATCCTGATATGGGAAATATGAAAGGTGATTATTTAGAATTAGGACAACCTTATTATGTGGGTGCTATGTATTGGGGATGCGAATTCCCAGAAACAGAAAATAAAATCCGTCCTATAGATAATGATGAAAATAAGTATAATGGCTTTATTCGTTATCATTATGGCAAATCTCTAGCAATAGATACACAATTTACAGAGTATAATGACTATAATAATGCAGGTGGTAAAGCAGGGAAAATGGTAACCTGGGATGCGGTAGTGGGTGCTGCAAGAAGTACAGACTACAGTGTTGTGCAGGCTGATTTCTACGAATATATCGAAACAATAGCGACTCCAACAGAGTTTAGACAGCAGTTCAACTCTTGGTATGACAATATGAAAAATATCAATGCAGAAAATATAAAGAGCAGTTTCAATGAAATTGAAAAAGGTTTTACTCAACATGGAGTGAATCCATTAGATTCTTATGTTGTAGATGATGGCTGGATTAACTATAACTCTTTCTGGGATTTCGACAGAAGTCAAAATAAATTTCCTAATGAATTATATGATTCAAGTCTACAGGTAGGTCAGTTGGGATCAAACTTTGGTTTATGGCTAGGGCCTCGTGGTGGATATGGGACTGAAAGAACAATTGCCAATTATATTGTGAGAAATAACTTGGGATCAAGAAATGAAAAACAAAATGATATCAACATTTCTGACGCTCGCTATTTGAATAAATTGCTAAAGGATATCTTTATTGGATATCAGGAGAAATTTGATATTAACTATTGGAAATTGGATGGTATGTTGTTGAATCCTTCAACTAATGCAAGTAATCATCATGTTGTAGGAAACCCACTCTATACAATCAGTGAAACTTATGAGCGTTGGACTGATATGTATGAGGCTATGAGGGAACAGCGCGGAGACAAAGGCTTGTGGATTAATATGACTTCTTATACAAACCCTAGTCCATGGCATTTACAGTGGGTGAACAGTGTTTGGATGCAGAATACTGGTGATACTGGATATGATGATAAATTTAATAATACTGCAGAAGAAGCTATGTTGACTTATCGTGATAATGATTATTATGAATTCTTCAATGAGCGCCAATGGCAATTACCAAATAAATATTTCTATAACCATGATCCAGTTTATGGATTAACAGCAAATGATTCTTATCCATTACATGGAAGACCTCGTCCAGATATTGAATATTCTAATGAAGAAATGAGAAATCATTTATATATGTTAGGTACAAGAGGTACTGCGTTCTGGGAATATTATTATAGCCCATCTATGTTTAATGATGATTTATGGGATATCAACGCAGAAGCTGCAAATTGGATTAAGGATAATTTTAATATTCTTCAAAAGTCAAAAATGTTTGGTGGACAACCTTCAAAAGGTGAAGTATATGGATATTCTTGCTGGAATGGTAGTGACGGAATTATTTCTTTAAGAAATCCGTCTGATAGAGAACAAAGATATACTGTAAAATATGATCGCTTAATAGGGGTTGGTGAAAGTACAAAAGACGTATATGGTAAAGTAGTTGTAGGTGATATTGATAAATATCAGACAGATAAAGCACTGTCTTATGGTGATGAAATTACCTATACATTAAAGCCAAAAGAAGTACTTATTATGCAATATGGTGAAAAAGATACTACAAGTGCTACAATAAAATCAATTCATGGAGATGGAAATAAAGTTGAAGTAGAATTCAACGAGACAATTCGTGAACCAAATAAAGAAAACTTTATTGTTAAGGATGATGTAGTGGAAAGCGTATTGTTAAAAGAAGATCTTCGTACAGTTGAATTAACACTGAAAGAGAAAATAAAGGATGCAACAAATATTGAAGTATCTGTTGATGGGGTACTAGATGTTGTAGGGAATTCATCTAAGGTTTCTGCTGTAAATGACTATTATGAAAATGATATTGTAAATAGTGTTGTGGATCGTATATTAGATGGTAGGGAAATTAATAAAGGAAATGCATACTCTATTGATGGAAATGGTGGATTTAGTGTTACAGGTAAACTCAGCACTACATCAAAAAATGCAGAGATTGTGCGTCAAGAAGGAAGTTATTCTGTAGGTATTGATGATGAAGGCTATTTAACATTCACTTTAGATGGTGTAACAGTAAACTCCAAATATGTTCAGAAAACACGACAACAAGATGGAACTGTAACTTCTGAAACAAAAGGAATAATCGCAGATGGTAAAGAACATCAATTCAGTGCTGTAAAAGAAGTCAATGGTATGTTGAAACTTTATATCGATGGTGAATTGGTAGCTTCTGCTTATGATAAAAACAAAATCAATCCAAATATTGAAAAAGGTGACTTGGTATTTGGAAAGAATTTAGAAGGAACAAGTTCTTACATTACTGTTCTAGATAAGGCATTGGCATATGATGAAGTTTATGATTATGTTGATATTGAAGGTAATGTTATGTCTCGTGCAATAAACTCACAGGTGAAAGTGAGTGCATATGATGTTACGGAAAATAAAGTAGTAGCAGAAAAAGCAGATCGTCCATTCTCTCATTTGAACGATGGAAACAAGAATTATCAAAGTAATTATTTGGAATTAAGAGATACAGCAAATAATAAAAATCATTCTCGTTACATAGAAATTGACTTGGGTTCTGTTCATGAATTGAATAAGGTACACTTAACTCGCTATGCGGACAGAAGAGTTTATGGGCCAACTGTTATTGCGTTGAGTGAAGATAAAGGTTTTACAAATTCTACAATAGTATATAACTCTGACAAAACTGGTAATGTACATAATTTGGGACAAGGAAATGATGAGTTGTATCATGAAACACAAAATGGAAAAGAGGTTACTTTTGAACCTACTAATGCAAGATACATTAGAATTTATGTTAATGGAAGAACTGGAAATCAAGGTACTTCAGATCACATCGTTGAGTTTGAGGCATACGGCACCAAAAAAGCTGAAAATGTATATCGTATTGATTATAGCCGTTTAGATTCACTTGTAAATGAGGAGTTATTTTCTATATACACAAATTCCTCTATTGCAACATACAAGAAAAATGCTGCAGATGTCATTACACAGGCGAAGCAGTTACTGGAAGGTAGAAATGTAAATTCTGATGCAGAAATTGAAGTATTGATTAATAAAATCAATGAATATCGCAATGTGTTGGTAAAACGTGCCGATATAACAGCTGTAGAAGCATATTTGGAAGAAATCGAAGGATTAAATGAGGCAAATTATAGTGTTGAATCTTGGAAAGAATTCGCAGATGCAAAAACAGCATTGCTTAAAGCTTTAGAAAACATAGAGGATTTGGATCAAGAAGCACTGGATACATTGCTATCTGAGTTAAAAGTGGCAAGAGATGAATTGATGCTAGTAGAAACTACACAACTTGGAAATTTAGATTTTGAAAATCCAGAACAAAAACTAGATGAAAATATTCATTATATATATTCTAAGGAAGCTGTAGCACCTGAGGAAAATGAGAATGTAAGAACTGGAGATACCGCAAATATAGGAATTTTGCTAACTGCTATGTTACTAGCAGGTTCAGGAATTACTGGCTTTCTTTGAAGAAGAAAAAGAAATAGAGAAAAGTCAATAGACCAATATAGCTCATATCTAATACATTAATAAATAGAGTCTTGTAAAGGCTCTATTTTTTGCTGTTCCTAAGTATGGTTAATTTAAATTCTTCCTTTTAATATACTATTTGTATTCTGGCATAGACCTAAGATGATATATTAGAAATAAGACTTTTATACTTTATTCATAAAAAGTAAGTGTTATAATATAATTGCTCTTTATAAGGGAGGGATAATATGAATTTAAGAAATATGATGAACTCATTATTAAAGCTCGGATCTTCTATTTCTAAGAACAATGGAAGAAGTATATTTAAAGAAGGCTTAGTTAATAAGGTTATAAGCAAAAAGATAGATAATACCTATCATATTTATGGAAGAGTAATGGATAATAAAAATGAATACTGTATACATATAAAGTTTGATTTAAAAGATGAAGTGAAAGCGGTTAAGTGTACTTGCAATCAATTTGAGGAAAATAGTAGAGAAATAAATAACTATATATGTGCTCATATAGTTGCAACTATGTATAAGTTTTACTATGAGGCTTATACTAAGATTCAAAAACAAAAAATTATAAATAATAATAGCAATAACATTAATAAAAATAATGATAATTGCAATAGTAATGATAATAAATTCATTAATAATATAAATAAACCTTTAAACCTTGATATAAAACTAAAACAAATTAAAGTCAATAATAAAAATGAATATTATCTTGAATTAAGAGCAGGAAAAGAAGGAACTATAGCAGTTGAAGCTTTAGGGAAATTTTTATTTGAAGAAGATAATAAGTTTAAATATAAGGATTACTTAATTATAGATTTCTTAAGAAAAAAACTTAAGGCAGATAGAAGCAGAATTACAAATGGTAGAAGCTTTAAGCTTTATGATAATGAACTTAAGGAATTATTAAATTTAATAGATAATAAAAAAGAAATACAATTAAATTATGATTATATGAATTATACATCTGTAATTCATAAGGAAGATATTCCTTTAATTTTTACTATAAAGAAAAAAGGTGAAGCAATAATAGTAAAACCTCAAAAGAAAAGTATTATCCCTTTAAATAGTGACAGAGATATATGGCTTTATGAGAAAAAGATATATTTGCCTAGTGAAAAACAATTAAAATATTATAAACCTTTATATGAAAAACTAAGGGAAAAGGATACTTTAGTTTATAAAGATACATATAATAACTTAAAAAAGATAGTATTTATTTTAGGAGAAATATCAAGAGATATTATTATAGATGAAAGCATTAAAGAGCAAATAAATAAGATTAATATGCCAAAGTTTTATATAAGCAAAGAAGGATCTAATATTTATTGCACTTTAAAAATAGAATATATTAATAGCTTAGATGGAATAAAAGATGCAAAAGCTATTGAGAAATTAGAAATGACCCTTGAGAGATATAGATTTATAAAAAAAGATGAAAGATTTATATTTATAGGGAATGAAGAAGAAACTTACACCTTGCTAAAAGAAGGAATAGAATATTTAAATAAAATAGGAAAAGTAAGTTTATCTAAAGAATTCAAAGATATGAACTTAATAGATTCAAGCAGTATATTTAGTTTTTTAAGAGAGGAAAATGAAAGCTTTTATTTTCAATATAAAGTAGAAGGCTTAGAATACAGAAAAATCCCAGAGGTTTTAAATGAAATAAGAAAAGGTAGTAATTTTTATAGAACTAAGAAAAATAGCTTTCTAGATTTACAGGATGAAAAAGTAGTTGGATTTTTTAGAGGAATAGAAGAGTTGAATTTATTTAATAATGTGTATAAAGAAGAAATTTATGTGGATAAATTTAATTTGCTACATTTACAAAATAATATAAAAAATAAAAAATTACCATTTATATCTGGAGAAGAAAAGATAAATATTTTATTAGAAAAGTTAAAAAATAAAGATAGGGAATATATTGTTCCTGAAAATTTAAATGCTAACCTTAGAGAATATCAAAGGATAGGATATAACTGGCTAAGGACTATTGAAGAATTAGGTTTTGGAGGAATACTTGCTGATGATATGGGACTTGGTAAAACTATTCAAACTATAACACTATTATTATCTAAGCCAGGAAAGAAAAGCTTAATTGTTACGCCTACTTCTGTTTTATATAATTGGAAAAATGAGTTTGGAAAATTTGCTGAAGGCTTAAAGATTGGAATTATCCATGGAGGCTTAAAAGAAAGAAGTAAGATTTTAGATAGCTATAAAGAATACGATGTTTTACTAACAACTTATGGAACTTTAAGAAGAGATTTGAAACTATATGAAGATAAGAGTTTTGACTTTTGTATAATTGATGAGGGTCAAAACATTAAAAATAAAGCTTCAAAAATTTCAGAAGCAGTTAAGTCTATAAAAGCAAATACTAAAATAGCTTTAACAGGTACACCTATTGAGAATAATTTACTAGAATTATGGTCAATTTTTGATTTTATAATGCCTATGTACTTATTTTCTGTAGAAAAGTTTAAAGAAAAATTTATGAAGGGTAATGATGAGGACTTAAAAGAATTAAAGGAGCTTATTTCTCCCTTTATATTAAGAAGGTTAAAAGAAGAAGTATTAGATGAATTACCCGAAAAGATTGAAAAGGAATATATAATTCCAATGTCAACTAAACAAAGGCAAGTTTATAACTCCTATATGAGAGAAGTTAAAAAGAAATTAAAGGAAAATAAGGACAATAAGATATTAATATTTTCTTTTCTTACAAAACTACGCCAATTATGTTTAGATCCATCTCTTTTAATAGAAGATTTTAAAGAAGAAAGCTCTAAGATTAAAGCAATTGAAGAAATAGTAGAAGAAGCCTTAGAAGGTAATAAGAAAATTATTATCTTTTCACAATTTACTTCAGCTTTAAATAAAATAGGAAATAAGTTAAAGACTAATAATATTAAATATCTTTATTTAGATGGAAGTATTAATGCAAAGGAAAGATTAAGACTAGCTGAAGAATTTAATGAGGGAAATACAAATATATTTTTAATTTCCTTAAAGGCAGGAGGAGTAGGACTTAATTTAACATCTGCAAATATAGTTGTACATTTTGATCCATGGTGGAATCCAGCAGTTGAAAATCAAGCAACAGATAGAGCCTATAGAATAGGTCAAAAAAATATTGTGGAAGTTATAAAGCTAATTTCTAAAGATACAATAGAAGAAAAAATTATTAGATTACAAGAAGAAAAGAAGGAATTAATAAGTAAGGTAATTGACGGAAATATGTTAACAGGAGAAAAACTAAATTCAATTACAGAGGAGGAATTACTAAATCTTTTTAGTTAGTAAAATAATATGGATATATATACAATAGGTCATTCAAATTATACAATGGAAAAGTTAATACAGATGCTAAGATATTTTAATATTAATACTGTTGTAGACATTAGAGGAACTCCTTATTCTAAATATAATGTTCAATTTGATAAGGAAAGAATAAAATACACCTTAACCAAGGCAGGTTTTATATATATTTATATGGCTAAGGAGCTAGCAGCAAAAAGAGAAAATAAGATTTCTTATAATAAGGAAGGCTATTCAGATTTTGAAAAAGTAGTACAAGAAGAAGATTTCTTAAGGGGAATAGAGAGACTTAAGGATGGTTGCACTAAAGGATATAGAATTGCTTTGCTTGGAGCTATGCAAGATCCAATTAGATGTCATAGAAGTATTTTGGTTGGAAGAGCTTTGAAAGAGGCTGGATTTAATGTAATGCATATTTTAGATGATTTAAGTATAAAGGATCAAAATTATATAGATGAAAGACTTTTAGATAAGTATTTTCCAGATAGAGGACAATTAACAATTGATGCTTTATTAGGAAATGAAAAATCCAGAGAAGAAATGATAGATGAAGGTTATAGAATGGCAAACAAGGAAATAGGATATAGAATAGAAAATTTATCTATCAAGAAAGAGTAGTACTAAAGGGGGATTAGAATTTGAGATATGTAATAGTATGTGTAGTAAAAGGAGAAGCAGGAAGATTTAATAATGAAATGAGAAGAGATATTTTTAAGAAGTTTAATGCAAAGTCATCTAAACTTCCAGCTCATTTTACTATAAAAGCTCCATTTGAATATGAAGGAAGTATAAAGGAATTAGAAGAGGAATTATATAAGTTTTCTAATGAAGTAGAAAAGGCTCCATTTACTATGGACAAATATAATCACTTTGATGATAGAGTTATCTATATGGATGTTAATATGTCTAAAGAAGGAAAAGAACTTCATGATAAGTTAATAGATTTATTAGATAAATTTGAATATATTAATTTTAATAAAAAGGATGGAAAAGATAAGGTATTTCATGTAACTTTAACTTCAAAAAAAGTTCCACCTATTTTTAATGACTTATGGAATTATGTGAATCTGTATTCCTTTAATTTTAATTGTTATTTTGATAATATAAGCATTTTTAAGTGGGAAGATAGAACATGGAAGCTTTATAGAGAGTTTAAAATAGGAAATAAAAATTAGTAATTATCTATAATGTAAAAATGGAGCTGTCACAGCATCTCCTTAATTAAAAATGTATAATGTAAAATGTAGAATTATTGATGTAATTCGAAAGGAATTATTAAAAATATAGCTTATTTTAGGAACTCCTAATGGAGTTTCTTCTTTTTTACAATGTGACAAAGTTTCATTAATTATATACAGAAAATACACATTTAATAAAATGATATTTTATTAAATATAATAATAAACAAAATTTAACAAATAAGATTAATTTATAGTATTTTAATAATTATATGTTGATTTTATTAACATTTTAATATATTATATATTTAAATTAAAACAAAAAGGACTTACAAGGGGGACAAAAATAATGGAAGAAAATAGAGAACAATGGGGATCGAAGCTTGGGTTTATCCTTGCTGCAGTAGGTTCAGCAGTAGGGCTTGGAAACATTTGGAGATTTCCTTACATAGCTTATACTAATGGTGGTGGAGCATTCTTAATTCCATATTTCTTTGCTATTTTTACAGCAGGGATTCCGTTATTAATATTGGAGTATGGATTAGGGCATAAGTTTAGAGGATCAACACCTCTAGCAATTTCAAAAGTAAATAAAAAATGGGAATGGCTTGGATGGTGGCCAACTATCAGTGCTTTTGTAATTTTAACTTATTATTCTATGATTTTAAGTTGGGCTTTTAACTATTTAAGATTTAGTTTTACAAAGCTTTGGGGAAGTGATACAAATGCATTTTTCCACAATGATTTCTTAAAGCTTACAGAATCGCCATTTGAATTTGGAGGATATGTTTTACCGATATTATTTGGAATATTGATAGTTTGGATTATTAATTGGTTTATTTGTTATAAGGGAGTTAAAGGTGGAATAGAAAAAGCTAATAAAGTACTTTTACCTACTCTTATAGTTATTATGATAATTATTGCTATAAAAGCAGTAAACTTAGATGGAGCTTCAATAGGATTAAATACGTTATTTACACCAGATTGGTCTAAGGTTATGCAACCAAAGGTTTGGGTAGCAGCCTATGGGCAAGTTTTCTTCTCATTAAGTTTAGCAATGGGAGTTATGATGACTTATTCAAGTTATTTACCTAAGAAAACTGATATTAATAATAGTGCATTTATGACTGCTTTTGCAAATTGTGGATTTGAATTTTTATCTGCAATAACTGTATTTGCAATTTTAGGTTTTATGGCAAATTCAAGTGGGGTTCCAATGAGTGAAGTAGTATCAAGTGGAGTTGGACTTGCTTTTGTAGTTTTCCCACAAGTATTTAGTCAAATGGGTGCTTTAGGAAACTTAATAGCAATACTATTCTTTGTTTGCTTACTATTTGCTGGAGTAACTTCTTCAGTATCATTAATAGAAGCAGTTGCAGCACCATTTATTGATAAGTTTGGATGGTCTAGAAATAAAGTAGTTGCTACTATTTGTTTATTAGGTATCGGAATAGGAAGTTTTTACTCAACAGGAGCAGGACTTTATTTATTAGATATAATAGATAACTTTATAAATAACTATGGAATAGTAGTTGTTGGATTATTAGAAGTAGTATTAATTGGCTGGATTGCTAGCCCAGAAATAATAAGAGAACATACAAATTCAATTTCTTATTTTAAAATAGGTAAGTGGTGGAATATTTGTGTTAAGTTTGTTACACCATCAATATTAATATATATGTTAGTTCAAAGTATAATTACTGAAATAAAAACACCTTATGGAGGATATGAAGCTTCAGCTTTATTTGCTTATGGATGGAGCATAATTGGATTTGGAATAATATTAGCATTAATAATTAGTAAAAATAAATGGAAAAATAATAGTATATTAAATTAATTGTAGTAAGAGGAAGGAGTAATTAATATGTCAGCAGTAGCAGTAGGATTTTTTACTTTAGGAGCAGTTGTATTATGGGGGGGATTAGTACTAACCCTTGGAATAACAATGTATAATGAGAAAAGAGAGAGAGCTTAATTAATATAAATAATTTAAAATATAATGCTAGCTAACTTAAAGATTTAGAGGTTATAGCTAGCATTATATTTTTTGTATTTAGAGCTCTATATAATATGTAGAAATTGACAGTAAATATTGCTGATGCTATACTTAAAGCCATAATAAGAGTATATATGGGGTGGGTTATATGTCTACAAAAAGAGTTACAATGAAAGATATTGCAAGAGAAGCTGGAGTTTCAACAGCTACTGTTTCATATGTATTAAATTATTCTAAAAAAGAAAATATAAGCCACGATACAAGAATGCGTATTTTTGAAGTAGCCAATAAACTAAATTACATTCCTAACATGAATGCAAAGTCCTTAGCAAGTAAAAGAAGCTATATGGTTGGGATAATAATTAATATGGAAGCTAAGAACAAAAAGAGTAAGATATATCAATATTATGATTTATCAAGGGAAATTCAAAGAAAGTTAAATGCTCTAGGCTATGACATTCTATTACTTACAACAAAAGAGATGGAAAAAGATGTAACAATTGGGCAAAAGAGGTCCCTTGAGGCAGTATTTATTGTTGACTTAGATGAGGAAAGATTTAAAGAAATTGCTAGCAAATTTTTTGTTCCTGCAATATTTATAGAAGGATATATAGAAGATGATATATTTTGTAAAATTCTAACAGATTACAATTCTGTATTAGATAAGGCTGAAATAATTCTAGGTAATGACTTCTATGTAGTTATGGAGGATTATTCAAGCAAAAAAGCTTTAGAAGATATATCTAAGAGAATACCTATGGAAGATATATTTATTAATAGATATGACAGTGATTTAAAGGAATTTATAAAGAATAATAAAGATAAAAAAGCTTTAGTAATAGGTGAAGTGCTCGGAATGCAAGTAGAGAAGTATGTAGATAATAAAAATATCTGTGTAGTAGTAAATTCAGAAAGAGATCATATGCTTTTAGAAGATACTAAAAGAATAATTGTTAGTAATAGAGAAAAAGCTGAAAAAGCAGTTGAAGTTATGGAGAAGCTACTAAGACTTGATAATCATGGAGATATTAATAATATTTCATATATAAAACCTCTAGAAAAATAAATAAAACTATTATGGAAAATTGTGCAAATATACAAAAGTACAATTTTCCTTTTTTTATAGGTATAAAAATTTAAGTAATTAACAAAAAGATAAAAGCCTTAGGAAAGGTATGTAAATTCTAATAGTTAATCTTTTTACTTTTAGTTAAGAAAATAAATTAAGTAGTTTTTATAAAAAGTTAATAAATATAGAATTGGTAAATATTCTAAAAGTTAAAATGTGCATATAAAATCATTGATATTAAATTGTTAATAGACTATAATTTCAATAGGTTAAGCGTATAAGTAAAATATAAGTTATCCTAAACAAAAGAAGTATTTAATTAGATTATGTCAGAGAGGAAGGTTTTGATGAAAAGAAAAAAATCATTAATTTTATCAATTTTTTTCTGGGGAAGTGGTCAGTTTTTCATTTGTAAGCAAAGATTAAAAGGTCTTATAATTTTTGCACTACAATTACTAATGATATCTTTAGAAGTATTAAATGGATATTGGATTGAATATTTTGCAGGCTATGTAAATGGTTTCTCCATTAGACTCCATGGAGGATTCTTTACAAAAGGTTTTTGGGGGTTAGTAACCCTAGGAGAAAAGGCAGGAGGAAAGTACGGAGATCATTCTACTATGTTAGTTATTAATGGAATGATTGCTATATTTACTTTAATCCTATTTATAGGTGTATATATATAATCTTAGAGATGCATATTTAACTGGTAAGACAATTGATGAAACTTCTGAATATTTAACTTCACTGGAATATTTTAAGAAAACTAAAAATAGGAACTTCCATTATATGGTTGTAATACCTATAGGAATTGCATTTTTATTTGTAGTTGTTATGCCTATAATATTTTCAATATTAACAGCATTTTTAAATTACAATAGGGATCATCTTCCACCAGGTAAATTGTTATCTTGGGTTGGACTTTATAACTTTAAAAAATTATTTACAGTACCTATTGGTCTCAAACATTTTTTAAGGTGTTAATATGGACAGTTATTTGGACATTAATAGGGACCTTATCATCATATTTTTTAGGAATGTTTCAAGCTATATTAGTAAATCATAAATCAGTAAAATTTAAAAAAGTATTTAGGACTATATTAATTTTACCTTGGGCAATTCCACAAATGATTTCTCTATTAGTATTTAGAAATCTGTTAAATGGACAATTTGGACCATTAAATACCCTTTTATTAAAGCTTGGGATAATATCAGAAAATATACCATTTTTATCTGATCCCCTAATAGCAAAAGTTACTGTACTAGTAGTTAATTTATGGCTTAGCTTTCCAATGTTTATGGTTATGATGCTAGGAGTATTTGCAAATTTAGATAAAAGTCTTTATGAAGCAGCCTACATTGATGGTGCAGGAAAGTTTCAAGCCTTTAAGAAAATAACATTTCCATTAGTATTTAAAGCTACTATTCCAAATTTAATTATGAGTATGGCAGCAAATTTTAATTCATTTGGAGCAATTTACTTCCTAACTCAAGGTGGACCTATAAATGAAAAGATGCAGTTTGCAGGAGATACAGATATTTTGATTTCATGGATATACAAGCTTACATTAAATCAACAAATGTATGATATTGCTGCTGTAATGAGTGTTTTACTATTTATTATTGTAGGTGGTGTTTCTTATTGGAACTTCAAAAGAACAGTATCCTTTAAGGAATTGTAGGAGGTAATAATTATGAGAAAGAAGATAACAGCTTTTTTAGTAAATACAGAACTTATTATTATGTCTTTAATTGTTATTGTTCCAGTTATGTGGATTATTCTATCTTCTTTTCAAAGAGGAAGTGGGCCATCAACAGGTATTAATTTAAGGGAAATAACTTTAGATAACTATAGAAGGTTATTTTCAGAGACAAATTATGCTACATGGTTTTTTAATACTTTAAAGATTGCAATAGCAAGTACTTTCTTCTCTTTAATTTTAATTATGTTAACATCTTGGATTATGTCACGTTTTAAGTTTAAAGGAAAGAAGACAAGCCTTATGGCAATAATGATTTTATCAATGTTCCCAACCTTTTTATCAATGACGGCAATATATACTTTATTTTTAATATTAGGTTTAGTAGGAAAGCCTATAAGTATGGTGATAGTCTACTCTGTAGGGGCTATACCTTATAATACATGGTTAGTAAAGGGCTATTTAGATGGTGTACCATATGCAATTGATGAAGCTGCATATATAGATGGATGCTCTAGATTCCAAGCCTTCTTCAAAATAATACTTCCTATGTCAAGACCAATTATTACTTATTGCGCAGTATCCCAATTTATGCTTCCTTGGATGGACTTTATTTTACCAAATATATTATTATCAAATGATAAATCTAAAACTTTGGCAGTTGGATTATTTGCATTAATAAATGGAAAAGAAAGTATTAATTTCACTATATTTGCAGCTGGTGCTGTACTTATAGCTATACCAATTACAATAGTATTTATTATTTTTCAAAAATATTTAGTTCAAGGTATTTCAGCAGGAGCTGATAAAAATTAGTTTGGAGGGTATAAAATGAAATTTAAAAAGATAATCAATTTATGTTTAGTTGCATCTATGTTACTTGGAGCTTTAAGTGGTTGTTCTAAAAAAGAAATACCAACTGATGAAGACAACAATGTTAAAGAGGAAGCAGCAGAATTAAAACCAGAAGAAGGAGCAGAATTATCCTTCTGGGTACTTTCTGGAGATGCTGAATTTGGTAAAGCTGTAGCAGGAGAATTTGAAGCAAAATATGGTGTGAAAGTAGAAGTTCAAGAAGCTGGTTTTGATGTTGTTAATAAAATGATGTTAGATGGTCCATCAGGTAATGGAGCAGATGTATTTGTAGCACCACATGATTTATTTACTACAGCAAAGGATTCAGGTGTAGTAGCAGAACTTAGCTCAAATGCTAGTAAAATAGTAAAGGATCAAGTTTCAGAAGTAGCAGTTAAAACAGTTACTGATGATGGAAAGATATATGGAGTCCCTGTATCTGTAGAAACCTATGCACTTTTATATAATAAAGATTTAGTTAAGGGTGAACCAGCTACAACTATGGAGCAAATAAAAGAAGAAGCTCTTAAATATAATGATCCAAGTGCAAATAAATTCTGGTATCTAACTGTACCAACAGATGGATTCCCAGCTTATCCATATTTAAGCTTAAATGGATTTGAACTTTTTGGACCAGATGGTAAAGATGGAGATAATCCAGGATTTAATACTGAAGAATTTAAAAAAGGCTTAGAAAATATTGCTAAGTTAAAGGAATTTATCCCTATTAAAGCAGATGATTTAAAAATGGAAACAATGACACTTCTAGAACAGAATTTTAAAGATGGAAAAACTGCTTACTATCCAATAGGACCATGGTTAATTAAATCTTTAAAAGCTGAAAATGTTAACTTTGGAGTTACTAAGCTTCCAACATTAGATGGAAAGCAAATGAAGTCTTTAAGTGGAGTTCAAAGTGCTTATGTTTCATCTTACTCTAAATATCCACAGGCAGCAGAATTATTAGCAACTTTCTTATCATCAGATGAAGCTGCACAACTTTTATATGAAAAGTCATATAAGATTACTGCGAAAAATGATATATCAAATGTAAAGGGATTAAATGATATATCAAATGTAAAGGGATTAAAGGAAGATAAAGATTTAAGTGTATTTACTGAACAATTTAAGAATTCAGTACCTATGCCAAGTACAAAGAGAATTTCATATTATTGGACAATAATGCAAAGCGTTTTAAATCCTGTATTTGATGGGAAAATGACACCAGAAGAAGGAGCAAAAAAAGCACAAAGTGATTTTGAAGCTTTAGTAACAAGTGAATAATGAAGGGAGAATCAGCATGAATTTTGCAGCTGTTATACATGAGCCTAAAAGTTCTTATTCATATGCATATAGTAAAGACAAGCTGCATATAAGGATAAAAACATCTAAAAATGATGTGGAGGCTATTGAACTTTTAGCTGTAGATCCATTCAATTGGATACCTAGGAATGATGGAACAGGAATATATGATTTTGATAAAGAATCAGTATATAGGATTAAAATGATAAAAGAACAGATTACTAGGGACCATGATGTTTGGTTTGCAGAAATTAATGATATTAATTGGAAGAGAATTAAATATTGCTTTATACTTGAAAATAATAATGAAAAGTATATTTTAGGAAGCCATCACAGGCTTCCTTATACAAAGGATGAAAGTAAACTATATGACTTGTTTAATTATTTTAATTATCCTTATATAAATGAAGAGGATGTTTATAAAGCACCAGAATGGGTAGCTGATACTATTTGGTATGAAATATTTCCTAAGAGCTTTTATGGTTCAAATGGGAAAAATAATGGAGATTTAGCTGGTATTATAGAAAAGCTTGATTATATTAAAGATATGGGGTTTAATGGATTATATTTAACTCCAATCTTTGAATCACCTAGCGATCATAAATATGATACTACAGATTATTTTAAAGTAGATAAAGAATTTGGTAATAATGAAATCCTAGGAGAGTTAGTTAAAGAAGCACATAACCGTGGAATTAAGGTTATGTTAGATGCTGTATTTAATCACTGTGGATTCTTCCATCCCTATTGGCAAGATGTTATAGAAAAGGGCTCTGAATCTAAATATTTTGATTGTTTTTATGTATTAGATGAAAATAAGCCTATAATATATGGAGAAGTGAAAAATGGTGTGCCACAAGAAGCACCAAGGGAAGAATTAAATTATTATACCTTTGCATTTACACAATCAATGCCAAAATGGAATACAAGCAATCCTATTGCAAGAGAATATCTACTAAATGTAGCCTGTTATTGGATAGAAAAATACAATATTGATGGTTGGAGGCTTGATGTTTCAAATGAGGTTTCTCACGATTTCTGGAGAGAGCTTAGAAAGAGAGTAAAGGCTATAAAGCCAGATATATTTTTACTAGGAGAAAATTGGGATAATTCATATCCATGGCTTCAAGGAGATCAATTTGATTCAGTTATGAATTATGAATTCTTAATACCTATGTGGTCTTTCTTTAGACTTAATAACTCTTCAAAAGTTAAATATAATGTAGAAGAATTTAAATTTGAGATTAGTAAATTGCTAGTAGGATATCCAAGGCATTTAACTAAAAATCTATTTAACCTTTTAGATAGCCATGATACTGAGCGTTTGTTAAATGTAGTAGATGGGAAAATAGACGTAGCAAAACTTGCATATATATTATTATTTACCTTTCCAGGCTCACCTTGTATTTATTATGGAAGTGAAATTGGGATGACAGGTGGAGAACATAGCAATAGACAACCTATGATATGGGAAAAAGAAAAACAAAATCAAGAGTTAATTTCATTGATAAAAAGACTAGTAGATTTAAGAAAATCTCATGAAAGCTTTAAAACAGAAAATTTTAAGTGGGTAAATATAGATACAAAAACTAATACCCTAATGTACAAAAAAGAATCAGAAGAAGAAATCTTATATGTAATTTTAAATAACGATAACACAGATATAGAAATACCACTACCTGAAGAATTAAAAGACACAACCTGCATAGATTGCATAGAAGAAAAAGACATTATACTAAATAAAAATATTAAGGTTTTACCTTTTGAATATAAAATATACATTCAAAATAAATAATATATATCATTAATGAGTAAGAGAGCGTTTGAAATATGCTCTCTTATTAAATGCATAATGCGTAATTGATAATGCATAATTAAGGAAATAACTCAGACAAGCTGAGTTATTAAAATTTATAAATTCCTCAGGAATTTAATCATTAATTTTTTCATTTTTTCATGCTGACTTTGCTTCAGCAAAGAAGCTCTTCATTCTTAATTTGATTAATTTTCCAAAACTCCGAAGGAGTTTTCACCATAATTATGCATTACGCATTATCCATTATCCATTAATCCTATACTATTCTCCATGGTTCTTCTATTTTTTCTTCTGTTATAGTATATTCGATTTGATTAGTAGTTTCTCTAGGAAGTTTAAGCTTCTTAAGTTTGGCAGTAAACTCCTGAGAGAAAACTTTTACTACTTTACCTATATTTTTTGTGGAATTATTAAAGACTTCAAAAGGTGTTAAGAATTTTTTACTATCTCTAAATTCATCTAAATACTTAATTGCTTCATTTGAAGCGTCAATTGCAAAGTCATTAATTTCTTCTATTGTATTTTTATTAAAGTTTTCTGGATATTTAACTTCTAAAACTATTCTATAGCTTATAGTTCTTCTTTGTTTGCATGGAACTTTTACAGTTAAATCATTTCCTTCAACATCACCTAAGTAATTTACTAAAAAATCATCTCTTTCTTCAGGAATTTCCACTGAAGATAATACTCTTGTGTAAGTATGCTTAATTTCATCAAGTTTAAATTCTTTCTTAGTTTGAGTTAATGATTCTTTTCTTGTACTTTGACTTTCGTTAGGATCACTTCTATAGCATATAAATGAATCTATTCTTCTTAAGTCTAATCCAAAGAAAACCCAAGTTCCTCTAAACCAACGTAATCCTGAAACACTTCTCCTATCAACATTTAACAAGAATGCCCAGTAATTTCTACCGCCTCTTTCCCAAATGTAAGTAAATTTGAATAAACAAAAACTAATAGATCCAGGACTTACAGCTTTAGTTTGAGACCCTTTCCCTTTAGGCCCACTAGTTCCTCCACTTAAACTTTTAACGCCAGGACTATCTTTTGAAGGAGTGAAGTTAGGTGGTGGACCAACATTTAAGTTACTTCCTTGATTTGGACCACCTGGAAAGCCAGGAATTTGATTTGGACCACCTGGGAAGCCGGAAATTGGATTAGGGTTCATTGGCTGAAAGTTTGAAAAAGGAGGAGGTCTTAAGCTAGAATCATCTTGATAAAGAATTGAATCATCATCGTTAAAATTCATAAATAAACTCCTGATAGATTATTTTATAATTTATTATAGGAGAAAATTTGAAGAATGTTACATATATTAGTTGTTAATTAAATAGTTTGCATTTTAAAGTTATGGGGTGGTTTTTTGGGGATAAATATTAGAGTTGCAAAAGTGAAAGATTACAAAAGTATATGTAATATTTCTAAAGAATTGCATTTATATCATGTAAAAAATAGACCAGATATATATAAGCAAGAAAGAAAGCCAATTTGTAAAAGTTATTATAATGAAATTTTAAAGGATAATGATATAGAATTAATAGTAATCACAGTAGAGGAAAAAGTTGTTGGGTATACAATTATTAGATATGTGGATTTAAAGAATATAGATTTGTTAAAGGATAGATATTATGCATATATAGATGAAATTTGTATTAAAGAAACTTTTAGAAGACAGGGTTTAGGGAAATTTTTATTTGAGTATATTTATAATTTAGTAAAAAATAAAGGAGCAGATTCCTTAGAACTTGGGGTTTGGAGCTTTAATAAAGCAGCATTGGAATTTTATAAAGCAATGGGAATGGTAGAGAAGAACATTAGAATGGAGAAGAAATGAATAGTAAATTAAAAAATGAAAGAATGAAAAAAATTATGGAGTGAAAGAATGAAAAATAAGCATTAGAGATTAGAATAAGTAAAAAGGAATAGTGAAAAAGTAAGATCGAAATTTAGAGGTAAGGGATAATTATAAAGTTTAATTTGTGAATAACTTTCATAATTCCGAATAAAGTAAGGAATTATTACCTTTAGTATAGAAGGAGATAAATATTATATGAGGTTGACTTTGAGATTGCGAGGTCACAGGAATATAATATTTATCTCCATATTATTTTGTCGAAATATTTGTTTTAGAATTTGTTTACATTTATCTTTAATGTGTATATAGTATACATATACAGTATTTACGGAAAATACAGTTAATGAGGTGAGATAGTGAAGATATTAATTAGTAATTCTTCAAAGCTTCCTATTTATGAACAGATAGTTAATTCTATTAAGGAAGCTATTGTAGTTGGAGAGTTATCGCCAAATGAAAAATTACCTTCTATAAGATCCCTAGCTAAGGATTTAAATATAAGTGTAATAACAACTAAAAGAGCCTATGAGGAATTAGAAAATCAAGGGTTTATAGAAACAGTAGGAGGTAAGGGGTGTTATGTTTCTTTTTTTAATAAGGAGTTAGTTTATGAAGAAAAGCTAAAAGAGGTAGAAGAAAAACTTCAGGATGCTTTAAGTATAGCTAGATCTATAAAATTAGATAAAAGTGATATTAAAAGTATAATAGATTTACTTTATGAAGGAGAGTAATATGATTAAGGTTGAGAATTTATGTAAAAGAAGAGGAGAATTTAAACTTGAAAATATATCTTTTGAGTTAAAAGAAGGATATATTATGGGGCTAATTGGACCAAATGGTTCAGGAAAAACAACATTAATTAAACTTATTCTTGGGTTATTAAAGGCTGACGAAGGAGAAATTAAAATTTTTGATAAGGATATTTTTGAAGATGAAATTTATGTAAAAGATAATATAGGATTTGTATTTGATAATTTTAATTTTTATCAACATCTAAATATTAAAGATTACAAGAGAATATTGAAAAATTCTTACTCAAAATTTGATGAAAAATTATTTAATTCTTATATAGAAAGCTTTGGAATAAAAAATAAAAGCTATATTGGAAATTTATCAAAGGGAGAGACCATAAAGGTAATGGTAGCTGGAGCACTATCCCATGATGCAAAGCTTATAGTTTTAGATGAGCCAACAGCAGGATTAGATCCATTAGCTAGAAAGGATATATTAAAGCTATTACAGGAAGTAATTGAGGATGGAAGTAAAAGTGTTATTATTTCAACTCACATAACTTCAGATTTAGATGGAATTACAGATTATATAACATTTATTAACAATGGGAAATTGATTTTTACAGAGGATATGGAATGGATAAGGGAACGCTTTAGGCTATTTAGAGGCTCAAAAGAAGAATTAAAAAATAGTTATTTAAATTTTATATCCATAAAGAAAAATAAATATTTTGAAGAAGGTTTATTTGTAAATAATAAGGACTTAGTTAATGAAAATATAAGTATTCCAACCTTAGAAGATATTATGTATCACTATATAAAGGGGGAAAAGTAATGCTTCAATTAATTAAAAAAGATTTATTAGTGGCACTTAAGATAAAATCCATAAGGACAGTTATATTTACCTGTATAGTAGGTTTATTTCTATTTAGTACATTTTCATATATATTTCCAACAATTCTACCTATAATTATTACTTATATGATAGTTATGAATAGTTTTTATTATGATAGCTTAAATGAAAGTGAAAGCTATATATTAAGTATGCCAAATAAAAGAGAAGATATAGTTTATTCAAAATATATATTGATACTTTTAATATTGTTTCTATCAAACATTTTAATGTATATATTATTTGGATTAAATATATTTAATTCAACAAGAGTAATGGTTTTACAAGATGTAGTTGTAAGTAGCATAACGATATTAGTTGGTTTTTCAATTATTATTCCTGTTGTTTTTAGG
>ERZ857882.1655-NODE-1655-length-25401-cov-6.338554_pt1 | contig 25401 bp, 23 predicted proteins | sample MGYA00519697_ERZ857882 | MGnify/ENA primary metagenome ERZ857882 (study PRJEB31778, sample SAMEA3449373) | human gut metagenome | biome: human gut; feature: human-associated habitat; material: faeces | place: United Kingdom | collected 2010/2012 ...
GTGCGGCAAAATTTTGCCGCACGGCTTTTTCTCTCTTCAGCGCCGCGGGGAGCGATCAACCCCGGTTGCTGGAGGCCTTGGCCAACAGGCGGAGCAGTTCCAGATACAACCACACCAAGGTAACCAGGATGCTGAACGCGCAATACCACTCCATGTATTTCGGGGCGGCGCGCTGTTGCAGCTGATTGACCAGTTCGAAGTCCATGGCCAGATTCAGGGCGGCTACCAGCGCAGCGAAAGCCGTAACGCCGATGGAAAGGGCCGAGGTGCCCATCAGGAAATTGGTGCCGCTGCCGAAAAGGCTCATGATAAACAGGATGAGATACACGGCGGCGATGCCGATGGTGGCGGCCGTTACCACTCCGACGAATTTCTGGGTTACTTTGATCACGCCGCTGCGGTAGAGGATGAGCATGATGAAGAACGTAGCGACGGTGGCCAGGATGGCTTGTCCCACGACGGCCATCGGCGCGCCGAAATACACCGGGATGGCCAGCGAAGCGCTACCCAGTACCAGTCCCTCCAGCACGGCGTAGATGGGCATGGTAAAACGGGCGACGGTCGGTTTGAAGATCGTTACCATGGCGGCGATCAGTCCGCCGATCAGCCCCACCCAAAGCAGTGCCTGCATCGAGGCGGGATTTTGCAGGGTGGCATATACGGCGTAAAGCCCTCCGGCGAATGTCAGCGCTACTCCCAGGACGGTCTTCCAGATGGTCCCGTTCAGGGTCATGGCTTCCGTGCCGTAGACGGCGGTAACCTCACGCAGGGTGTTCTCGTTCAGAGCGGGGTTCGAAGAGTTGAAAAGTCCCATGTTTTTTCTTTGTTTTTGATATGTTTATGACCTTTTTCACACTTGTGAAAGGCAAAAATAGCAAAATTTGCTCTAAAAAATCTACTAAATAAATTATAAAACCCCCTTGAGATGTTTACCTTTGTAAAATAGACGAATTATGGGACAAAAAGTGGAACGAATCAAGAACAGAACAGCGGCTCTTATCCCCGGAATAGCGATCCTCGTTTTCCTTTCGTTGTCTTTCGGGGCGCAGGCCCAAACCTCTTCCGACAGCCTTTACCGGTCGACCCTTTCGCAGGCCATGCGGAAGATCGCCGACGACAGTTACCCTTCGGCCATCTACAACCTGAAGCAGTGCATCCAGATGCAGCCCAAGGACCCGGTGCCGTACTACCAGCTATCGACCGTATATGCCCGTTTGGACGACGATACCCAGGCGGTGTACTACGCCCGCAAGGCATTTGCCCTAGCCCCGGAAAACCTCTGGTACGAGGAATACCTGCTGTACCTGGCCACGAAATACCGCAAACCCGAGGCGGTGCAGGCCGTGCTGGAACGCCGTTACAGCCGCGACGATACCACCTTGGGCGAATTGCTCGACGCCTATGCCTATACCGAGTCGTGGGACAAGGCGCTTTTGGCGCTCGGAACGTACGAGCAGCGCCATGGACGCAGCGTTGCCACGCGGGAGTACCGAAAAGACATCTACCTCCATTCGGGCGATTACAAAGGCGCGGCGGAACAGCTCAAGGCCCTGCAAAAGATTTCTCCGGACAATGCCCGCTATGCCGTCGAGAAGGCGATGATCCTCTCGGCAACCGGTGACGAGAAGGGCTCGTGGGTCTATCTCGAGGATTTCTTCCGCCGCCATCCCGAGGATGGTTACGTGGCTTATACGCTCCTCTCGCATTACCACGATCTGGGGGACTATCCCCGGATGTTCGAGGCCTTGTCGGTGGTAGCCTCCGATACGTCGTTCGATGCGCAGAACCGCTTGAAGGTACTCGACCTGACGTCCAAGATCGCTGCGCAAAGGCCGGAATACGCTTCGGCTTTTGAACAAGCGCTCGGGAAGATCATCGCTTCGACGGACGATCCCCTGGCATACGCATACGGCAGCGAGTACTACTACTCCCGGGGCGATGAGAAGCGGGGACGGGAGTTGCTCGAAAAGGCGGTCCGCGGGGGCTTCAACGACCGTGCGGCGGTGCTCCAGCTCCTTTACGCCGAGGTTCGGGACAATGATCTCGAGACGCTCTTCCGCGATGCCCGCATGGTGTTGGACAGCATTGGCGAGGACCCCGAGGTGTATTACCTGTACGGGTTTTCGGCGCATTCGTTGGGGCAGACGGATCAGGCGATTGCAGCTTTGGAGCGAGGAAAGCAACTGGCTCGGGGCGGTGCGGTGCAACTCTATGTGGAGACCTGCTCTCTGTTGGGCTCGGTGTACGAACAGGCGGGGGACTATGCCCGCAGCGCGGAAAACTTCGAACTGGTGCTGGCCATCGATCCGGACAATGCCGGTGCGCTGAACAACTACGGATATTTCATGGCATGCCGGGGAAAGGATTTGCCCCGGGCGCGTGCCATGCTGGAGCGGGCCTTGGCTTTGCAAAGGGACGAGCCTGCGTTCCTGGATTCGTATGCCTGGATCCTGTACCTGCAGGGCGATTATCCGGCAGCCTTGCAGGTGATCGAACGCGCTTTGTCGCTCGACGATGACCCTTCGGCCGAGGTTTTGGAGCATTATTACCGGATTCTGGAGGCCTCGGGCGATGCACGGGCCGATCAGGCGCGGGAGCGTTACCAGGCCAAGCAGGCCGCCGAACAACCGGTCGGGGATCGGAAATAACAAAGCGATGCGATGAAAACGACACTTTGGAAATATACGGCAGTGGCGCTGGCGGTTTTTCTGCTGGCCGGTTGTGCGGCGCGCCGCAAGGCGGCTGAAGTGCCCGAAAAGGAAAAGGTGGAGCAGGTGGGGGTAAACCGGGAGGAGATCCTTTCCAGGATCCGCGCTGCGGGGTTCCATCAGGATTCTACCGAGCGGAAGATCACGCTGACCGTCGGCGGAAAATCCGTCTCCGGAACGCTGCGAATGGTGCAGGGTCGGCGTACGTGGATCAATATTTCGGTGCTGGGCATTACCTTTGCCCGGGCGATGTTTACCCCCGATTCGCTGCAGTACTACGAACGGGTGGCCAAGACCACGTTCCAGGGGCGATGGGAGGAATTGCACCGTTTGTCCCCGGTGCTTTCGGCTTTGAACTACTCGGTGGTGGAAAATCTGCTGTGCGGCCGGGCGGCTTTCCCGATTTCGGTGCGGGATTTCGTTTCCGGGCAGGCTCCGGGGGAGGATTTCCGGTTCTCCCGTCGGGAGGCCCGCAGCGGGGTGTCGTTTTCGGCGACGGTCGATGACCGCACCTATCGTCTGGTGAGCCAGCAACTCGTTTCGCCCGACGGAAAGGTCGGCTTGAAAGTCGAATACGTCTATTCGGGCGAGGAGGCACTTCCGCGTTCGGCGCTCTTTACCCTGATGGGAATTTCCGAGCGGGCGGTGCGGATCGACTATTCTCCGGGGGGAGGAAAGATGCAGTCCGAATTTCCGTTCAAGGTGCCGCGCGGGTATCACGATGCGCGGGAATGGCTGCGAAGCCTCGGGGTGGATATTTAACGGGAAAGAACAGAAGGAATGAAAAAGACCTTTACTTATGGCCTGTTGCTTTTGGCCGTGCTTTGGGGGGCAAGGGTCGAGGTGTGCGCACAGCAGGCCTCCAGGACCTCTCTCGAGCGGCAGCGGCAGCAGTTGCAGGCCGATATAAAGAAACTGGACCAGGCCATCGCGGCCAATACCAAGAGCCAGAAGGCCCGTACGGTGGAGTTGCAAAACCTCCGTTCGAAGGTCCGTATCCGCGAGCGTCTGGTTTCGACCCTCAATATGGACATTGGCAGCCTCGATGCCCAGATCAATGACAAAGTGCAGGAGAGCCGCCGCCTGAACCGGGAACTCGATACCTTGCGGGCCTCGTATGCGACCATGTGCCGCAACTACGCCAAGAACCGTTCGTCGGGCATCCGTCTGATGTACATCCTTTCGTCCAAGAGTTTCCTGCAGGCCTACCGCCGGGGAAAGTACATTCAGGAGTATGCCGAGGGCATTCGTCGCCGGGGACAGCAGGTGCGGGAAAAAGAAGAACAGGCGCGGGCGGCGGTGGAGGAACTCCAGCGCCTGCGCAGCGAGAAAGCCTCTTTGCTCGAGGAGCAGACCGCCGAGATGGCTACCCTGAAGGCCGATCAGAACAAGATACAGGGATTGCTCAGTTCGCTGAAAAAGAACAAATCCCAACTGGAACGCGAACTGAAGACCAAAAAACAGAACGCTGCCCAGATCCAAAAGCAGATCGAGGCGATCGTGGCCAAGGAACTGGAGGCCCAGCGGAAGAAATCCGGTGCGAAATCCGTTTCCGAGGCGGGACTGACCCCGCAGAACCAACAACTCTCTTCGGATTTTGCCCAGAACAAGGGGCGTCTCCCCTGGCCGGTGGAACGCGGGACGGTGTACATCCCCTTCGGCAACCAGACCTATCCGGGGCTGAATGTCCAGATCGTCAATCCGGGCATTTCCATTTCCGTCCCGCAGGGGTCCTTGGCGCGGGCGGTGTTTGCCGGCACGGTAACGGCGGTGCACAAGATCAACGGTCTGTACAACGTCTACATTAACCACGGACGCTACAATACCGTGTACGGCGATCTGGAGTCCGTAACGGTTAAGAAAGGCGACCGGGTGGAGACCAAACAGACGGTGGGAAAGGTCTATACCGACCGTTTTGAAAACAAGACCATCATGATGTTCTGCCTGTTCGACTGGGACAAGAAGCAGGACCCCGAACTTTGGCTGGCCCGGTAGGGTGGAGGATACCACGGCGATGAGAAAGGAGATACAGACGGCCACGCTACCTTCCGGAGGACACCTGTTGTTTCTGGTGCTGTCGGCTTTGGGGGTCGGGGTGGCTTGTATCGTCAATTTTTCCATCCGGTGGGTCCCCTGGTGCAACATGTCGGAACAGCCTTTTGCCCAGGCATCGCTTCATACGGCCTTGGTGGTGCTCACGGTGTTCTGCGTGGCGCTGGTGGCGTCCAACATGATACGCCCGAGGGATCTTTGGCGGGTAGCGGCCTTGTGCGGGGTGTTTTTCCTCGGGATCCCGACCCTGATGTTTTTCCGGGATTATCTGGTGGCTAACCTCTTGGTAGTCCTCTCGATGTACAACGTGATGCGCATTCAGGATCACCCCGGAGAGGAAAAGGCGAAGGTGTTTTTCGCCTCGTTCTTTGTCGTGCTGGCCGGTTGGTTCGTGCCGGCGGCGGTGGCCTTCATGGCGGTGGTCTACGTGGGGGTGTTGGTCTTTTCGCCGTCCGATATTCGCACGTGGCTCATCCCGCTGGCCGGGGTGGCAGCCTCGTACATCCTGCTGGTAACCTACGAGGTAGTGTGGTTGGGGGGCGATTCGTTTTTCCCGGAACTCTCCTCCCGGCTGTTTGCCATGCCGTATACGGAAAAGGTGTTCAAGGCCGACGGGTTTTATTTTTATCTCGTCTGCCTGTTGCTGGCCTGGGGTTGGGCGTATGCGAAGTATTGGCGCTTTGCCTGGGGAGAAACGATTCCTCGCAAGAAACGTTTCTTCGTCATCTCGGCCATGGGGCTTACGGCGCTTGCCATTGCGGCTTTGCTGCTGCGCTACAAATATCTGGTGGTGTTTTTCGCAGTACCTTTCTCTGTAGTGATCGCGCGTTTTTTCGCGGTGGCTACGGCTTCGCAGCGCACGGCGATGCGGTGGTACCTGGTGGCGGTGGCGGGCTTGGGACTGCTGTTTTTCAAGTAAAACGATGTAAGAAGCGTGCCTGGCGGAAGGCGTGGGAACGCGGAATGTAAGGTGAAAAAGATCCTGTCCGGGCAAGGACAGGAAAAAAGAAAAGATGGGAATCGTAAAAAGTCTTACCGGTCAAACGGCGTATTATGGCATCTCTTCGATGCTCGGCCGGTTGCTCAATTACCTGTTGGTACCGTTGTGGACGCGCTTGATCGTTCCGCCGGACAACCTGGCCATCGTCCATGTGCTCTACGCGTGGGCGGCTCTGCTCAATGTGCTGCTCACCTATGGGATGGAAACGGCGTTTTTCCGTTTTTCGACCGATCCGTCCTGCGACCGGAAAAAGGTAGGCGATACGGCTTTTACGGCACTGCTCACTACCACGACGGTAGCCATGGTGTTGGGGCTGTTGTTCTTCCGGCAGATAGCCGGGGCCATCGATTACGGGACGCAGGCGCGGTGTCTGTTCTATTTCGTGCTCATCGTGGCTTTCGATACCTATGCGGTGATCCCGTTTGCACGCCTGCGTTTGGAAAACCGGGCGTTGCGCTATGCGGTGATCAAGCTCGCGGGCATAGCCCTTACGGCAGCGATGAACCTGCTGCTGATCTGCGTGCTGCCCCACTACGGGGTGATGCGCATCGACGTGGAAAGCGTCTTTTTGGGTAATGCCGTGGGAAGTGCCCTGGTGCTGGTGCTGCTGGGAGCCATCGGCTATCTGGCAGTCCAGAACTATCTGGTATATGACGAGGCCGGGCAGGTGCATCTGGAGCTGCCGTGGGGCCGCCGCGATCCGCAGCAGGAGCAGACCGATAAGCCGCCGGTGGAAAATGTGGACATCGATCGTCTGGAGCCGGAGAGCAAGCTGACGCCGGTGACGGCGCTCCATGCCGTCCGCCTGCCTGACGACTGCCTGTGGTGGGGGGCGGATTACATCATGAACACGCTGGCGCCGGAGGATATGGTGCTGGCTGTGAAGCGCGAAAACGGCGGCATCACCTATGACACGCAGGTGTCTGTGCCCCAGAACGTGGTGGTGGAGCGGGGCCGTCCGCTGGACTGTCTGAAGCAGCTGCTGGCCAGCGATCGCTATACGGTGGCGCGCATCTGCTGCTTTGCCGACGCCGCCTACGCCAGGGGGTTGCCGGAGACGGCGCTGGTGCGGGAGGATGACAGCATCTGGTACGACGCCAACGGCGGCGCGTGGCTGGATCCCACCGATCCCACGGTGCTCAGCTATATCACCTCGCTGGTGAAGGAATGTGCGTCGCTGGGCTTTGACGAGGTGCTGCTGGACTGGTTCTGCTACCCGGCGGAGGGTCAGCTGGACGCCATTGCCAACGGCGGCAGCGACCATACGCAGATCCTGACGGACTTTGCCAAGAGCCTGCGCAGCAGCCTGCCGGAGGGCGTGGCCCTGTCGATGACGCTGCGGGGCAGCGGCGACAACGCTTTGACGGTGCCACAGCTGGCGGAGCTGTTCGATCGCATTTACCTCCCCGCCGGGGAGGACGCGTCGGCGGCGCGCAGCCAACTGCCAGACGGCTACGACGCGGAGACGCGGTTGGTGGTGACGGCGGTGGAAGCCCCGGCCTCCGGCAGCTACGTTATCGGGAATTGACAGACGCAAAAACAGGCGGTCTCCCCGGTCAGGGAGGCCGCCTGTTTTTTGGCACGGTTTGCGTCCGGGCGCGCAGAAGCCCTGCAAAAAGGCCGCATAGAAGCAACTCTACGTTCCGCAGACGCTTTTCTTCACCGCCGGGATGGACGGCCTGCGCCGTCTGCGGCATACTGTGACCACACAGAAAGGAGCGTGACCATAATATGGATACCGCAAAAACCGGCGCCTATCTGGCGTCCCTCCGAAAGAACGCGGGCATGACCCAGCAGGACGCAGCCGACCGGCTGGGCGTCTCCAACAAGACCGTCAGCAAATGGGAGAGCGGCGGCGGGTTCCCGGACATTACCGTTCTGCCCGCGCTGGCAGAGCTGTACGGCGTCACCGCCGACGACATTCTGGCCGGTGCGGCGGTGCGAAGTAGCGGCGGCGACAGTCAGGTGGCGCAGTATCTGGCCCGCCGGGGCGAGCTGCGCTGGCGCATCGGCTTCTCCGCCGCCGCCCTGTTCCTGCTGGCGGCCACCATGTTCTATGCGTACGCATGGTCGTGGCTGCTGCTGGCAGGCGGCGCGGCGTCGGTGTGGGTCGGCTGGGGCCGGTGTGACGGCGATGTTCTCCGTCGGCGTCTGGTCATGCTGCTGCCGTGGGCCATGCTGGTGCTGTACTTTCTGCTGGTTCGCTTCCAGCTGCCCTTCCGACTGGCCGCGGCACTGCTGGCGGACTATGCAAACAGCGGCAGCGTGGTGTCTTATCTGGCGGTCATGCTCCGGTGGGATATGCTGCTGTTGCTGTTTCCGCCGGTCTGCGGCCTGCTGAGGGCCGCGTCGGTGCGGTGGAGCGGCCGGCGGTATCTGCTGTCCCGTCCCTATTCCCGGGTCGTGGCCGTTCTGTGGCTGACGTCGCTGGGGGAAGAGATCGTCCACTGGATCGTGGCTGTGCCGCCTACGCTGGCCTATGCCGCCACCAGCTATCCGTCGTACTTCAGAACCTATCAGGCGCTGCAGCAGGACTTTTCCGCCACGCTGCCCTTCCTGTATGTGCCGGCGATCACGATAGGGGCCGCGCTGCTGGCGCTGGCGGTCACGGCGGCGGTCAAGCGTGGCCGGAGAGCGGCAGGAGCGCCTCCGCAGGCGTCCGCGGGCGCATAAGCGCCGCGTGCTTTTGGGGAAAACAAAAAACCTTGAAACCATCATGGTTTCAAGGTTTTCGTCTGGTGCGCGGTACAGGACTCGAATTGACCCGACACTATGTCAGTCCGTGTTGTCCGGTATCGAGAAGTACCGCAAGCAAAACCTCGATTGAGGTGATTTATGTTAGGTATCATTAAAGCAGATTACCCAGGTTTATCGCCATAAGGCTAAAAATAAGGCTAAATTTTATGGCCGCGCGGAATGTACCATATTGTGCACCATATCTTAGAACTTCCTGCTCGCCGAGGGGCCTGTTTTTACCGCTGCTCGTACCAGCCGCAGCCCTGACGCTCCGACGGCCGATAATAGGAGCCGTAATGAGCGCAGTAGCCCCGGTCATAGTCATCACGATTGTTCCGTTCCCAATACACGCAGTCGGAGCAGTTGCCGCTTCCGCAGAAACAGCCATCGGGGATCTTGATACCGGTTTCTTTCTTGTACATGCTGCTTACCTCACATTCTTTCATATATTTCTATCTTTTCGCGGACGATCTGAAGGGTTCCGCCAGACCGGTCCGCGCGATAGGCGATGACCTCTTTTCGGGGAAGTACGATGGGGAAATACAAAGATCGGATGGACGGCGGAAGGCTGTCCATGAGCGTTTCTATGTATGCCATGTCGCCTTGGGATAGCAGTCTGTCCCGTGGGTAGTGGCTGTGATAAATGCCGTACAGCGCGACGCCCTCCGCGCTCCACCGCACGATGGCGGCGTTCAGCACAGCGGCATTCGGCGCGTATCTGGCCGGCATACGCGATAGGCCGCTATCCGGGAAGCGGTGGGTGATGACCCCGTTCTGCCCGCCGAGAATGCCGCCGCTTTCCGGTGGGAGCGCGGGCGTGCGGTTGATAAGCTCGTCCAGAATCGTTTTTTCGATCCGCATATCCGTCCTCCGTCAATCGTTCGTCGTGTTTCTATGGGGTATATTACACCCTCCGGACGGAGATGAATATGGCGCAGCACGTCACAAAAATGTGGGAGATCGCCCTTGACGAAACGGCAGGAATGCGGTATTCTGTATATGTCAGCGGCAGAATGCCGTTGGCCTACTATAGCCCTGCCGGAAACGACAGGGTTCTATAACATTCCGAAAGGCAGAACTTTTGCCATGTAGACTATAGCCCTGCCGGAAACGGCGGGGCTGTGGTATATCCGCACGAAAAAAGGGCCGCAGGACTATGCCCTGCGGCTTCATAATAAAAAACGCCCTTGACGAAACGGCAGGAATGCGGTATTCTGTATGTGTCAGCGGCAAATCGCTGTTGGCCTACTATAGCCCTGCCGGAAATGACAGGGTTCTACAACTGCTGCTGGGCGCATCTGCCCGGCCGCTGACACTATAGCCCTGCCGGAAATGACAGGGTTCTACAACCATACAATATAGGTATAAAGCTTCGGATTTGACTATAGCCCCGCCGGGAACGGCGGGGCTGTGGTCTGTCTAATAAAAATCTCGCAGGGGCAAAGCCCTGCGGGATCAAGTTTTTCTACTATTTTTTATATAGGAAAAGCACAAGGGCGCCCCCGGGAAGGAGGGGCGCCCTTGTGCGCTTCTGTGCGCCGGAGTATGTGTCAGCGGATGGTGCAGTTTTTGGGGTTAGAGATGCTCCAGCGGTAGCACTTGCCTAGGTTGGTGAAGTTGTTTCCGCCGGTCACCGTTTTGCTCCAAATGGAGTTGGTCACTTTTTCCGAGTACGGGGCGATCTTGATGATGTAGCTGGTATGGTCGTCACCCAGACGGAGCGTGTCTCCGCCGTGCTTCTGCCCGCTCCAAATATGGCGGCCTGTGGTGCCGTCGTAGAGAGACACGGTGACCTTGCCGCCGCTGTTCCAGGAGGAGAACAAACCCATGGAGTGCGTTTTGAGTTTGACCGTTGCGTACTGATACCCTTTTTTCTTGATAAGCTGATGGGAAATGGTTACGCGGCAGGTGCTTCCTGTGCTGAACTTAGCGCTTGTCGCAGCGTAAGCGGGAACTATCAGTATCGAAAAGAGCAGGGTCAGCGTCAGCGCGAAGAGAATGCCGTGTTGAATGGAACGTCTCATAGGTGTACTTCCTTTCTTTTTCATAGTAAATTTGATTTGGGGCGGCCTGAAAAATACCACTGTAGATAATATAGCGAAGAAAAATCAGAAAAAATATCCCATGTCATGGGGATGACATGAAAAAACGGACGTGCTACGCTTTTGATGTCGGCTGGCGGGAGTCCCCAAAGGGCAAAGCCTGCTGAACATACATAACAGAGGAGGTGTGCATATGTGGTTCCTGGCATGGAGCATCTGCTACAGCGTTGTCACCATCGGCTCCGCCCTGTGTCTCCGCTGAAGCCAAGCAGCCTATGAGCGGGCAAGAGTCCGTTCAATGCGCATGCACGGCAGGCCGCCCGCAAGCGGCCTGCCGCGCAATTTGAACTGACAAAGAACTATGAAAACAGATGGGGAGGGATCGAGATGAAGAGAATGACCGCGCCGCTGCTTGTGTGCGCCGCCGCTGCCATCGTCTGGGCGGACATGGCCGCCGCCATTGCCAGCGGAACGGTATGGCCGTCGGCTGTGGGTGCGGCGCTTCTGGTTGTGGCGGGTATTCTGGTGACGGAGAAGGCCCTGCGGCGGGCGGCGGGGTTCCTGTTCGGCGCGGTTCTGGGGATATTGCTCCTACAGCTTTCCTTGCCCATGGACAGCGGCGCGGCGGCTGCGCGATACATCGCGGTGGGCGGCGTCAGGCTGTACAGCAGCGGCTTCGTCCTGCTGCTGATCCCGGTTCTCGCACACGCTGTGTTGGCGGCGGGGACGTCGTTCCCGCGCCGCTGCCTTTGCGGGCTGGCGTTCCTGTTCACGGTGATTTCCGTGTTCATGCAGCCCAATCTGAAGGTGGTGCTGGAGATTGCGCTGGCGGGGCTGCTCTTTTTCCTGCTCCTGCTGGCAAGGGCTCGCCAGTATGTATGGCTGCTGCTTCCGGCGCTGTTTTCCCTGCTGGCGGCGGGCTTTATCCTCCTGCGGACAGGACAGGCGCACCGGCTGCTCTTTGCCGCGTCCGCAAAGAGCGAAGCGTTCTTGTGGGACGGAGCTTTCTTCCGGATCGCCGTGCCGTACGCGCTGCTTCTGGTCGTCCTGCTCTGGTGGGCATACCGGCAGCGGGAACCGTTCGCGTGGTGCATGGGCGTGCTGACCGCTTCGGCGTTTCTGGCCTGCTTCGCCGTGTCGCTGACGGCCACTGTCCTTTCCGGCGCGTGGCAGGTCACGGATCTGCCGCTGTTTTCGGGGGAGCCTACGGTGAAGCTCAGCAGCTACGCGGTTCTGGGCAGCGTGATCGCGCTGAGCCTGCGGAGCGGAGTGGGGCAACGGAGGGACGATGCCGCAGCGGCTCCACAATAAAAAAACGCCCTTGACGGGGCGGCGGAAATGCGGTATTCTGTCTATGTCAGCGGCAGAATGCCGTTGGCCTACTATAGCCCTGCCAGAAATGACAGGGTTCTATAACCTCAATTTTTCTAAGCTTAAAATTTCTGGCAACTATAGCCCTGCCGGAAATGACAGGGTTCTATAACGCACCGTGTGCAACCGATTTTTTCTCAATTCTCAATACTATAGCCCTGCCGGGAATGGCGGGGCTGTAGTATATCCGCACGCAAAAAAGGCCGCAGGGCATATGCCCAGCGGCCTTTTTTGTGCACATGCTTTTTACCCGCAGCACGTCATTGACGGAAGAACGGCAACATGGTATGCTTTTGTCAGAAGAACTCTATAAATGGGGAAGGGCAGGCAGCACCATGGCAAAGAAAAAGAAAACCGCCCGCCAATTGCGGGAGGAAATGCAGCAGCAGAGAAAGCAGGCGTTCCAGAAGCAGCAGGAGCAGCGGCAGGAAAAAGCGGCCGCGGCGCGGGAGACCGCCGCGCCGGAGCAGCCCGCCGCCGCGCCAGCACCCAAGCGGCAGCGCAAGTCACTGGCCAAGGCCGCCGGTCTGAAGTCCAATTTCATTCTCGACCCGCAGCGCCGGACAACCGTCATGACCGCCTTCGGGCGGGGCAGCGCCGCCATTCTGGAAAAGCAGATTGTGAATCGCGCCATATCGGATCTGCAGCCTGTCCAGCAGTTTCAGGTGGAGCCCGCGTCAGCGGCCAAATACCGGCTGAAAAACAGCCGCGTGCGCTTTCCCAATGTTACGGCAGACGATCCCCTGTACCGGCGGAAGGACGGCGGCTTTGTGCCCGGTATGGACGCCCTGCGCCGCAAGAACGTGCTGGAGCAGCGGTTCTTCGGCAAAAGCTTCGCGGATAATGTCCACATCCAGATGATCTACAGCATTCTGGACATTCACAAGATATTGGCCGCAGCCAGCGGCCACATCGTCCACCTGCTGAACATCGTAAAGGGCAACGCGGAGACGGACTTTTTGGGGATGCTCGCAGCCCATGTTCCGTACAAAGAGCTCAATGAGGAAGCGAAGAGAAGTATTGCGGACTTCTGCAAAAGTCCAAGGCTGATCTACTACAGCGCGGCCTTCTATGAGACGTTGAATAACGGGAAGAGCCAGCGCAGAAGCAATGAGGATATCTTCAACATTCTGGCGCTGATGACCTGCTTGCGGAATTTCAGTTCTCATCACTCCATTGCCATAAAGGTGAGGGATTACTCCGCTGCCGGACTTTACAGCCTGCGGCGGCTGGGACCCGACATGAAGAAGATGCTGGATACGTTCTATACGGAGGCGTTCCGCCAGCTGAACCGGAGCTTTCAGGATCACAATACGACCAACCTGACCTGCCTATTCGATATCTTGAATCTCTCTGACCCGGCCCGGCAAAAGCACCTGGCCGAGGAATTCTATCGCTATGTGGTGTTCAAGGAGCAAAAGAACCTGGGCTTCTCCGTGCGGAAGCTGCGGGAGGAGATGCTGCTTTTGCCCGACGCCGCCGTGATCGCCGACAAGCGCTATGACACCTGCCGCAGCAAACTGTACAACCTGATGGATTTCCTGATCCTGCGGGTCTATCGAACCGGGCGGGCAGACCGCTGCGATAAGCTGACGGAGGCGCTGCGCGCCGCCCTGACGGACGAGGAGAAGGCAGCGGTCTATCACGAGGAGGCCCTCTCCCTGTGGAACGAGATGCGCACCCTGATCCTTGACGGTCTGCTGCCGCAGATGACTCCCGAAAACCTCAGCAGGCTCAGCGGACAGAAGCGGAAGGGGGAGCTCTCCCTTGATGATGCGATGCTGAAGGAATGCCTGTACGAGCCGGGGCCTGTGCCGGAGGATGCGGCGCCGGAGGAGGCAAATGCCGAGTACTTCTGCCGCATGATCTATCTGACCACGCTGTTTATGGACGGCAAGGAGATCAACACGCTGCTGACGACGCTTATCAGCAAGTTTGAGAACATCGCCGCGTTTTTGCAGACCATGGAGCAGATGAACATCGAGGCGGAATTGGGGCCGGAGTACGCCATATTCACCCGCAGCCGGGCGGTGGCGGAGCAGCTGCGGGTCATCAACAGCTTCGCGCTGATGAAAAAGCCGCAGGTCAACGCCAAGCAGCAGCTGTACCGCGCGGCGGTAACGCTGCTGGGCACGGAGGATCCAGATGGCGTCACCGACGAAATGCTGCGCATCGATCCCGTCACGGGGAAAATGCTGCCCCCCAACCGGCGGCATCACGGCGACACGGGGCTGCGGAATTTCATCGCCAATAACGTGGTAGAGAGCCGCCGCTTCCAATACCTGATCCGCTACAGCGATCCAGCCCAGCTGCATCAGCTGGCGTCCAACAAAAAGCTAGTACGCTTTGTGCTGTCCGGTATTCCCGATACACAGATCAACCGGTATTACGAGACCTGCGGCCAGACCCGGCCGGCCGGACGCGCCGCCAAGGTGGAATTCCTGACGGGCATGATCGCCGCCATCCGCTTTGACCAGTTCCGGGACGTGAACCAGAAGGAGCGCGGGGCAAATACGCAGAAGGAACGCTACAAGGCGATGCTGGGTCTTTACCAGACGGTCCTGTATCTGGCGGTGAAAAATCTGGTCAACATCAACGCGCGGTATGTAATGGCGTTTCACTGCGTGGAGCGGGATATGTTCCTGTATGATGGAGAGTTGACAGATCCGAAAGGCAGTAATGTACCCGCGTTTTTGGCTGTTAACGGCAGAGACGGGGTGCAGCCGCAATACCTGCTGCTGACCCAGCTGTTTATCCAGCGGGGCTATCTGAAGCGGAGCGCCTGCGAGCAGATCCAGCATAACATGGCAAATATCAGCGACCGCCTGCTGAGAGAATACCGCAACGCCGTGGCGCATCTGAACGTGATCGCGCATCTGGCCGATTACAGCGCGGACATGCGCGAAATCACCAGCTACTACGGTCTGTATCATTACCTGATGCAGCGTCATCTGTTCAAAAGGCACGCATGGCAGGTCAGACGGCCTGAGAGGCCGACTGAAGAGGAAGAGAAGCGAATCGAACAGGAACAGAAGCAGCTTGCATGGGAAAGGGCGCTGTTTGACAAGACCTTGCAGTACCACTCCTACAACAAGGATCTGGTCAAGGCACTGAATGCGCCGTTTGGCTATAATCTGGCCCGGTATAAGAATCTGTCCATTGAACAGCTATTCAGCAAGGACGCGGCTCCCGCCACCGAAATAAAAGCAAACCGTGCTTGACAAGTCTTGCTGCCCGGATTAAAATAAAAGTGCACCAGTGGCGGGGATCCTTTTTGATCGTTTTCTGACAGCGTGTTGAATTTTACGTCGGCACAAGCCGGCGACCCGCAACCAGAAAACACACATCATGAAGGAGGATAACACCATGAAAGAAAACCGTCTTACTTTTGGCTGTGCCTTGATCTACACGATCTGCAGCAAGGAGTCTGGTGCCCGGATCAGACAGAGAAGAAGGCAGTTGGGCTACCGCGTAGAGGAGTTGTCCGATGCGCTCAACGTCACCACAAAGTCCTTCTACCGATGGGAGAGCGGGGAGTGTTCCCCGTCTCTTGACAACCTGTATGCACTTGCGGTGGTTCTTCGTACCACGATGGACGATCTGCTGGTCGGCAACAGAGAGCTTGTAGACTCTTGTACCGACTGGAACGTTCATCGCAGTGGGGCCGCAGGAGGCCGGAGTTGTAACAGCGACGACTCCTGCGGCTCATCCGGCCAAACATTTCGAGCCGTTCTTGGCTTGTTACAACTACTCAAGATACAAAAAAAGATGCCTGCTGCATTCTGCAGCAGGCGTCTTTTTTTCACTTTTATACAGCACCCGATCCGTCAACGGAGTGTGCAGTTCTTGGGATTGGAGAAGCTCCACCGATAACACTTGCCAAGGTTCGTGAAGTTGTTCCCTTCGATGATTCGCTTACGAAGGAAGGACCCTCGCACAGGCTCCGAGTGGGGTGTGACCTTAATGATGTATCGCGCATGGTCATCTCCGAGGCGCAGGGTATCTCCGCCGCGTTTCTGTCCCGACCAGATGTGACGTCCGGTATTGCCATCATAAAGAGCCACGATGACATTGGCACCGCTGTTCCAGGACGAGAACACCCCCATTGAGTGTGTTTTCAGTTTGACCGTGGCATATTGACGCCCTTTCTTCTTGAGCAGCACCTGAGAAATACTCACTTCGCAAGTGTCCCCCGAATCGAATCTGGCATTTGTCGCCGCATATGCGGGTACAGTCAGCAACGACAAAAGAATGGCCAGCGACAGCACAAAGAGACCACACCTTTGAATCGATCGTTTCATCTTGATACTTCCTTTCTTTCCACTAAGTAGATGACACGGGACAAGCGCTTGCGCTGATCCCTCCTGACAAACTCAATTATACCATGCCCCTTTCAGGAACTCTTCCCCTTACAGCGGGGAAGAGTTCCTTCCCGAGTGACGTGCAGCGGGAATTGTTCTGTATACGAAAATGTGATTTATTATGTGCATACCATCAAATGACAAGAAAGGAACAGGTATCCGCTATGCTCGTACAGGTAAGATCCAGTGGTGGTTTATTCACCATGCCTCTTGAAACGCGACTTCTTTCTGATCGTAAGGTGTTCATAAGAGGTGCTATCAACAAAGACGCTGCGGCAGCGTTCTTTCAGCAAGTTATGCTTTTATCCGCCGAAGACGGTCATCGACCCGTTGACATCTTTATCGACTCCCAAGGCGGCGATTTTACCGCCGGTATGTTTATACACGATGTGGTACAGTGCTGCCGTATTCCCCTGCGCGTATTCTGCATCGGGCAAGCGTGCAGCATGGCTGCTGTGATATTCAGCGCATTTCCAAAGGGCAGTCGATTTATGTTTCCTCATACACACCTCCTGATCCATGAGCCGCGAGCCGTTGAGGTGCAGGGAACAACAGAGGCTGTGAGCGCGGCGTCCAAAGAGCTTTCTGACACGACAGCCCTTATGATCCGCACACTGAGTCAGCATACCGGGCAGCCGGAAAGTGATATCGCCGCCGCGATCCGCGGCGGCAGAGAGCGGCGCTTTTCACCCGAAGAAGCCATCGCTTTCGGAATAGCCGATGCGGTCGCTTCGCCGGACGATGTATTTCAGTTTTTAGGGGAGGAATACATGGTATGAGTGAGCGGCTGATACTTGGCGAAAATGCCATCTATACGATGAACGGTGAGATCAATGACAACATTCTGGTGATTGGAGGCAGTGGCAGCGGAAAGACAATGTCCCTTGCTGAACCCTATCTGCTGGAGACGTATGCGTCCAGTATTGTTGTGACTGCGGTCAAGCGCCGCATCATTGAGCAGTACGCGCCCCTTCTTCGGAGCAGGGGATACGATGTGCTCGATCTGGATCTCGCACATCCGGACAGAAGCGATGTGACCTACGATCCTCTGGCATATGTGGAAAGCACAGCGGATATCGCACATCTGGCTTCTGCCATTATTGACAGTGATCCACGAAAAGCCTACTCTTCCGCAGATCCATACTGGGATAAAGCGGCCACCGATCTATTAAAGGCATTGATTAAGGCCGTTTTGATCAGGCGCAGCATCGGTATTTCCGCGGGCGCGACATTTGCGGATGTTCTCTGGTTGTTTGATGAACTGTCCTTTGATGACAAAGGCGGCGGACGGATATCCACTTCACTGGACGGTTTTTTCGAGCAGCTGGCGTGGAGCGATACGGATGGCTGTGCGAAAAGATGGTTTTCCAGCTTTTCAAATTTGCCAATCAGAACGGCCGGTTGCGTCTACAGCCAGCTTGCAACACTGCTCAGTGAAGCCTTCACACAAGAACTCCGTAACATGATGCAGAACAGCAGTCGCGCTCTTGATTTGACGCAGCTGGCCAACCAAAAAACCGCCCTGTTTATCACGATCTCGCCAATAGTTTCCGCACACAGGGTCTTTGCAAATCTGCTGTACTCCCAGCTTTTTAAGGCGCTGTTTGAACTGAATGGCAGCCGTCCTTTGCCGGTACCGGTAAAGATTCTGTGCGATGATATGGCTGCAAGCGGTGGTATCCACGGCTTTCCGCGCATTTTGTCTGTGATCCGTGAAAAGGGCATCTCCGTCATGGCGCTCCTGCAGAGCGAGGGGCAGTTGAACGAATGCTACGGGCACAGCGCGCAGTCGATCTTTGATAACTGCGACTCCCTTGTTTATCTGGGGGGAATGGACGTAAGGACAGCTCAACATATCAGCCAGCGCCTGAACACCGGTCTGGAGGATGTCCTCTGGATGCCGGTAGGCCGGGAATATATCTTCCGGCGGGGCCAACGCCCCGTAAAAACTGTACGCTACAACATACAGAGCAATTCTCTTTATCAGCAACTTCTGCGGAACTACAAAGTCTCGCAGGAAGTATACGGGTGTGACACTCTGCGGGATAACTGATCCTGGATAATAGGGCGTAAGCTGACAGCAGAAACCCGCGCGTACCATCCCACATCATTGAAAGGAGCATATGGCAATGAAACGAGACATTTATCAAAGAGGTCTGCGTACCCCCAGACCGTTGGCGTGGCTGCTGGGTGTGCTGCATGGCCGTCTGGAAAAAACCGCAGCAGTGAACCCCGAAAACGGGCAGCTGATGTCAGGTTACATTGAGCAGAAGCAACGTCGGTTGGACGAAAATGCCGCCGCAGCGGTAGTAGCATTAGAGTGCGGGCTGCGTAATATTCGAATGGAGATGTTCCAGCTTTTATCCGAAGAACGTGCACTTCAGCGGCAACTGGAGGCACTGCTCGAAGAAAGTCAGCTTGAAAGCGACCGCCGACAGGCTGACTGCATCCGTCGGCAAAGGACCGCGCTTCAAAATCGTCTCGATCGGGTCGGTGCAAGACTTCTGTTCCTTCGCAAGACTATTTCCAGCCGGGAGTTATGCTGCACTGAACGGCTGATGCAGGCATCAGCGCGGCTTCAGCGGCTGTTGGCGGCGTATGCCCATGGTGCGCTGCGCTGCCCCGCAACGGCAGCACACATCCCACCCATCAGTGTCGGTGGCGCATTCACCGCATATCAATCCGCCCATCAGGAAAAGGATATATGATCCGCAAAGGAGGTCGAGCATGAAACTGTTTCACAATAAGAAAGTCGTTGATGCCTATGTACTGGATGAACATCTGCGTCCTGCCGAACTACCTTCACCAGGACTGGGCTTAGAAAAGTTCCAACCCCTGCAGTATACCGCAAATACGCCGCAGAAGCTGGAGGATTTTTATAACAGCTGTGCAGAAAAGCTCACCTGTTTGCTGGCGGTCACAGACGAATACACGGATCCGGCGGTTGCAGATCCCTTTGTAGATGCACAGATTGGACACTTGACCCAATTGCATCAGGCCGAGCAAATACGTCACAGCGAACAGTGTGGCCGCATCCGTGCAGCACAGCAAACACCTCTGGAAACGTTGGAGATTAGAAGTGCACAGCTTCGCATACGAGAGACGACACTGGAGCAGGAACGTGCACCGCTGGAGGGACTATCCGCCCGGCACGAAATTACACTCTTTGGCCGACACATTTCCACTGGCGGGCTGGCAACCTTCGTTTTTATGCTCGTAGATGCAGCGCTGAATTTCAGCTTCCTGCAAAATATCCTATTTGAGAATATGTTCCTTTTGCTACTAATTGTCTCATCCATGTCCGTCCTTTCGGATATGACCATGAATGTGCTGGGAACATTGGTGAGCCGCAGAGATGAGTATATTGCAGAAAATAGGCGGTTTTATCGCCTTGCGTGCGGCATAATGTTTTTCTTTTTCCTGCTATCCGCTGTAGCCACGCTGCTTATCAGACTCGGCTCCATGAATCAAACTTATGGCAATGTCGCGGCAGATGGCACTTTTGCTGTCGGCTCCTACGGCTTGGCAGAGTACAGTGTGCAAACGCTTAGTGCTTTCGTAACAGCCTGCACCGGAATCCTTTCGTTTGTCCTCAGTGTCGATCCGGCCGCACACAAGGTAAAACGCCGTCGAAAGCTGGAGGCCGAACTAAGCCGCATCCGGAATATGTTAGAACACACGACGGAAGAACTTTCGGCGCTGCGTCGAGCATCGGATCCGGCTGTGTGTGATGCTGAGATGTCTGCTACGGCTCTCAAGAATATTGAGGCTCTGCGGACAGGCCTGAAGCTGCACGTCCGCAAATTGATGGCTGAACGGATATCCAAGCCAGAATTTACCGATCATGTCTTCACAACTGCACAGGAAAGCAGCCAAGCCCTCGTGCGGCAGCCGGTACTGTAAAGGAGGTATATATGAAAACGAAATCTCTTGCCTTTGTATTTTTTTGCATTTTGCTGTTCGGCCTGTGTTCCGCCTGCGGCGATACACCGCAGGAACCGCTGAACATCGCCGTTGTTGCAGCGGTCGCAAATAACAACCCCCGTCTGGAGCCCAAACTCATAGAGGAATTGGAAAATGTCTCCTGCACCGCAGGCTCCTATTACACATTGATCCTTGCGGATGGAGCGCCTTTCATTCTGGCTGCGGATGAGATCGCAGACCTGTCCGGCAAGGGTTACACATCAGCGATGCTAAGGCGGCTCAGCGACACTGTCCAAGCTGGATTTGAGCAGGCGTTTGCGCAGGCTGCACCCGTTACCCCCGAAGTTGATCTGGCTGCCGCTATCCAACTGGCTGCACGGTCACTAAAGGAAAAGCCGATGGAGAAAAAACTGCTCGTTCTGTATGGTTCAGGTATCAGCACGACCGGTGCCATCAACATGGTTGAAAGTCCAATCTCTACTACGAATGTCGAAACCTCCATCTCTGACCTTGCAACATTTCTGGGCATCGATCTAACCGGCGTTTCAGTCGTTCTCTACGGCATCGGTGATGTGACCGGCATCCAACCAGCCCTCTCTCCTCCGGAGGTCAAAAAGCTGCAAAGCTTTTGGGAAACACTTTTTCTCCAAATGAACGCAGAACAGGTTACATTCCACTCAACAATTCCTCCGGAAGGCAGTTACGACTTTGCTCCAACTGTATCCTGCATGGACACGGAGGGTATCCGTTCACAACTGGTCGTAAATGACACGGATCACGCCAACGAAGTCCTGTCCTCTGGCGGCATCATATCCATTGATATTCGATTTGACGCAGATTCCACCGTTTTCTTGAATGAAGATGAGGCAAAGCTTCAACTGGCTGATGTAGCTGCTTTTCTGTCGGAAAACCCCGATAAAAAACTGCTTGTCTGCGGCACTACAGCCAGGGCTGGAGATGCAGACTCCTGTCGCTCCTTTTCACTCGGCCGCGCTGTCGTGGTGGCTGATCTGCTGCGAAAAACCGTAGCAGCAGACCAAGTTTCGGCCCTAGGTGTTGGATTTACTTCGCCGTTTTATCAAGATGAGCAAACCGAGGGCTGGAATGAAACCATTGCTCGTTCCAATCGCAGCGTAAAATTTCTTGTCTCCGGAAGTAAGGCCGCCGAGCAACTGCTTTCAAGCTGTACATATCTTACAGAGGGTGGTAAGTAAAAATGTCCGAAAATAAACTGAACAATGTTTGCCTGGCACTGAACAGTCTCCATATCCCCTACCACATCGATCGGCTCAACGGCAGCAGCTTGATCCAATGCCGCATACATGTAAACTCCCCGCTTACTGTTTTTGTCGGAAATACAAGCAAGACAAGGCTTGTCTGCCGAATCATGCGCGATATTAGCGAAGAAAGTTGGGCATTTGCGCTGCGAGTGATTGCCGAGACAGAAAAGTTCGGTATTCCTCCCTGCTTTCGTTTTCAAATCACGGCAGATCGCGATCTATATTGTATTCAGGAACTCTCTTGCTGCGAAGCAGATAGTGTTCGGCTGCAAATCAACAGCTTTCTCACTACTGTGAACAGATGTGAAAGCTTAGCGGCTGAACATATTAACTTCGCAAAGGGGTATCTCTAAAGCGGCTGTCTTACACGACCTGGCTCAATAAGATCACAGTTTAGCGTGGGCTTGATTAAAGCATTCATCCCAAAACCCTATTGGGGATGATACCTTATCAGCAATTGACCTCATGCGGCTACAGTCTACAAACATTTTGCACCTGACTTCTTAGCAGCATCCGGCACTGTGCTTGAAGATGAAACAAGAGGAGGAAAGCGTTGGATAGCAACGCTTTCCTCCTCTTGTATATACTTTCGGTTCAACAAAAAGTTCGCTGTATTCGGCCACGATTCCCTGCCGTTTCCGCATTTAAATCACGGCCTGAGAAATAGCGTACCGTTTTAAATAAGACGAAGTATTACTTTAAAATCGAAAACAACTCCAACAGTGCACTGGTAACGTTTGTATTGTAGTCGTAGGCGTCGATCTTACCAATGACCGCACGGTAACAATTCTCAGCTTGCCTCTTGGTAACAATATCGATATGTGCTGCTTTGTTACGATACTCGCATCTAATCTTCTCGCACTTATTTACAAGGCTGTCATTTCGACTATTATCAACAAATGCTAGGCGTGCATTTTGTTGATATATTAACAATCTGAGCATTATCCATAAAAGCAGGAGCGTCTAATAGTTTTATTTACTACGCTTTTAATACGCACGCAATACGCATTTAATACGGAGATAATGCGTATTAGTTTTTCTCCGACCAAAAGTACAATATATAATCACTTCCATATTGACAACTACAATATATTGTGGTATATAAGAATTATCATTGTTCTTTGTGCACCATTTGCAGGTCTGTGATCTGCATCGCACACGTTGTTAAGCTTGTACTTGAGGAGCACCACGCTCCCGTCTGAGATCAGGGCCACTGCGCCCTTATATTTCAATGACTATGCTGCGGGAAATTTTTCTCGCGGCATTTTCCACCTGTACGCCGCCCTGCCGCCGTGCTATGATGTGCCTGTACTTAAGGCATCAAGCATTTAGGTCGGAGCAGAGCAGGCACGGGTGGAAAGCATTATCAGCAGCTTTTCGCTCTGACTAAGAACCCGAAGTATGTCAAAATGCGCCTCCCGAAAACGGGCGGCCACCAGAATTGAACAATACTGCGAACGCAGGAAGGATCGTATGAAGCCGAAACGGCAGGGGTATCCTTCCTGCGTTTTTGCTTACCGTTTTTGTCGCGGCACTTGCCATCGCCGCGATACCGCAGGAAAAGAAAACGCGCCGAAATCACTTCGGCGCAGATCAGAAAAAAGAAGTTTTGTAAAAGCCGTTGGGACGATACGGCAGGAAAATCGTCAAGGGAGAGGCAAGCTCCCGCCCTGTATGCCGCAGTCAGAGTGCGGCGCCGGTCATACGGGGTATCGTATATTCTCAGATCCGTCGCCGGGCGGATCACAGGACACCGGCGGAGCCTTCCGCAGCCGAGTTCAGCGGCCTGGTGTCCGCGGTTGCTCACACGAGCAGAGGTCAAAGACCTCCATACCGCAGCGTACTGACCTGGCACAAGTAAAGAGAGACAGACATACGGGCAGACCTCGGAAAACACGCAATACCAAGGCTTTCCGCCTGCGGAAGTCTATCAGTTTTGCGGAGATACGCCGGAAACGACCCTCCTTGCCAGCGGGTGAAGTACGTCCATCTGAACACGACTACGATTACAAGGAGATTTCTTTATATGACCACAAAAGGTGTTTACATTACTCTCGTTACCCAGTTGGACAAGCTGGCTCGCCACAACCGGCAGGGCAGCTTTCGCACGAAAGATCGCTACTATGAGGCGGTCAAGCGTTTCTGCGCCTACCTCGCTGTCCACTACCACCTGCAAAAGCTGGAGAACATCAGCGGCAAGCATTTGGTGAGCTACGTCCTCTATTTGCAGGCGCAGGGCAAGTCAGCCAGCACCGTCAAAGCCGACCTCTCCGCTATCCGATTTTTCCACGATAAGATGTCCCATCCCCGCTACACGCTGCCGGGCAATGAGGAGATGGGCGTTGCCTTGGAGCGCCGCCGCTTCGGGCAGCAGGATCGCACATGGACGAACCCGGAGTTCGGCAAGCTGATTGGCCGCGCCATGGCAGAGGAGAGGGAGGACTACATTCTCGCTCTGTATCTGGCTCGCTATGCCGGTCTGCGTATCCACGAGTGCTTCCGTATGGACACCGCTGCGGCGGAGCGTGCGCTGCGTGAAAACGCCCTCACCGTGAAAGGCAAGGGCGGCAAGGTGCGTATCGTCCCCATCGAGGACGACCGTATCACGATGATGCTGGAACGGCTGCTGGAGAAAATTGAACGCGGCCACAAGCTGCTGGTGCCGGATGGCGCATCCACCGACCGAGCCATCAACGGTATGCAGCAGTTCATCCTCCGCCACCGTGATGCCATCTGTGCCCCTATCGTACCGGGCAGGCGCATTACTTTCCATGGACTGCGCCACACCTACGCCGCTGAAAAGTACACATCTCTCGTCAGCGGCGGCATGACACCCTTGGACGCCCATTTCACCGTATCCCGGCTGTTGGGACATGAACGCCCTGACGTGACGGATATCTATCTGGCGTCCGTGAAGGGAGGCGCTGCCCGTGGAGAATAAGTATCGTGATCTAAGAGACCTCCCCATGATTCTGCGGGTAGAGGACTTAATGCCTATCCTCGGCATCGGACGCAACACCGCCTACGAGCTGATCCGCGGCGGCCAGATACGTAGCGTCCGCATCGGTAGGCAGATACGCATTCCGAGAGATGCCCTGCTGGAGTTCCTGCGGAAGTAAACATCTTCGCCACAGAAATAAAACTTGCACAACAGCCGCGCGGGATATATCATGGAGGTGGTACATTCCGCGCGGCGGAAAGGAGCGTATATGCCGCGTACAAAAACAGGAAAAGGAGCCGGTGGTGCCGGTTCTATCAGAAAAATCACAACAACAAAGAGAGGAAAGACCTACACCTACTGGCAAGGCCGCTACACAGAGGGTTTCGACCCCGGCACAGGCAAGCAGATTCAGCGCAGCATCACCGGAAAGACGCAGAAGGAAGTGGCGCAGAAGCTGCGCCAAATCACGGCGTCACTGGACGATGGCACCTACAAAGCACCCTGCAAGCTGACGGTGGGAGAATGGCTGGACATCTGGACGCAGGATTATCTTGGCGGGGTGAAATCGTCTACGGCGTATCTCTATAAGAAGAATGTGGAGTTGTATATTACGCCGCATCTTGGGAACATCAAGCTGGAATCCCTGAACGCCCATACAATACAGCACTTTTACAATCAGCTTGTCTCCCCGACCGACCCGGCAGTCAATCCCCTTTCGGCAAAGACAGTAAAGAATATTCATGGCGTTTTTCATAAGGCCATGCAGCAAGCAGTGCTGATCGGTTATCTGCGCGTCAATCCGACGGATGCCTGTACACTTCCTCGCGTCATCAAAAAAGAGATGCACCCGCTGGAGGAAGATCAAGTCACTGCATTTCTGAAGGAGGTACAGGGGAGCCCCCACGAATACCTTTACAAAATCGCGCTGTTTACAGGGTTACGGGAGGGCGAAATACTTGGGTTAGGCTGGGACCATATTGACCTCG
>ERZ857882.1661-NODE-1661-length-25318-cov-5.037129_pt1 | contig 25318 bp, 21 predicted proteins | sample MGYA00519697_ERZ857882 | MGnify/ENA primary metagenome ERZ857882 (study PRJEB31778, sample SAMEA3449373) | human gut metagenome | biome: human gut; feature: human-associated habitat; material: faeces | place: United Kingdom | collected 2010/2012 ...
TTGCGAGCCAATGACGAAACTGATGACCAGATTTCGTCATATCGTCGCGTTTTCCCGCGCAGATTGACAAAAACACCAGCGCATCCGCTTGCCTCCGTTGCCTCCGTTGCCTCCGTTGCCTCCGCAAGGTACACTAGCAACGGCAGAACAGACTGCACAACGCCGGAGAACGGGGCGAACATGGGCGGCAAATCTTCCGGGCAGGGCAATGACACACCACATGACGCGGCACAGCATGGCACCACACAACACAGCACCGCGCATGCCGACGATTTCGACACCATGCACGCCGAATTCGCAGACACCGCAACTGGCTCCGCCGCGGATTCCGCTGCATACGAACCAACCGCGCCCCGCAAACGCCGCAACGCCGTCATCGCCATTGCAGTGACTGCGCTCATCATTGTCGGCGTGCTTGCCGCGATCATCATTCCAATCAGCCGCGCCAACCACCGGCATGCCGAGGAGGAGCACTCCGCCGCGCTCGCCGACTGCGAATCCGCGCAACGGGAATTCGCCACGCTCAACACCACGTACACGGTCACGCTTGCCAACGCCGGCAAGCTCGCGAAAGGCGACGGCAAAACGATCAGCGAGGATCATGCGACCGCGCTGGCAAGCAAAATCGAGCACATCGACGACACGCATACGGTCTCCTCGCTCGTGAAATCCGAATGCGACACCAGGCAAAGCACCGACGACCTCAACGAGCTCACCCGCAGATTCGGCGCCGCGAGCACGAGCATGGTCAACCGCATGCGCGACGTGCAGACCGACGCCGACACGCTGCGCCGACTCGTGGAGGGCGCGCGCAACTCGAACCGGCGCGGCGAACTGCAGAAGCAGCTCACCATTGCGAAGGCCGCATACGAACGCTCGGCGAACAAGGCGGCCGAGAATCTGCGCGCCGCATTGCAGGCGCAGATCGCCAACGCGGGCGCACTGCTCGAACCGGGCTCCACGGCTACGAATCCGCAGGTCAACGATGCGCTCGGCTCACTCACCGACGCCACGAACGCGGTGATCAACGCGATGCCGCTCGACTGCGAATTCGCCGCCTGCGTGGCCCTCACCTTCGACGACGGCCCAAACAAGCAGATCACCCCGCAGCTGCTCGCCGCGCTCAAGCAGGCGGATGCGCCGGCCACGTTCTTCGTGCAGGGCCAGTTTGTCTCCGGCAGCAACACACAACTGCTCGCGAATATGGCCGCGCAGGGCAACGAAATCGGCTCGATGAGCTGGCGACACAAGCAGTTGCACACGCTCTCCCCCGCCGAACTCACCAAATGGTTCAACGACACCGATGACGTGATCGAAAGCGCGGGCGCGGGCAAGCCGACGCTGTTCCGACCGCCGGACGGCGCGTGGAGCGAAGATGTCGTCGACGCCGCGAAACGCAGCGGGCAGTCGGTGATTCTGTGGAACGTCGACTCACGCGACTGGGACGCGCAGGCATCCGCCGCCGACATCGCCAAAACCGTGCTCGATGGCGCATCGTCGGGCGCGATCATTGCGCTGCACGACGGCAACGAGCGCACAGTCGAAGCGATCCCGCAGATTGTGAGCGGCCTGCGCGAACGCGGATTCACGCCGGTCACCGTCTCCACGCTGCTCGATGGCGAACTCGAACCGGGCACCGTGTTCTATGCGCGAGGCGACACCGCGCAGGACAGCGCACCGTCCGACGGTGTAGAGGTCACCCAGTGAGCCCAGATGCAGTCTACTGCGCGAGTGTGAACTGCGCGTTGTAGATGTCGGCGTAGAAACCGTGCTTCGCGAGCAGTTCCTCGTGTGTGCCACGCTCGACGATGTCGCCGTCGCGCATGACGAGGATCATGTCGGCGTCGCGAATCGTGGAGAGGCGATGCGCGATCACAAAGCTCGTACGGCCCACGGTCAGCGCATCCATGGCCTTCTGAATCAGCTCTTCGGTGCGGGTATCGACCGAGCTGGTCGCCTCGTCGAGAATCAGTATGCTGCGGTTGGCCAGATAGGCGCGCGCGATGGTCAGGAGCTGCTTCTGCCCGCTGCTGATGTTGGTCGACTCCTCGTTGATCACCGTGTCGTACCCGTCCGGCAGGGTGTCGATAAAGAAATCAATGTGCGCGCGGCGCGCAGCCTCGAGCACCTCCTCGCGCGTGGCGTCCCGCTTGCCATAGGCGATATTCTCATAGATCGATCCGGAGAACAGCCAGGTATCCTGCAGCACCATGCTGAAACGCGAGCGAAGGGCCGCGCGGTCCATGGTTCGCGTGTCCACGCCGTTGATCGTGATCGCGCCGGAATCCACATCGTAAAACCGCATGAGCAGGTTCACGATCGTCGTCTTTCCGCCGCCCGTCGGACCGACGATGGCAACCTTCTGCCCCGGCGCGACGTCGATGCACAGATCCTCGATCAGCGGATGCGCCGGATCATAGGAGAAATACACATGGTCGAACGAGATGCGATCCTCGCCCTGCACCGAGGGTGCGTTTTCCGTCGAATCCATCTCCTCGCGGTCGAGCAGCTCATACACCCGCCCGGCCGAAGCAAACGTATGCTGCATGGTGGACAGGCCGCTCGCGATGCTCTCGAGCGGGCCGGCGAACAGCTTGGCGTACAGGATGAAGGCGACGACGTCGCCCACGCGCAGCGCGCCGGAGATGGCCAGATATCCGCCGAGAATGCAGATGAGAATGTAGGCGATGTTGTTCGTCATGCCCACGATCGGCTGCACAATGCCGGAGAGGTAGTAGCCCTGTTCGGCCTGTGCCCGCGCCCGGCTGCACAATTCCGCCTGCCGCGCGTTCTGCCGCGGCTCGAGATGAAACGCCTTGACGGTATCGAAGCCGGTATAGTCCTCCTCGTTGAGCGCGTAGATCTCGCCGGTGGTCTTACGATAATCGGCAAAATATTTTTCGCTCCGGCCGGCAATTCTGGCGGAGAGCGCCAGCGACAGCGGCACAAAGATCACGACGGCCAGCGCCATGACAGGCTGAATGAAAAACACGATGGCGATGATGCCGATCAGCTTCAGAAAGCCCGAAATCGTGATGTTCAGAAAGTTGTGTACGGTGTTTCCGATCACCGACACGTCGTTCATCATGCGGGAAATCACCTCGCCGTTCGGCGTTTCATCCACAAACCGGACGGGCAGACGGCGGATTTTGTCGCTGATGCGGATGCGCATCGCGCAGGTGAAATGCCGGGAGACGACGTTGTTCATGATATACATCGTCGACAGTTCGCAGACGGACGAGAGCAGATAGATCCCGGCAAGGAGCAGGCACTGCCGCAAAAACGACGTCATTTCAATCGCCGTTCCTTCGGCCCAGAACGCGTAGAGCACGTTCGTCAGCGCGCCCATCAGTTCCGGGCCGGCCAGCACCAGCGCGACGGACAAAGCGCTCACGAGCGCCGAGAGGATGAGCCAGCCGCGAATCGGCTTTGCATCGGCCAGAATCCGCCGGAGCACCGTGCGGCCCTTGCCCGGTTCGGTTCGCTTGTCTTGCTTTTTCATGCGCCGGCGCCTCCCAACTGCGAATCAAAGATCTCGCGATAGATCGTGCAGCGTTCGAGCAGCTGCTCGTGCGTACCCGCGCCGACCACGCACCCGCGATCGAGCACATAGATCCTGTCGCACCGCATGGCGGTTGCGGCACGCTGCGTCACAATGAGCTGTGTTTTCCCGCTGAGCCGCCGGTTGAGCGCCATGCGCAGCCGGCTCTCGGTCAAATAGTCCAGCGCGGAAAAGCTGTCGTCAAATACATAGACCGCAGCGTCCCGCACGATCGTGCGCGCAATGTTCACGCGCTGCTTTTGGCCGCCGCTGAGATTGGAGCCGGCCTGCGCGAGCGGATAGGCCAGGCCCTCCGCATGGGAGGCGATAAGATCCGCCAGCTGGCTGTCCCTGGCGGCCGATTCGACCGCAGCGTCCGACGCGCCCGGGTTGCCCATGCGGATGTTCTCCGCGAGCGTTCCCTCAAAGATCATGCTCCTTTGCAGCGCCACGGCGAAGTTGTCGCGCACGGTCTCGCGCGAGAGCGAGTCGTATGCCCGCTCCCCCAGCCGGATCTCGCCCTCGGACGGCGGATAAAACGCGAGCAGCAGCTTCATCAGCGTTGTCTTGCCGCTGCCCGTTCCGCCGATGACGGCAACGATCTGTCCCTCCGGCACCTCCATGGAGACATCGGTGAGGGCCGCCGTCTCCGCGCCGGGATAGCGGAAGGTCACATGGCTGAGGCGGAGGCTGCCGGCCAGGCGCTCCGGCTGCGCCGTTTCGGCCGGCTGCCCCGGCAGGCGGAGCACCTCCGCAATGCGCCGCACGCTGACCCGAATCTGCGGCAGCCAGGCAAACGTCCACGAGAGCACGAGCAGGCCGTTCATCATGAGCGCCACATACTGAATGGTCGCGATCACGTCGCCCGCCTGCAGCAGCGGCTCCGCCTGCATGCGCACCGCGCCGATATACAGCATCGCAACGGTGCAGAGATTGAGCAGCAGAATGGAGACGGGATTGATCATGCCCATGCGCACGTTGGCCTTGATGATGTTCTTTGCCATCTCCTCGGTCGCAAATGCAGCGCGCCGGTGCTCGTGCGCCTCCTTATCGAACGCGCGGATCACGCGGATGCCGGAAAGGCGCTCGCGAACGACGCGGTTCTGCATGTCGATATAGCGGTCGGAATTGTCCCACAGCTTGTCCAGCCGCCGCGTTACGAGGCACACGATGAGCAGCACGGCGGGCGCCAGCAGGATCAAGACCAGCGAAAGCAGCCAATCGCTGGAAAACGCCAGCACCGCGCCGCCGATGAACAGCACCGGCACGGTCACAACCGCGTATACGACGCTGTTCGCGGCGTTCTGCACCGCAAACACATCGTCGGTAGAGCGCGTCAGCAGGCTCGCCGTCCCGATACCGGCGTATTCCTCGAACGTGAGCGAGTTGATCTTTTGGAACACGGCCGTCTGCAGCGCCTCGGTAAAGCCCGCCGTTACGCCCGCGTTGAGCTTTGTTGTCCACAGGCTGCAAAGGAGCGCCAGCGCGGCCAGCAGCAGCATCAGGCCGCCGCGGGCCAGAATGTACTCCATGTCCCGGCCGCGGATGCCAACGTTAACGATGTCGCTCATCAGATAGGGCATAAACAGACCGGCAAGCGTTGCGAGCATATAGAGCACGCCGACGAGCGCCAGCCGCCCGCGATAGGGCGTCAAAAAATGTAATATGGTTTTCATAGCAATCCTCAAAAATACCGATAAAAAAAGCTGCGGAGATCGAACTCTCCCTGCAACTTCCAAACACACACGCGGTCGATATGGAACGCCGGCGAATCCGATCCACTCTCTGCGGTATGGCAAACAGGGTGCAGCGCTGCACCGCGTACCGTTCGTTCAAACGGCGTACCAAACCTCAGTCGTCAGATGCGGATTCTGATCACCTTTCTGCGTTCCTTTCGCTTATTATCGGTATCATAGCAGACCAAGCGTTTCACGTCAAGCGCAAAAACGAAGGCACCGCCGGATGCGCCCACAAAGCGCGCCTCGCCGGTTCCTCCGTCTGCCGCGCGCGCCGCTGAACCGGACCGGCCTGTTCCTCCCGATCTGATCCATGCAACAGGTCCAACCGACAAATCGGATGGCGGCGGCAAGACGTCCGCCCTCACCGGCCCCCTTCGCTGCTCTGATTGGCGGCAGATACCAGCGCTCCGCGGTAATAGACGCGTTTTGCCGCGATCTGCTCGTCGAACAGCACGATGTCGGCGTCATAACCGGGCAGCAGGCGGCCCTTGTGGTCGAGCCGCAGAATTTTCGCGGGGTTCTCCGCCATCATGCGCACGCAGTCGGCGAGCGGAACGCCGCACGCACGGTGCGCCGCGCGAACCAGCATATCGCCCTGCACAATGCTCCCGTGGAACGCGCTGCGGTCGAGAAACTTAACGATGCCGTCCTCGATGATGCCCTTGAGCGCCCGTCCGCCCTCGCCCACGTCCACAATCGGCCCGTCCAGCCCTGCCGCACGGATGCAGTCGGACACGAGATGCATCCGCTCCGCGCCGATATGGCGGTAGATGTAGCTGAACAGCTCCGGCGGCAGATGGCAGCCATCCGAGATGACCTCGATCCAGAGTTCCGGAAAATCATAACCGGCCTCAATCGCGCCCATCACGCGGAATCCGTTTCTGCGCGTGACCGTATTCATATCCGAATAGAAGTGGGTCAGGTGGCAAAAGCCGTGCCCGATCGCCTCCCGAACCTCGGCATACGTCGCATCGCTGTGGGCAATGGACAGCACGATACCGCGCGCCGCGCAGTAGTCGCCGAACGCGAACCCGCCGGGCAGTTCCGGCGCGATCGACCAGCGGGCAATATCTCCGGCTGCATAGTCGATCAGCGGTATATATGCCGCGGGATCCGGCGTTTTGATGTTCCTTTCGTCCATGCCGCCGCTGCGCGCCGCGGCGATATACTGACCCTCGATGTGCACGCCCGGCAGGCATTGCAGTCCTGCCCGCTCCCTGCGGGCAACGCGCAGATTGTCGATCGCCCGCCGAAACAGCGGTTCCGGACCGGTGGACAGCGTCGGCAGCATGGTCGTTACGCCGTGCCGAAGCTGCTGGTCGCAGCAGGCGCGGTAGGCCTCCATCGTGCCGTCCATAAAATCATGACCGACGCCGCCATGGACGTGCAGATCAATGAATCCGGCGGATGCATACAGCCCGCCGCCATCGATGGTCCGGGCGTCCGCAGCATCGCCGCCCTCTGGCAAAATCGCGGCAATCCGGCCGTTTTCGATCAGAATACCACCATCTTTGATGCTGCCGCCATCCACGATTTTCACGTTTTGAATCAGTGCGCGCGCCATGCTCAGACAACCTTCCTGCCGCCGTAGAACACATGCCGGACGGCAATTTCCTCGTCAAACAGCGCCACATCCGCGTCATAGCCGGGCAGCAGACGCCCCTTATGATCGTCGATGCGGAGGATCTTTGCGGGGTTCTCCGTCATCATGCGGATGGCGTCCGGCAGCGTAGCGCCCACCTTCCGATGCATCGTCCGCACAAGATCCATGCCAAGCTGAATGCTGCCGAGGAACGCGGTGCGGTCGAGGAATTTTGCCACGCCGTCCTCTATGATGCCGCGTATGCCATTTTCGAGGCTGCCGACGATGACCTCTTTGGCGTCCGTTCCGGCGGGCCGAATGGAATCGGAGCAAAGCTGCAGCCGGTCGGGACCGATGAACGCATAGATCATCTTCATCAAATCCGGCGGCAGGTGACAGCCGTCCGCAATCACCTCCACCCAGAGATCCTTGATCGTATAGGCGCTTTCGAGCACGCCCAGCACGCGGAAGCCGCTCTCCCGCGTGATGGTGGACATATCGGAGTACAGATGCGTCACATGGCGAAAGCCGTGCGCCATTAAGCGGCGCACATCGCGGATGGTCGCGTCAGTATGGCCGATCGAGGGAAGGATGCCGTTGTTCACGCAGTCCTCCGCAAATTGATCCGCCCCCGGCAGTTCCGGCGCCGCTGTCCAGCGCGCGATATTTCCGTCTGCATATTCGATCAAATCCATATAGGTCTCGCGAACCGGCCGGCCGATGTAGCGCAAATCCATGCCGCCCGCCCGCTGCTCGGGAAAATACGGCCCCTCAAAGTGCATGCCGAGCAGGCACTGTTTGTCGCTGCGCGCCGCTTTCGCAGTTCGGAACGCATCGAGCGTGCGGCGGTATTCCTCCTGACTTGCGGCGACAGTCGTGGGCAGGATCGTCGTCACGCCGTGCCTGAGGTGCGCATCGCACGCGCCGTTGTATGCCTCCTGCGTGCCGTCCATAAAGTCGTGCCCGCCCGCGCCGTGGGTGTGCATTTCAATCAGACCGGCCGAGGCATACAGCCCGCCGCAGTCCATCAAGGTATCCGCCGCAACCTCGCAGCCGTCCGGCAGTACGGCGAGGATCCTTCCGTTCTCGAGCAGCAGATTGCCGGGGCGGACGGCGCCGTCCACAATACGCACGTGTTGAAGCAGCGTTCGGTTCATGGTTTTACCATTCCTTTCTTTGATTCGCTAACGATCCATGAGCAAAATACGCACAAGTATGGCGGGCAGCGGCGCTTTTTTTGAAACCGGCTATGATCCTTTCCCGGGCTTTGAGCAAGCGCTCCGCGGGTTCGCTCCCATTGGGGATAACTGTATTATTTGTACATTATAGAAAAAACGTCCGTCGGTTTCCATGTAGATTTCACGGCTGTTGATGTAGGAATTTATACTTTCTCCACCCTCTTGTTTGAACGGCGGCTTGACTTTTCGCGTCCAATCGGTAGTATACTATAGTATATGAAACGCGATATTATTGAAGCATTATCCTATATTCGAAACAACCTGACGGCGGAGAATCTGGAGGCGTATTATGTCAATTTCCGCCCGGAGCATGCTTCACAGCAGGACGCCATTCCGGAAAGTCACCATGCCTTTACCGCCTTTGAGTCGCATAAATACTATGAAATGGCCATCCAGCTCGACCGTCACAGCCGGCTGCAAATCGGCCAGCGCTGCTATGTTCTTTCAAAGAATCAGTTCTGCATCATCCCCTGTGAGCAGCCGCACCGGCTGCAATGGGGCGCATCGTCGGAGCATAGCGCAAATATGCTGTGGATCAGCATCACGGGCGAAATCGTCCGTACCAGCTATACGTTCTATTCCGACAGCGGGCGCAGCAAGATCTGGGGTTCGGATCTGCATATCCCCGGCAATTTCATCATCGGAGAGATTCTGGCGGAGCAAAGCGCGGCGCGATCCGGCTCGACGGAAGCTATCGTCAGCTATATCCATGCGTTTCTCTCGCTGCTGCTGCAAAAGCTGAGCTTCGACGGCGAGCCCTCCGGCCATATGTGGACCAACAGCGTTGTGTCCGAGCTGCAGGAATATATCAAAGCGCATCTGAATGCCGGCATTTCCCTGCAGGAACTCAGCGGCTATATTTCGCTGAGCCCGAACTATCTGTGCAAGCTTTTCAAGCAGGTGACCGGTGAGACGATCACCCATTATATTCAGAACCTGAAGATCACCCGCTCCATCGAATATTTGGCCGACCCCTCCATCCCGCTGAGCCAAATCGCCGAGGCCCTGGGCTTCTACGACCAGTTCCATTTCAGCAAGGTGTTCAAAACCTATACCTGCATGTCCCCTTCCCAATACCGGAACACGCTCGCAGCACCGGACGCGGGCACCGCTGCGCAGAGCGGCGGCTAGGCGGCTGAAAGCGACGGTCGGGAACACCGCCTTTCGGTCTAACGGCGCGGCGGCATCGCCGAAACCGCGGTGCATGGCGCTCAACCGCGCCCGTTTTTCTGGCAAAACAGGCGTTTGAGGCGGCACAGCATAAAATCTTACATCAAAATCGGGTCTATTTATATTATGGGGAATGATGAACAGCAAGCACAGCAGGTGTACATACACTCTGCGATTTCAGACTTGGCAAGCAGGGCACGGCGGTACCCACTTTGCATACTTGCCAATATGTCGAAACATACTTGGCAAGCAGGGCACGTGTGGACACACTTGTGCTTTTTGCAAATTTCAGCGGTGCTGCCCTTTGCAAAAACTTGTTGGGAAACATCCCAAACCCTTCAACGATTTTTTCAAAATCGGCTACGCTCCTGCGGAGCTGATTGTCGCTTTATCTTAGAAAGTGATGTAAGGATTTTTCGTATTCCCTCGTAAATTACTTCTTGGTTCTTTTTGATTTCTTCGATGTCGGCTTCATAGATGTTGCCGGTTTCGTTCAGCCTTTTTGCAATCTGATTCTCGCTGTTGGAAATGCGTTTCATCTTGGAAGTCAGCTCACGCAGTTCGGGCATATCCAAGTTTACAACATATCCGTCGATTACCATTTTGCGGATATAGGCACTCATGTTGTCCGTTCCCATCTGTGCCATTTTCTGTTTTATCAGAGCTTGCTCTTTTTCATCCACGAAAAATTTGATCTGTATTGGGCGTTGCCGGATTGCCGGTTTTCGTTTTTCTGTCATTTGAATAACCTTCTTGTTTTTATATTAGAAAAGAGGGGATTTTTTATTGTATTCTTTTACGGTAACCTGCTTTACCGCCTTGAATATGCACAATAATTCAGAGAATTGTCTGATACCCACATCTCCGTTGCACATCAACTTTTCGTACCCTATTTCATTACTATTTACCTTTGTTCCATCGCTTAAATGCAATGTAATTTCGGGATACCGCAAAGACATATACAAATCATCTGTTCTAACGATTCCGTTTTCATTCTGATATTCCCTTATAATATCGATTTGACTTTTATAAAAAGTCTTATAGTTTGAATAGACTTCCGACTCCTCTTTGTATATCTCTTTTAGCTTGTCTAAGAGATTTTCAGCACTATGCCCTCTTGTAAATTCTTTTTCAGAAAGCAGAATCAAACCTTTCATGTATAGTTCTGTGCATTGCAAACAACTAAAAATCGCAGGGATGAATAGGTATAAGTCGCTCTTAACTGAGTTTTTCCATCATTTCATTTGCTTCTTCCACTGTGCTTCCAATACCCATATTAGAGTTCCCGTTTTGTATCAAGGTCTCAAGTAGCAGTTTTGCTGTTTCGCCATATTGTTCGCCCAGCAAAAAATACTTTTTTATTAGAGCCTTATCCACTTTTCTTATCCCACCTCAATTTTGTTCCAATCCGAGTCATCATCGACATACGAATTTGTAATTCCTCTGATTTTATCAGCTACAATAGCAAAATAATTCTTTGAAATACTTTCCTCGTTTTCATAATGGTATATTATTCCTCTGTCGAGCAAATCATAAATTTTAATCATAGCTTGCACATACGGATGCATACGTTCGTCGATGATTTTCGTACATTGGTATACAGTATATACTTCGTTGATCTGCAATATATCGGTGTCCAGACTCAGCACACATTCAAAGAAAACCCTATAATAAATAAATGCCGTTATACAATTTCTGCCGAGTGTCAATTCGGGGTGCTTTTGCTGATTCCTCGATAAAAGTTCCTCGCAAAAATCCAACCCATACTCCAACAATTCTGTTTTTCTATGTACATCCATTTCAGATATGATGGTGTTGATAATGTCCTTACATTCAGCAACAGCTTGTTTAGTCCCTTCTTCTCCCCATTTGATTGCAATAATTGCATGAACGCCACCTAATCGCAAAGCATTCTCTTCATAACTGGACAGTTTTTTGCTATCGTTCTTTCTCTTCTTAAATGTGTCAAATAAGCCCATAAATATCCCTCCGCCAAGCAGTTGGTTGTGTGTCCACACATTATTATGCACGGTTTCAACAATTTCTTCAAGATGATACGCAAAATTTCATCACATTAAAGTATAAATATTTTGAAAACACGCCCCAAGATTGCCTTGGGGCGTGTGAAAATCAATCAAGCGATTTATATTCTGTTACTGTCTTTAGATAGGCTTCGGGATCTCCGTTGAGTATCAAATCGGCGTACGCAATCGGGTCATTGTAGATAAGATAGTCCAGTTCCGACCTCTGATACATATTGTCTGCGACCTCATTTTCAACAGCGGTGCAGTCAATGACAATCATGCAGCCATCGCTGAATTTCAGCTCCACGCAGCCGCTATCCATATTGTACTCGCAAGATAATAGGTGCTTCATAAAAACCTCCGTAATTTCAATGATTTTGAGATAGAAAAAGAACGATGCTAAGTCTTTCGACTCGACATCGTTCTTTTCGTTGTTGTTTCCAACCCTGTCAGACAGATGCCGTAAAATAGTAATTTTTTAGAATTACTGTCTTACGAGCACCCGTCTAAGCCTGCGCGTTTTTTTGCTTTGTAGTTCCTTACCCTTTTGCCGCAGGCATGCCGTGCGTTCAATACTCCTCCGGCACAAAACGCCCGGCCGCGCCGTGCGGGTCAAAGGCCGGCGCATCGCAGACGGTTTTTGCCATCAAGTGCGGAATGCGCGCGCCGAGCGGCGCATTCGGGGCCTGCATGGCCGAGCAGCCGCTTGGCAGCGCGTCGAGCAAAGCGGCATACGCCTCGGCTGTCCTGCCAACCGCCTCCACGGCGTCGCCCTCCGGCGATTCCAGCAGCGCATAGGCAAAGACGGCCGCGCTGTCGGCAAGCAGCACGCATGCGCCGCCATCGCTCGCTACATCGCGCAGCCGCGCCGCCATATCCTCTCCCGTGCGCGTTTGAAACCCGGCCAGCCCAGCCGTTGCCGCCGCATAGCACGCGGCCAGCGCGCTTGGGTCGACCGCGGCAGGCCTGCACAGCCGCGCCGGCCGATTGCCCGTGCCAAAGGCAATGCTTGCCGCCGAATAGGGCAAAAAGCCGAGCGGGAGATAGATCGCCGGATCGACCGGTCGAAGCACGAGCCGACTTGCTTTCATTTGCCCGGCAATGCGCTCCACGTGCGCCATCGCGCGGCGCATATAGCCGCGGCGCTCATATCCCGAACGGGTCGATACGCCCGCGACCATCACCGCCGCCATCTCCGCACCGTCCTCCCAAAGGGTGACCGGCCGTCCGAGCGCCATGCTGACCAGCTCGCCGTCAAGGAACACCCCGGCCGACAGGGCCGGCGTGAACCGCTCGGAAAAATACCAGTGGCAGAACGAATCGCTGTCGAAAAACCGCGCCTGCCAGAGTGCAAGCGCGGCCTCGCCATCCGCCCATGTGAGCGTGCGGACGATCTCTCCATTCATACCGTATACTTCGCCTGCGGTTCCGGCTGGGCCTGCAGCTCGGCCCGCTTTTCATCGTAACCGGGCTTGCCTAGCAGCGCATAGGTGGCGTTTTTGCCCTCCTCCACGCCCGGCTGATCGAACGCGTCGATATCGAGCAGTTCGCCTGTAAACGCCGTCATCACCTCGAACAGATACAGCAGCTCACCCACGGTGAACGCATTGACCTCCGGCAGCGTAATGGTGTGGGAGGGGTGCCCGCTCTTCATCAGCGCATAGGCCGTGGCCGATTGCTCCGCTTTGATGAGCTCGTTCTGCGTATGACCCGAAAGGAACGAGACGTCCGGGATGTCCGCGTAGCCCTCAGGGATCCGCGTCTCGGTGCGATAGCGATCCACGCCGAGGAATGTGACAACCTTGTCGAACGGCCCCTCCGTATAGAGCTGTACCTGCGAATGCTGGTCCGTCACGCCGAGCGCCTTGACCGGCGTCTGCCCCGCGTGCACGCTGCGGCCGCTGCGGTCAACACGCTTGCCGAGCGATTCCGCCCAGAGCTGCGCATACCAGTCCGCCATGTATTTGAGCGAATCCGCATACGGCATGAGCACGCTGATGTTCATGCCGCGCCGCATGGCGATGTATTGGAGCGTCGCGAGCAGATATGCCGGATTTTTGCGCGCCATCGGCTCCTTGCAGAGCCCGTCCATATAGGCCGCGCCCGCAAGCAGCTCCCGAATATCGATGCCGCAGACGGCCGCCGCCAGCAGGCCCACCGGGCACAGCTCCGAAAAACGGCCGCCAACGCCGTCCGGCACAATAAAGGTGGTCAGGTTCTCGCGCTTGGCGATCTTGACGAGATTTCCCTTCACCGCATCGGTGGTCGCGATCAGATGCGAAGAAATATCCGCGCCATAGCGCCCGTGCAAAAGGCTCGTCACGATCAAAAGCTGCGACATGGTTTCGGACGTGCCGCCGGATTTTGTGATCACGTTGAACACGGTGCGGTCGAGATCGATCACGTCGAGCAGGGCCGCCATGCGCTCGGGATCGATGTTGTCCTCGACAAACAGCCGCGGGCCGCCGCGCTTTTGGGCGGGCAGGTCGTTGTAGCGCAGGTGGCACAGCGCCTGATGCACGGCGATCGGGCCAAGCGCGCTGCCGCCGATGCCGAGCACCACAAAGTTTTCGCACCGGGCGCGCACATCTGCGGCGACCGCTTCAATCCTGTCCACGACCGCATCCTGATTGTACGGCAGTTCGCGCCATTTCATGCTGCCGCGGTTCCGCTGCATCGCATCCGCCGCGGCGTTCAGTCTCGGCTCGAGCGCATCGATCTCTTCGTCGCCAATTCCGTGCGCACCGAGGCGCGCCGCCATCATATTGTTGTAATCCACGCGGATGCGCATGGAGTCCCGCCAGGCTGCGTCCATATACCGTTTCATCCGTTCAAGCCTCCCCATTGTTGATTCTTTATTATACCATGCAAGAACCCGCGCGAACAGGCATAACCTGTAGGGGTGATAAAAATGCGCAGGCTCTTTGTCGTGCTTCTGCTCGTTTCGGCGCTCACGGGCGCGTATTTTCTGCTGCAAAAAGCGGCGGCGCCGGCGTCCTGTTCGCTGAGCGTACGCGTGATCGACGGCCGCACGGAGGCGCCGCTCTCCGGCGCGGCGATCGTCATCGCGGAAACGGGCAAACGGTATCCAACCGGTGAGGATGGCTCGACCGGACGGATTTCCATCCCGTTTGAACCGCTTGCACAGGCCGGCGAAACCGCCGTACCATGGACGGAGGCGACCGTTCTGGCCTATTGCGACGGCTATTATCCCTACGCGCTGTTTCACGTCTGCCTGTCGGAAGGAGAAGCGCGGGACAATCTCACGCTGTATCTGTTCCCGAATGACGGCAGCATGCCGGATACGCCGTTCGTGCTCGTCGAAGCGCCGCCGGCCGATTGGTCGCGCGCGCTCATCGAGCAACACCGGCCGGACTGAAGGGGCGCCGGCTTTCCTGTACCCGCTTGCCGCAGCGGTCGGACGCGCTGCAAGCCCTCAATTTCCCAACAGGCGCTCGCAATCCGCGCGCGCCCGATAGAGCGCGTCCAGATCGCCATACATATCGCTGTACACCTCGACAAATGCCGGCCCACGGTAACCGTGCGCAAGCAGCGCCGATTGCAGCGCGGAAAAATCGCACCGGCCCTGCATGGGCATGCGCCAGCGGAACGCGCCGTTTTCCAGACGCTCATAGTCGCAAAGGTGTACGTTCACAATTCGCTCGCCCACCGCGTCGATATAGTCCGCCGGTGAAAAGCCGCTGCGCACCGCCTGCTTGATGTCGAGCGTAAAATGCATCCGATCCTTAGTCAATTCGCGCAGCCGCAGGCCAAACACCGGCGTGCAGAACAGGCACCAGCTCACATTCTCCAGCGCAAGCGTCACCCCATAGGCACGCGCCATTTCATCCAGCTCCGAAAAGATGGGCGCGATGCGTGCAAGCTCCAAATTTTTGGCCGCGCCGTTGAGCGTTGCCGCGCCATGCATGACATAGCATTCCGCGCCAAGGGCTTTGGCCGCCCGCAGCACCCGCTCATAGATGCGGAAGGCGTCCTCGCGCTGCCGCGGATGCAGGGAAAACAGCTGCGGCTCAAACTGCGTGCTCATCGGATGGACGCTGTGAACGCGGACGTTTGCGGCCCTTGCCCGCTCGGCCAGCATGGCTGTAAACGCAGGCTCGTACTCACAAAACGAATTCAAAAACAGCTCCGCAGCCAATACGCCGTGCGCGCCAAGTTCGAGCACGGCGTCCTCGATGGACATCCGGTTAAAAAAGCTCGCGGTCGATATGCCGATTTGCAAACTGTGCGCCTCCTTTTGTCATTCCAACGCATTATACCACGAACATGGAATTTGTGGTATGATAGTCGATATGAACGGTCATTTTTTGCATAAAAACGTCCCCGTCGCACCGCGTCCATACCGCAGCCTTGCCCTGCGTCTGCCGCTTCTGCTGCTCGTGCCGCTTGGATTTCTGCTGCCAAGCTTCTTTTCCGGGCGCATGGACTGGGTTGAGACGGTCTATTGCGCGCGCATCTATCCCGCCGTGCGCGGCGCGCTCAGCGCGCTCACGGGCTGGTTTTCCTTTTCGCTGGCCGAATGGCTGCTGTATGCGCTCGTCCTCGGCGCAGCCGTTCTGCTCCTTGTGCAGCTGATCCGTGCGGCTTGCCGGCGGATCCCCTTGCACCGGTTTCTTCGCGTGCTGCTGTGCATCGGCATCGCCGGCGGCGTTCTGCTGAATCTGTTCTATCTCACATGGGGGCTGTGCTATTTCCGGCAGCCGCTCGCCGCGCGCATGGAGCTGCCGGTTACCGCGCGCCCGGTCGAGGAGCTCGCCTCGCTCACCGAGCTGCTGGCCCGCCGGGCCGCCGCGCTTCGTCAGGACGTACAGGAGGATGCCGACGGCGTGTTTACCGCCGATATGGACGCAGCCTTCGCCGCGCTGCCGGACGCCTACGACGCGCTGGCGCAGGCGTTTCCGGTCTTTTCCGGCAGGGTAACGCGGGCAAAGCGGGTTTGCTGGTCGGAAGGCCTGAGCTGGCTCGGCATCGCCGGCGTCTATATCGGCCTGACCGCGGAGCCCAATGTGAACATCCATCAGCCGCCGCTGCTGATTCCGGCCGGCGCTGCGCATGAAACAGCGCATCAGCTCGGCCTTGCCTCCGAAAACGAGGCGGAGTTTGCCGCATTTCTCTCCTGCGCGGTTTCCTCCGCCGCCGCGGTGCGCTATTCCGGCGCGATGCACGCGCTGCTTCTGTGCGGCAATGCGCTCGCCCGGGCGGATGCCGCGCGCTATGCCGAGATCGTTCGCACGTGCTATGCGGACGGTATGCGCCGTGACCTGGCGGACTACAGCGCCTACTGGGACGCCTATGAGGGCAATGCGCAGGAGGCGGCGACGAGCGTCAACGACAATTACCTCAAGCACAACGCGCAGCCGAGCGGCGTTGCCAGCTATGGGGAATCGGTCGATTTGCTGCTCGCCTTTGAAGCAAAAACCTCGTTTTTTGCACGGCTTACACAGCCATGAACCGAATTATGGGGCAAAAAGCGGCTTATTAACAAGGATTCCTGTTTTTGCTGTTTACAAACCAATAAAAATTGTGTATGCTAAATACAATTGTTGCATAAACGATTCACACAAATATTTCATTCTGAATGGGAGCAAAAAAATGATCGATCTGACCATCCATCGCGACAATTTGCAGCGCAGCATCGACAGAGCGCGCGAAAAAGGCATCATCATCCCGACGTTTGCGCAGATGCGCAACCCGGACCTGATCCCCGATAAGATCAAGGAAAGCCTGAAGAGCGTCGGTCTTTGGGACCTCAATCCGCTCAACCTGTTCCGCATCACCTGGCGCAACGAGCCCAAGGAGCAGGGCGGCACGTTCGGCGATGTCAACTTCATCGAGATTCCGCAGGCGCTCACCGGCGTGAAGGCCCGCATCATCCTGCTGACCGGCAAGTGGTTCCCCACCGGCTGCCACAAGGTCGGCGCATCCTTCGGCTGCCTCGTTCCGCGTCTGGTCACCGGCCAGTTTGATCCCACCTACCATAAGGCCGTTTGGCCGTCCACCGGCAACTACTGCCGCGGCGGCGCATTCAACTCCAAGCTCCTCGCATGCGATTCCATCGCCATTCTGCCGGCCGAGATGAGCCGCGAACGCTTTGAATGGCTGTCCAAGATCGCCGGCGAAGTCATCGCAACCCCGGGCTGCGAGTCGAACGTCAAGGAGATCTTCGACAAGACCAAGGAGCTGCGCGAGACCCGCGAAGACGTCATGATCTTCAACCAGTTTGAGGAAATGGGCAACTGCGTGTGGCACTACCAGGTCACCGGCAAGGCGATTCAGGATGCGTTCGAGTCCATCAAGGGCGAGGGCGACCGCTTTGCAGGCGCCTGCTTCACCTCCGGTTCCGCCGGCACCATGAGCTCCGGCGATTACCTGAAGGAGCAGTATCCGAACGCCAAGCTCGCCGTGGGCGAAGCGCTCCAGTGCCCGACCCTGCTGAACAACGGCTTTGGCGGTCACCGCATTGAGGGCATCGGCGACAAGCATGTGCCGTGGATTCACAATGTCAAGAACACCGACATGGTCATCGCCATCGATGATGAGGACAGCCAGAAGCTGCTCCGCCTGTTCAACGACCCGGTCGGCCAGAAATACCTCGTCGAAGAGGTTGGCGTACCGGCCGACTTCATCGAGAAGCTCTCCCTGCTCGGCATTTCCGGCATTGCGAACATGCTGTGCTGCATCAAGATGGCCAAGTACTATGAGCTCACAGAGCACGACGTCGTTGCAACCGTCGGTACGGACTCCGCCGTCATGTACCAGAGCCGCATTCAGGAGCTCGCGGATGCGGATGGCGCCTACACGACCACCATGGCCGCAGCCGACTACGCGGAGCACCTCAAGGGCGTGCGCACCGACTCCATGGAGGAGTTGACCTATCAGGCCCGCAAGCGCGTCCACAACCTCAAGTACTACACTTGGGTCGAGCAGCAGGGCAAGACCTACGAGGAGATCAACCAGCAGTGGTACGACGAGCACTACTGGACCGACATGCACGATCAGGCGAAGGACATCGACGAGCTCATCAACGAGTTCAACGATGCGACCGGTCTGCTCAAGAATCTGTAAGAATCCCTCCAAACCCCGCCAAGCAACGAGCGGACGGCGATTTGCCGTCCGCTCGTTTTTACCGTTCAATGTCAAGTATACTCGACATGACGCTCAGGCCATTGTACAATCGCTTTGAGAGGATGGCCGTATGGGACACAGCAGCGCTTTGAAGCGCGCAAGATTGGAAAAGGGTATGACACAGGCGGCGCTCGCCGCCGCCGTTGGCGTTTCCCGCCAGACGATCAATGCGATCGAACAGAGGGGGATTACAACCCGACCATTCGCCTCTGCCGCGCCGTTTGCAGGGTGCTCGGCAACTCGCTCGACGAACTTTTCGGGGAGGAGGACGACACTTGTTCCAAAAATTGAAGCTCTGGTATCGAACGTTGGCCCGTGAACGGCGGGATCAGTATGAGCGCCAATTCGACGAACGCCAGCGGATGGAGCACGGCCGCGCCTATCGAAACGGTTTCCTAACGTTCATAATCATCGAATGGCTCATTCGACCTTTCATCCCACGGCTTGAACAGCTCGTAGAGAGCTGGAATGTTTACGGATTTTTATCCGCCCTGCGCTTTCTGCCGCCCCTGACGGTGTTCTTCCTGACGCTCATCCTGCGCGACGCCCTTTCCGGCGTGGATCCAAAGGCCGGCCGGTCGTCGCTCATCGCGCTGCATGTGTTCGCAGCCACCGCGATCGGGATCACCCTGCTTGTGCTGCTCACCGGCGGCGAGCCGGTCGTGCGGAACGGGCTGCTCACCAGCGCTGTGAATTGGGTCCTGCTCAGCGCGGATCTGTTTCTCATCCTCGCCGTGTACTGGGGCGCACGGCTATGGAAGCGGCGGCGGCACGCCGGTGCGGACGGGGTCTGATCCACCAAAGAAGTGAGGATCGCCGCTGCTGCGGTTCGGTTGGATGCGCAAAACAAGCCGCTCTAAAAAAATTTGTGCGCAAACAAGAGGATTTCACATGCACTTTATGGATGTCAAAACGCTGCTGTCCGCGCAGAATGGCATGAACTTGTACTGCGGCTGCACGCACGGCTGCATCTACTGCGATGCGCGCAGCGCGTGCTATCACATGGAACACGCCTTCGAGGATGTGGCGGTCAAACGCAATGCGCCAGCGCTGCTAGAGGCGGCGCTGCGCAAAAAGCGTGCGCGGTGCATGATCGCCACCGGCGCCATGTGTGACCCGTATCTTCCGGAGGAGCGCACGCTTGGCCTGACCCGCCGCTGCCTCACAATCCTGCAAAGCTATGGCTTCGGCCTCGCCATACAGACGAAATCCGACCTGATTCTGCGTGATCTTGACCTCTTGGACGCCATTCACGCACAGGCCAAATGCGTTGTACAGATGACGCTGACCACAGCCGCCGAAGCGCTTTGCCGCATTGTAGAACCGAATGTCTGCACGACCGCGCGGCGCTTCGAGGTGCTGCGCACGCTGCAATCGCACGGCATTCCAACGGTGGTCTGGATCGAACCGCTGCTGCCGTTTATCAATGACACATCAAAAAATCTTGCCGCCCTGCTCGATATGTGCGCGGATACGGGCGTGTGGGGCATCGTATGCTTCGGCATGGGGCTGACACTGCGCGAGGGCAGCCGCGAGCACTACTACCGATCGCTCGACCGACACTTTCCAGGGCTGAAAGCCCGCTACCAGCAAACCTACGGCTACGCTTATGAACTCCCCTCTCCGAACGCACCCGCGCTCTGGTCGGAGTTCGTCTCGACCTGCGACCGCTGCGGCATCGTGCATGACAATGCGCAGATATTCGCCTATCTTCGCGCGTTTGAGCAGTCAACGCTGTTTTAGCCCACAAAGAAACCCTGCTGCATGATACCGGCAGCCCGTCTGCCGGTTTTGTTGTCCCGCTTTCCGCCCGTTGACAAAACGGAGGGTGCGTGTCTGAAACACGCCCCTCCGTCTGCAAGCATTTCGCTCATTCCTCCGCAATCAACAGCGGTTCAAACTGCAAATAATCCGCCGCGGCGAACACATAGCGCACGCCGTTTTTCTCTCCGATGAACGCCGCGCGGTGCGCGCGCCCATGCAGGTGCGCATAGACCGCGATCTCCACGCCATACTTTTCGAGCAGCCTCGTCATGCCGGTATCCGCGCCGTGTACATCGGTGGGCGGAAAATGCAGCATGGCGATGCGCCGTCTGCCCGTTTCCATACGCGACAGGGACATCTCCAGCCGCATCAGCTCGCGCTGATAGATATGCGTATCCGCCGCCTCGTTTGCCTCGTCCGGCAGCGTCCAGCCGCGCGTACCGCCGATCGTAAAGCCGCCGACGGTCAGCGCATTGTTCTGCACCACGCTTGCCGAATCGTCCAGCGCGCGCTCCACCTGCGTGAGCGAGCTCCACCAGTAGTCATGATTGCCGCGCAGCAGCAGCTTCCGCCCCGGCAGGCCGCATACAAACGAAAGATCATCCGCCGCCTGCTGCAGCCGGATGGCCCAGCTGATGTCGCCCGGAATGAGCACGAGATCCTCCGCGCCCACGGCGGCGCGCCATGCCCGATCCAAACGTTCGGCATGATCGCGCCACGCATCGCCGAAAACATCCATGGGCTTGTCGGCGCCAAAGGAAAGGTGCAGATCACCGATGGCAAACACGCGCATACAGTTCTCCCCCTTCCGGTCTCCCGTTCCTCTTTTGGCGGTTACTCCTCTTCCGGCTCCGCTTCCTCGTCCTCAAAGGCTTCCGCTTCCTCGTCAAGCGCGATGGCGTTCTCCAGCTCCGCCTGACGCTTTTGCTCGCGCAGACAGTTGGCGCAGAGATCATAGCCGCGCACAACGGGCGCCTCGCCGCACTCGCTGCAGAGCGCCTCTTCCTCTTCCGCAACGGATTCCACCTGAATTCGCCCGTTCTTCATGGCGCGCATGCAAACATTGCAATACTGCTCGCCCTCGCGGATATAGTTCAACTCACACTTGGGGCACTTCCTCAATGCCATATCAACCGTTCTCCTCTGTGCCGCAATCTGCCGGCCTGCATGTTTTCTATTCGGGAGCGATACAAACAGATCGGATGTGTCGCTTACTCGCACAATGCACTGTGCCAAACAATCGCTTGGCACAGTGCATATTATGCTAAACCCATAGCAACATGTCAAGGGTTAACGGATGATTTTTCATCAGAAACGGCCGTTTTTTCTGAATCCTGCAAAATCTGACCAATCCGCGTCAGGAGCGCGTCGCGTCCATCGCCGGTTTCCGTGGAAAACGGAATGGCATACGGCGGCGCGCCCAGCGCCTTGGCCGCTGCGTTGGCCGCCTGCTGGCGGTGGGATCTGGCGAGCTTGTCCGATTTGGTCGCCACAAGCGTGAACGGTACGCCATAATAGAGCAGCCACCGGAACATCTGCCGGTCCTCCTCCGTGGGCGCATGGCGGATGTCGAGCAGCAAAAGCAGGTGCGTGACCCGGCCGCTGCCCAGATACGTCTCGATCAGCTCGCCCCAGCTGCGCCGCTCCTCCCGGCTCGCGCGGGCAAAGCCATAGCCCGGCAGATCGACGAGATGAAACGAGCGGTTGAGCAGGAAGAAGTTGATCAACCGCGTTTTGCCCGGCGTTTGCGACGTCCGGGCGAGTTTATGGTTGTTGCAGAGGCTGTTGATGAGGCTCGATTTGCCGACATTGCTCTTGCCCACCACGGCGATCTCGCAGCAGGCGGGGGGCGGATACGGCGTACCCGCCCCCACGCTTGTCAGAAACGTCGCCTGTTTAATGGCAAACGGCTGCATGCCCGGCCTCCTCGCCCTGCAGCACGGCGGCGCCCTCCTGCACCGGCGGCTGCACCAGCGCGTGCGCCAGCACGTCGCTCGCTTCGTCCACAAACACGATCTCCAGCGCGTCGAGCACCGTCTGCGGCACATCGTGCAGGCTTTCGCGGTTTTTGGCGGGCAGCAGCACGGTCGGAATGTCCGCGCGTACGGCTGCCAACAGCTTTTCACGCAGGCCGCCGATGGGCAGCACATGGCCGCGCAGGGTGATCTCGCCGGTCATGGCCACGCCGGCGCGCACCGGCACGCCCGAAAGCGCGGACGCAAGCGCCGTCATCATCGCAATGCCGGCGGAGGGGCCGTCCTTTGGCACCGCTCCCTCCGGCACATGGATGTGCACATCGATCTTGTCAAAGCAGTCCGGCTCGATGCCGAGCGCCGCCGCATGGGCGCGCACATAGGTCAGCGCCGCCCTGGCGCTCTCCTGCATCACGTCGCCGAGCTGCCCGGTGAGCTGCAGGTTCCCCTTGCCGGGCATGACGCTGACCTCGATCTCCAGCGTCTCGCCGCCAACGGGCGTCCAGGCCAGTCCCGTCACCGCGCCAATGCGCGCCCCCGCCGCAGCCGGCTCGCGCCGGTACTTGACCGGCCCCAGCCACTCGGTGATGCGCGAGAGCGAAAGCTGCACGCGCTGCCGCCCGTCGACCACCTCGCAGGCGGCCTTGCGGCACACGCTGCCGAGCACGCGCTCGAGCTGGCGCACGCCGGCCTCGCGGGTATACCCCTCGATCAGCCGCGCCAGGCACCGGTCGTCCACGCGCAGATTGCTGCGCTTGAGCCCGTTTTTCTCCATCTGCCGCGGCAGCAGATGCCTTCTGGCAATCTCCATCTTCTCGTCGAACAGGTAGCTCGGTACCTCGATCATCTCCATGCGGTCGCGCAACGGCCCGGGAATGTGATCCGCGTCGTTGGCCGTGGTCATGAGCAGGCACTGCGACAGGTCGTACGGCAATTCCAGGAAATGGTCGGTAAAGGTGTTGTTCTGCGCGCTGTCGAGCACTTCGAGCATGGCTGCCGACGGATCGCCGTGGATGTCATAGGCGAGCTTGTCGATCTCGTCGAACAGCAGCAACGGGTTGACCGTTCCCGCCTGCCGCATGGCCGCGATCACCCGCCCCGGCTGCGCGCCGATGTACGTGCGCCGGTGGCCGCGAATCTCCGCCTCGTCGCGCACGCCGCCAAGGCTCATGCGCACGAACCGCCGCCCCATGGCCTTTGCAATGGCAGATGCAATGGATGTCTTGCCGACGCCCGGCGGGCCGACCAGGCACAGGATCTGCCCCTGCGGGTTGCCCGTCAGCTTCTGGACGGCCAGCATCTCAAGAATCCGCTTCTTGATCGGCTCCATGCCGTAATGATCTGCGTCGAGCACGGCGCGCGCGTTGGCAAGGTCGAGATTGTCCTCCGTACGCTCGGTCCACGGCAGATCGAGAATGCACTCGATATACGCCTGCGCCATCGGCTGTTCGTGCGACCCGCGCGGCAGGGCGGCCAGCCGGTCGATCTCCTTCTCCAGTTTGGCGCGCACCGTCTCCGGCAGCGCCTTCTGCTCCATGCGGGCACGATACTCCGCCGCATCGTCCTCCTCGCCGCCAAGCTCCTCCTGCACGGCCCGCAACTGCTCGCGCAGCACGAACTCGCGCTGGTTCTGCTCCACCGCTTCCTTGACCTTGCCGGCGATGCGGCGCTCCATCTGCATGATCTCCATTTCCTTACGGATGAGCGTGAGCAGCGACAACGCCCGCACCTCCGCGTCCGGCTCCTCCAGCAGCGCCTGTTTGTCCTCCAGCCGCACGGCGACATTCCGGCCGATCGCGTCGGTAAACGCGCCGAAGCCCTGCGTTTGCAGCACGTTGTCGCGCTGTTCGGTGGTCAGGCGGTTCTGCATCTCCGCAAACGCGCTGAACGCCGCCCCCAGGCTGCGGCGCAGCGCCTCGGCCATCGCGTCCTCCGGCTCATGCTCGGCCGGATACGAAACCTCCGCAAGGAAACACGGGGACGACTGCACCATCTCCTCGATGCGCGCGCGCGCCACGCCCGTCACGAGCAGCCGGATCGTATCGCCCTGGATGCGGAACACCTGCCGGATACGGCATACCGTGCCGACGGACGCAAAGTCCGCCGGCTGTACGTCCACCAGCTTGGGGTCCGCCTGCGCGCAGAACATGGCCAGCCCGTCGGACGAGAGCGCCTGTTCGATGGCGCTGAGCGTTTTCTTTCTTCCTATGTCGCAATGGATTACCTCGCCCGGCAGCACGGCAAGCCCGCGCAGCGGCACGACCGGAACCCTCGATTTTTCCAACGTCATGTGTATCACTCCTTCGAGACGCGGCCATATCGGCAGCCGCATCCCTGTATATAGTATAATGGCTGTCACCCGTTTGTGCAAACGGTGAACGTTGCCAATTCGTGTTTTTCTTGCGGCATTATTTTGACATTTTGCGGCCGGGCCGTCACCCGCCGCGAAAAACGGCCGGTGGCGCGCAAGGGTTCATGAAACATTCAAAGCCTTGTCATGCCCCTGTCACATCCACCCGCCATACTGATATCATGTCCATCCTTCTGCATGAAAGGAAGTGCTTTGCCGCATGAGAAGAATGCTTGCCGCCGCAGCCGCTCTGCTGCTGTCGCTGTGCGGCTGCGTCCGCAATCCGGCGCCCGTCGCCACCCCGTCGCCAACCCCGTCGCCCACGGCCCGGCAGGAGGCAGATCCGCTGTCCCTGCTCACCGGCGCGTACCTGATAGAGGGTGGGGCGGAAACGCTCGAAAGCGGCAGCTATGACAGTTCCCTCGCCGATGAAGCCGCCGTCCTCGTGTGCGGCGGCACGCTCACAGGCACCTCCATACAGATCGACAAGACCGGCGATACCGGCGATGCGGCCGATGCGCTCGCCTACGGGTACAACGCCGCCATAACCGTGTGCAGCCTTGGCAGCGCCGCGCTGGAGGACGCGCTGCTCGTCACCAACGGGCTGGGCGCCGCCGGCGTGTTCGTTTCCGGCGAAGGCTCCTCGGCCACGCTCACCGGCGGCCTGCTGTCCACCGCCGGCGACGATTCGCCCGGCGTCGTGGTCTCGGACGGCGCCTCGGTCGCGCTCGAAAGCGCCGAGGTGCTCGCCGACGGCGCGGGCTCGCCGTGCCTGCTGGTACGCGACGGCG
>ERZ857882.1662-NODE-1662-length-25279-cov-5.349112_pt1 | contig 25279 bp, 21 predicted proteins | sample MGYA00519697_ERZ857882 | MGnify/ENA primary metagenome ERZ857882 (study PRJEB31778, sample SAMEA3449373) | human gut metagenome | biome: human gut; feature: human-associated habitat; material: faeces | place: United Kingdom | collected 2010/2012 ...
CTGTCCGCACGGCCGCCCGGTGATGACGGTGTTCACCCGCGCCGAGCTCGACAAGCGCTTCGGGAGGATCGTGTGACGTGTACCGCGATCTGACGCGGGGGAGCATTCTCCGCTCGCTTCTTCTCTTCGCGCTGCCGATGCTCGCCGGGGACATTCTCCAGCAGCTTTACAACATCGCCGATACGCTCATCGTTTCGCGCGCCATCGGGCGTGACGCGCTCGCCGCCGTGGGGAGCGCGTATACGCTTATGATCTTCCTCACGTCGATACTGTTGGGGCTTTCGATGGGCGCGGGCGCGCTTTTCTCCATCTGCCGCGGGCGCGGCGACGAGAGCGGTCTCCGGCAGAGCATCGTCCACGCGTTCGCTCTCATCGGCGTATGTACGCTCCTCCTCACGGCGCTCGCCTATGCGCTCCTGCCCGCCCTTCTGCGGCTTTTGCAGGTGCCGGAGAGCGTTTCCCCGCTCATGCGGACGTACCTTGCCGTGATCTTCGCCGGCATTCCGGCGACGTTCCTTTATAACTTTTTTGCCTGTCTCCTGCGCTCGGTCGGCAACAGCATGACGCCGCTCGTCTTTTCCGGCATTTCGGCGCTCGGCAACGTGGCGCTCGATCTGCTGTTTGTGCTCGTTTTTCCGTGGGGCGTGGCGGGCGCGGCGTGGGCGACGGTCATCGCGCAGTACTTCTCCGGGCTGGGACTTGCCGTTTTCACGCTGCGGCGCTGCCCCGATCTGCTGCCGAAGAGGGAAGAGCTGCGCTTTGACGCGGCGCTTCTGCGCGAGATATTCTCGCTCTCCTCGCTCACCTGCGTGCAGCAGTCGGTGATGAATTTCGGCATACTGATGATCCAGGGGCTCGTGAACTCGTTCGGGGAGATCGTCATGGCGGCGTTCGCCGCGGCGGTAAAGATCGAATCGTTCGCGTATATGCCGGCGCAGGTTTTCAGCAACGCCTTTTCCACGTTTGTCGCGCAGAACTTTGGCGCGCGGCAGACCGGGCGCATCCGCGCCGGGATCCGGCGCTCGTTTGCGCTCGTGCTCGGCTTCTGCGCGGTCATTTCCGCGGCGGTGCTGCTTTTCGCTTCGCCGCTCATGCGCCTCTTCATCCCCGCGACCGACACGGAGGTCATCCGTGAGGGCGTTTACTATCTCCGGTGCGTTGCGCCGTTCTACTTCGGCATCGGGTTTCTGTTTCTCTTCTACGCGCTCTACCGCGCGGTGAAAAAGCCCGCGATGTCCGTTGTGCTGACGGTCGTTTCGCTCGGCACGCGCGTCGCTCTCGCGTATCTCACGGCAGGGACGCTCGGCGTCGCCGGCATCTGGGCCGCGATCCCCATCGGGTGGGTGCTCGCGGATATCACCGGCGCGGTGTATTACTTCCGAAAGCGGAAGGCGCTGCTGCCGGAAACGGGGCAATAAAAAAGCCTCCCCTGTGTAGGGGAGGTGGAAAAAACGAAGTTTTTGACGGAGGGGTTGTCAAAACAATCCCTCAGTCAGCCTTACGGCTGACAGCTCCCTTTACACAAGGGAGCCTTTCCGAAATCGAAACCCATGATAAAAATTCGACCTATGATCAAACCATAGGTCGGATTAACCGTTTTACGGATACCCGCAGAATGCTTGGGGTTACTGAGCACAGATTGCTGAAATTAGAAATTCGAGCATTGCAAGGGACAAGGATGAACACCGAGAAAAACTGTACAAAGCTTTTCCCGGTGTTTTCTTTTTCGGTATATTGGTGTTCGCCCCTGCATGATTGATGATGGCGATTACGAAAACAGAGTTAAAAAGCAAAAAAAGATATGCGCCTTCATTCTCACAAAGGCACTCCCGAAAAACCGATGCGCGAATGCGAGCGGTGAGGCAGACAGATGATGCTGTAAAGACATTTTGAATGGATAGCCGTATCCTGCTGCCCAAACGCTCCTTAGCCACCTGTAGCGAATGATCAGGGGGGCGCTTACCCCTTATACCGATACACGCCGCCGGGATTCATGCCGCCCGGGTCGGTTTGCAGCAATTCGGAAACGGTCACGAGCTGATAGCCCTGCTCCTGCAGCGCCGGTACGATGCGCTCCAGCGCCTCCACGGTCTGCGGATACTTGTCATGGAGCAGCAGGATCGCGTTGTTGAGCGGCGTGCCGTCCTCGTCGTCGACCTCCATCGTTGCGCGCGCAAGGAGATACTCCGCCGTCGGCGTCGGCACATGCGAATCGTGTACGCTGCGCCGCCACATGATGATGGACAGCCCCATCTCCTTGGCCAGCAGCTTGATGCGGTCATCGTCCGTCTTATAGCTGCCATACGGCGGTCGCAGCAGCCGTACGTCGTAATCAAACAGCGACTTGAGCGTATCGTTGACCGTCCGGATGCTCTCCCGTGCCTCCTCGATGGAAACATCGCGCAGATTCGTATGCGCCTCGGTATGGTTGCCGAGCTCACAGCCAAGCGAGAGCATCCTTTCGAGCAGCGCTTCGTTTCCGGGGATGTGCTCGCCGACGAGGAAGAACGTTGCGCGGGCGTTGTACCGCTGCAGGATATCGAGCACCTGTCCGGTATAGGCGGCGTTCGGCCCATCGTCAAATGTGAGCGCGATCATCTTTCCGTCCGGATCGATATTCATATCGAAAATTGCAGCCTCGACCGCTGCATCGTTGGCATAGCCGCCGTACAGCTTCAGGTCGCGGCGCAGCCGGTCGCTGCGCGCGGTATACCAATCCGCCTGTATGCTCGGCACGGCCGTTGCAACGGGCGGCTGCGTCTGCGGTGCGGCCGGTTCCGGCGTCGCTGTGGGCGTCGGCTCCGGCTGCGTCAGGGCGTCGGCCGGCACGCCGGCATGGCAGGTGTGGACGCACAGCACGATCGCGCCGGTGAGCACCGCGAACACCGCAACCAGAAACAAAACGCCCAAAGGCCGAATTCGAATTTTTCTCCGTCGCTTCATGTCGAAAGCATAGCACAGTTTGCCGTCCCGGACAAGGGCGGGCGTGCTGTTTTTATTGGTGTATGACGGCAGCGCCCGCACGCGCAGCCATCCCCGGCTCCCAAAGATAGTACCGCCGGCGCAGCCAGCGCGCGACCGGCGGGATACGGATGGCAAAATACGCCGTCGTCGCCCCGATCAGGTTGAGCAGCACGTCGTCCACATCGCAGCTTCCGCAGCGCAGCGCCATCTGAATCGCTTCCACCGCCAGCAGCACGGCAAGCAGCAGCCCAAAAAAGCGCCAAAACCGGCGCAGCGCAGGGAACAGCAGCGGCATCAGCGCGCCAAGCGGCGCAAACAGCAGGAGATTTCCTGCCAGATTGGCGAGCGCGACCATGGGAATTACGCCCCGGCGCAGCGCGTTGACATAGCGCAGCACCGTTCTGAACGGAACGAGATTCACCATGCTGTAGTTCCAGTACGTCTCCCAATCCGACAGAAAACTGCCGCTGCGGCTCAGGAACAGCAGGTAGAGCAGCAGGCAGGAATAGAGCCAAAACAGGAGCCACAGGCTTCTCCGGGAGGCCTGCACCCGCGCCGCCGCCGATTGCAGCGCGCCCAGCAGCAGGGCGTTCGCGGACAGCACCAGCAGCGGCGTCAGCAGCGCGATCAGCGCCCATTCCGGCCACAAAAAGGCCCTGCCGGACAGCAGGGCAAGGAATATCTCGATTGTCAGCAGCGCGACAGCCGCATACATCAGACAGGCCATGGCGCGATACACCAGATTTCTGCGTCCCATGCCTTTGATGATACCGCAAGGCACGCCCGGTTGCAATGCCCAACTTTGTCGGATGCATTCGCCTTCTGCTCTCACCGCCGCAGCGGCCGGGCAGAAGCGCCCACCATCGCGGCCAAGGATACGCAGCATCGGTTCGGGCCATGCCTTGCTGCAATGCGGCAGCGGTCGGCTGCCGTCTCAACGCTCCGCTTTGCCGTCTCCATCCGGCCTGCGCGCCGCATGCCGCCGCCAGATGAGCGCCGCTATCACCAAAGCCAGCGGAAGCATCCCCGCAGCGGCCGGAAGCGCGCGCTGTTCGGGCGGCGTGTGCATGGCTGCGACGCATGATCCTTGCGCGTGCGCACGATCAGGCGCCGGCAGCGCCTTCGGCGTCGTTTCCGGCGTTGGAGCCGGATCGGTCGGCTGTGCGGCGGGCGTCAGGTTTTCGAAAAAATCCCTCCCGCTTTCCTCATAGCCGACCGTAGAGAAGAATAATCCGTATGCAGCGGAATCATAGGTGCGGTCGCGAATGGTCTGCTGCCATGTTGCAACCTTCTGGCTCGTATGGCACGCAACGCCCTCCACCGCCATCTCCCGCGCGCTTTTGCCCTGAAAAGCGGCAAGCGGCACATCCAAATCGAGAATCACCCGGTTGTTAGGGTATAGATGGATGTAAAGCTTCTTGACCTGCCATACGCCGTATTGCTCCGCGCTTTCCGGATCGCTCTGCGGGTCGGCGGCCAGCTGCACCGCCTCCGCCATGGCACGGGCCACGGCAATGTGCGCGCCATGCCCGTATTCCCCGTCAAAATCGTGTGTAACGGCCACTTCCGGCCGCGTGCTGCGAATGAGCCGCACCAGTTCCGCCACCACGTCCTGCCCGCGGTTCTTCCAGCGGCTCATGGCGATGTCCCCGGTATCATACCAGTTGTCGAGCAGGCCGAGCAGCAGTGGGCAGTGCGTCAGCCTGTTGCAGTACAGGCCGCGCCGAAACTCCAGGCGGCGCGTATCCCACTCCTTGCCCGCATAGCCATGCGTGACGGAAACCACCTGTACGGCATAGCCGCGCTCCGCATCGTAATACGGCACAACGCCGCCCATCATGACATGCTCGTCGTCCGGATGTGCAGCGACAAGCAGCAGATCCGCCTTCGTGAGCGGCGGCTCAAAATGGGTCATGGTTGACGGTGCCGCACCAGGCGCATACAGCGCCAGCTCGGCAAGGTTGCAGGCCGTATCAGCCTTCAGTACAACGCTACGCGTTCCCACCGGCAGATATTCAAGATTCTCCTCCATCACGCCCGGCCGTTCCAGCCGTTCAAGCAGGCGTCCCTGTGCATCAAAAAAAGACAGCGTGATGTTGTCGGGCGGCTGTTCGAGACGAAACCGCCAATACACCGTCCCGCACTGCAGTTCATCGGTCCACTGAAAATGCACCGTATCCCCGGCCGACAGCGGTACGCCGTATGCCATTTGATCCCACAACCGCCCGATGTCAAGATACGCATTGGACACCTCGATCACCGTGCAGCGATCATTGACCGGACGGCGTTCGGTCAACGGCACCGGCGAAACATCCGCCACCGACGGCGATGCCCCTCCCGTCGCTTCGGCCGGCCGGGGTGCTTCGGCTTGCGGCGCGCACTGTGCATGCTCCGGTTTCAGGCAAACGAGCGGTGTCAGCAAGAGGAGGAGCAGCGCTGCCGCTCCCCTTAATCCGGCTCCTTTGCTTGGCATGGATTTACCTGGCGGGCTTTCTGTTGCCGGTGTTCAAAACCGGATCATCCAGCGAGGGCACGAGCTCCGAATACCCCCAGAGCATGCCCTCGGGCACGGAGCGCTGGTGCTTGCTCTGGCTGATATCTCCGCCGGCGTGCGTATTGAGCTGCTCGCCCATGAACACCATCGAGGCCGAGATGCCGCCGTCCAGATTGTACGCCTCCACGCAGCCCTCCGCCTGGAAGGCTTTGGCAAACTCATCCAAATACATGCCGATGCTGTAGCCCGGCTGCCTTCCGTCCACGACGATGGCCACGAAGTGTCCCGCCTCCACCATGCCAAGGCCCGCGCGCGGATTCCTGCCCTTGATATCGCTCTTGTTCGCGGCCTCGTTCAGCACGCCGTTGTGGATCAAAATCGGATTGTACATGAACCCATAGCTGTTGAGCACGCCGTCCTCCAGAAGCTGCTGTGCGTTCACGGTGCCCTTTTCATAGATGCGCATGGTCAAATCCGGATACAGCGCCAGCGTGTCCGACTTGGTTCCGTCATAATAGACCCAGCCGTTGCGGATCATGACGCCCTTTTTCTCCTTCTCCATGTGGATCAGGTTGTCGCCGGACAGGAAGAGCACGGCGCTGCGCATACGGCAGATCTGCCACGGCATAGCCTTGGGCGTGCCGCCGTTATAGCTATCGTTGGAAAACGCGGGGCGGAACGCGTTCACATCGCGCATACGGATATGCGCCACGAAATAGGTCATCGGCGCATCGGTCACTTTGCGCTCCACGATCACGGAGAGCGTATCGCTGCGATACTCCCAATGGCCGTTCTCCACATCGACCACCACGACCTCCTCCGGATCGGTCTCTGCGCGGAAAAACTCCGCCCACTTGCCGTCGGATGGTTGTACAGTCGGTTGTGGCGTCGGTTCCGGCGTTGGCTGTACCGTCGGCTCCGGCGCAGCCGTCAGCACCGGCGGATCGGTCGGCTTTGGCGTGGCCGCCAGCACCGGCGATGCCTGCACCGGCACGGGCGCCTGCGGTTCGGGCAGGAGCAGGTACAGTGCCGCCGCGACGATCAGGCCGAGCAGCAGCGGCAGCAGAGCGAGCAGCAGCGACAGACGGCCGCCGCCCTTTCCCTTCCGGTCCTTGCGCAATGCGGCCACGATGATGCGTGCCGCCGAGAGCAGCAGCCCGATCGCCGCGACCGCGATCACGAGCAGCAGGCGCATCGGCATGCCGCGGGCAGCCGTTTCCTCCGCCTCCGGCGCGGCCGTTGCATCCGGCACGGCAGTCGGTTCGGCGGTCGGCTCCGGCGTGGGTTCCGGCGTCGGCTCCGGCGTGAGTTCCGGCGTGGCCGTCGGCTCCGGCGGGATATCCGGCAGGTTCTCAAACAGATCGGTTCCGGCGTCCGCGCCGACGGTTGTGGACTGCAGCGTATAGCTGCCGCCCGCCGCCTGCGGCCGGAGGAGTCTCAGGGAAAGGAACACTTCGTCAAGCAGGCGCTGCGCAATCGCATCGCCGCTCTCGCCGCCATAGGTCACAAGCGCCGCGGCCGTATCCGGCTGCGTACCCTCCGATCCGGCCGGATCGTCCACGCTGCGCGGGGCAAGCGTATAGTACTTTTTCGGCGTCCAGGCATTCTCGCGGCTCTTTGCCAGTTGCTCCAAAGCGATCTCCACCGCCTCGCCCGTGAGCTGATACGCGCCATCGATCTGCCCGGCTTCGGCGGCATAGCTGATGACCACATCCGGCTGCATCGAACCGATCATGGGCTCGATGACCTTGGCAACCGCGGTGTTTCTGCCCCATTCCTTGTTGCTGCGCAGCATGTCGTAGTCGGAGCCGCCGCGCCCGAGGAACCCGGCGTAGAGCGGCTGCACGGTCAAGCCCAGCGACCAGAGCGCTTCGAGCGACTCGTTGCGCAGTCCGGCGGTGCGCTCGGTCATGAACAGCACCTGCACATCCACGCCGCGGTTGAGCAGCAGCGGCAGCAAGCCGCCGAAGCTGATGAACTCCTCCGACGGATAGGCGGCGATGAGCAGCACATCCGGCGACTCCGTGCGCACGGCCCATTGCTGCACGCCCGCGGGCAGCGCGCCCGCGCCGTATACCGTCGCTTCGGAGAGTGCAAAGCCCTCCTGCTGCTCCCGCTTTTTCTGCTCGCGCTCCGTTTCCTCACCGATGGGCGTTCCGTCGCCCGCGATGACTTCGACCGATGCACAGCTCTCCAGCAGCGCATAACAGCGGTTCAAAATGCCGTCGGCAATCGTGTCCCGCTGAAGCTCCGCGCCGGACGCATCCCGCTGTACGAGCGTATACCCGTTCCCGGGCGCCGCATGCCAGTTCAAATACAGCGTCGCGGCGCGCTCCTCCGCCGGCCAGGAGATACGGATCGACTGTTTTGGCGCGACGCTGACGCGCGAATCGGCGTTTTTGTCGGTCATCCGCCAGGAAACGTCGCCCTCGCTCTCCGGGAGCGTAAAGGTCAGCGGGAGCGTTTTCGCTTCGTTGTCGGTTTCTTCCTGCGCAAGCGCCGCCCCCGGCAGGAGCGAGAGCGCCATGGTCAGGATCAGCAGCAGTGCGAGCGCACGGATCGTTCTTTTGTTCTGCATTGGTTCCGATTCCCCCTTATCCGGTTAGAGCGCAAAGTTCCCCTGTACGAACACGGGGATCTCCCTGCCATCCGCCGTCAGGCCCGTGATGGACAGATCGCGCGTGCCGATCATGAAATCCACATGCGTCATGGAGGTGTTGAGGCCGTGCGACCGGCGCTCCTCCTCGCTCATGGCGTCGCCGCCCTCGATGCACGGATAGGCACTGCCGAACGCCAGATGGCACGAGGCGTTTTCATCGAACAGCGTGTTGTAAAACAGCGTTTTCGTATTGGAGATCGGCGAATCAAACGGCACAAGCGCCGCTTCGCCCAGATAGGCCGCGCCCTCGTCCAGCCTGGTAGCCTGTTCGAGCAGCGCCTGTCCCTCCCCTGCCTCCACGCGCACGATGCGGCCGGCCTCCAGCGTGAGCGCAAAGTCGCGCACGATGTTGCCGTCGAGCACAAGCGGCATCGATGCGACCACGCGGCCGTTTACGCCGTCGCGCTTTGGCGCGGTGAACACCTCTTCGGTCGGCATGTTTGCTACAAACGGCACGCCGCCCTGCGTGTTTTCCTGCCCCGCCGCCCAGAAATGCCCGTCCGGCAGTTCCACGGTCAGGTCGGTGCCGAGCGCGTTTTGATAGTGGAGCGCGCGGAACCGAAGCTCGTTGAGCCGCGTGCGGTAATAGGTCAGTTGTTCGATGTGCGAGCGCCACGCCGCGACCGCGTCGCCGCCGTCGGTAATGCGCACCGCGTCAAAGATCCGCTCCCACAGGCGCGCCATGGCGTCCGCCTCCGGCAGTTCCGGAAAAACGGTCTTTGCCCAGCTCGGCACGGGAATGGAGCCGATGCACCACTGGAACCGGTTCTGCATGGTACCCTCATGAAATTCCTTCATCGCCGCGCCCGCCGCACGGGAGGCCCGCTGGATGCGCCCGGGCTCCACGCCTGCAAGCAGCGAGGGGTCCTCCGCATGGATGGAGAGAAACGCCGCGCCCGCGCGCGCATTTTCAATGCGGAACGCGCTGCGCCACGGCGGGCACACGTCGAATACCGCGTCGTCCGCCCTCAGATATTTCATGCGGGTGAGCGCATCGTCGCGCCACTCCATCTCCACGCTTTTGCAGCCGGCCTCGTAACCGGCCTCGGCGCACAGGCGCGCAAAATACGCGCAGTCCACCGGGCAGCTGATCACGAGCGGCTGTCCCTTCTGTACATTCAGCCCGACTTCCACGAGCAGCTTTGCATACTGCTTCAGCTTGGCGTTCGACAGCATTCGACCGCCCCCTTTCTCTCCTAAGACGTTTCATTTCAAAAAATCGTTGCATCCGTTCCCGCCGCATGTGGGGACGCGCCCCGCCCGTTCCGTTCCGGCGCTTGCTCCTTAGGCCGCAAGCGGGCATTTACAGCGTCACCATCGTTGGCGCGTGATGCACCTCCGGCAAAAACCGTTCCAGCAGGTCGGCGGTCGCGATGCGCAGGCTGGAGGTATTCACACACGGGTGGCAGCCGATGTACGGCTCTCCGGCCACATCGCGGTCGATGAGCAGGCGCACGCGGTTCTCCGTATCGTTCATCAGCCCCATCACGGACACGGAGCCGGGATGGATGCGCAAAAAAGCCTCCATGTGCGGCGCATCGGCAAACGACAGCCGCGCCGACCGGATCTGGCTGGATAGATCCTTGGTGCGAAACGGCTTGTTCCCCGGCATCATGAGCAGATAAAACGCCGTCTTCTGCGCGTTGCACAGAAACAGGTTCTTGCACATGGCAGTGCCGAGCCGCTCGTCAATCTCGGCGCAATCGGCAATCGTCATTGCGGGATCGTGATCCAGCCGGACATAGAGGATGCCGAGCCGGTCGAGCAGATCATAGGTGGCGGTTTCCTCCGCAAGCCGTCCGGCGCCATCGGCAGGCCGGCCGCGGTACAGGGTGGGAGCAACAAAAAAACTGGTTTCCATAGCTTCCTCGACAAAAATGATTATCAACAGTATGCCATAAAATCGCGAAAATGGGAATGGCCAACTTGCACGTTTCGCCGGCCTACCGGCGCCTCACATACCACCAGCTCACCGCCGTGGTGAGCACAAACACCGCGCCGGTAAGCACGAACCACAGCGGCACGCCGTATGCCTCGGCAACCGGGCCGGAGACGAGCAGGCCGACGGGCATGGCAAACGACATCACGCTGCCCATCAGCGAAAACGCGCGTCCCTGCAGCTCCGGCGGAATGGTCTCCTGCAAATAGGCGGTATAGGGAATGCCGTACAGATTGCCTGACGCGCCCATGAACATGCAAAGCACCGCAAACGCCCAGAAACCGAACGCCGTCGGCGGCAGCAGCCCGCACAGCAGCGAGGTGACGCCGAGGCCCAGCAGCCCGATGTGCACCCATGCCAGCTTGTTGTGCATCCGCCCCAGCATGCCCGTAAGCAGCGCCGAGAGCATCATCCCCGCCGCATACAGCAGTTCCACGAGGCTGCCCTGCCATGCGGTACCCTGAAAGAAATCGCTCGTCATCAGCGGATAGAACGACGAGAGCGGCAAAAAGAACACCAGACCGATGGTGATGCAGCCGGTCATGAAGCACAGCTTTTGGTCGCGGGCGTAGGCCTTGGCGCCCTCCTTCAGTTCCCGCAGCACGTTGGGCGCCGCCGTGTCCTTTCGCTCAAGCTCCGGCAAATGCACAACCGCGACGGCCAGCGCCGCAGCGAGCGCGCCAAAAAGATCCGTCAGCAGAATGAGCGGCATTGGCAGCACGGCGTACATGGCCGCGCCGATCACCGGCCCGAGCATGAACGAACCCGACTGCAAAAACTGGCCCCAGCCGCCGGCGCGCACCAGCTCCTCCCGAGGCACCAGCAGCGGGATGGTCGCCTGCATGGCAGGCGTGTGGAACACGCCGCCCACGGCGCGCAGGCCAAGCGCGAGGCAAGCCGTCCAGTAGGGCGGCTGCTCCATCACAACGAACAGGGCCGCAAACGCCGCCGCCACCGCCCCGGTAAACAGATCCGCCCCGATCAGCACCGCCTTGCGCTTGAGCCGGTCGACCCATACGCCCGCGAAGGGGCCGAGCAGCATCTGCGGCAGGAATGCCATCAGCCCGGAAAACGCCAGCATCATCGGCGAAGCGGTCTCGCTCGCCAGCCACCAGATCAGTGAAAACTGCACGGCCGAGCTGCCGAGCAGCGAGACCGTCTGTCCGGCAATCACCGTAAAAAAGCTGCGCCGCCAATGCGGCGGCCGTATCGTTTCCATCGAGATACTCCCTCCAAAACATAGGCATACCCTGTCGGGGGGCCGGCAGGGCATCCATTGGCATTCATCAGCAGGCCATCAGGCGGGAAGGGCTGCGGCCGTTATCACGCTGCCCGACAGCCGCGCCGCCGGGCGACAGCCGCGCGCATGCAGGTTCTCCACCCGCATTGGTGATTTCCGTTCCCGGGTCGCAGCGCAGCAGCCGCATCCGCCGCACCGCCAGACGCGCACGCTCCCGAAAACGGCACGCAATTGCACCGTCCTCTCCGGCCAGGGTTCAGTTCCTGAGACTGTGGATCGGGGCCGGAATCCGTCCGCCGCGCGCAATAAAGGCGTCGCTGCCGTAGCCGCTCACCCGCATGACCGGCGCGATGCCGAGCAGCCCGCCGAACTCGACCGTATCGCCCACGTCCTTGCCCGGCACGGGGATGATGCGGACGGCCGTCGTCTTCTGGTTGATCATGCCGATGGCCGCCTCATCCGCAATGATGGCGGAGAGCGTGGCCGCACTGGTCGCGCCCGGCACGGCCACCATATCGATGCCCACCGAGCATACGCAGGTCATGGCCTCCAGCTTTTCCAGCGAAAGCGCGCCGATGCGCGCCGCATCGATCATGCCCGCATCCTCGCTGACCGGGATGAACGCGCCGGAAAGACCGCCGACATGGCCCGAAGCCATGACGCCGCCCTTCTTGACCGCATCGTTGAGCATGGCAAGCGCCGCCGTGGTACCCGGCGCGCCCGCGCGCTCAAGTCCCATTTCCTCCAGAATATACGCCACGGAATCGCCGATGGCCGGCGTCGGCGCCAGCGACAGATCGACGATGCCGAACGGCACGCCAAGCCGCTCCGCCGCCACGCGCGCCACGAGCTGGCCCATGCGCGTGATGCGGAACGCCGTCTTTTTGATCGTTTCCGCAACGACGTCAAACGGCTCGCCCCGCACCTGTTCCAGCGCGGTCTTGACCACGCCCGGGCCGGATACGCCGACGTTCACGCAGCACTCCGGCTCGCCCGCACCGTGAAACGCGCCCGCCATAAAGGGGTTGTCCTCCACGGCATTGGCAAACACCACGAGCTTGGCGCAGCCGAGCCCGTCCGTTTCCCGCGTCAGGGCGGCCGTTTCACGGATGATGCGGCCCATCCACGCCACGGCGTCCATATTGATGCCGGCGCGCGTCGAAGCGACGTTGACCGACGAGCAGACGCGTCCCGTTTCGGCCAGCGCTTCCGGAATGCTGGCGATGAGCTTCCTGTCGGCTGCGGTCATGCCCTTCTGCACAAGCGCTGAAAATCCGCCGATGAAATTGATGCCGAGCGTCTCTGCCGCACGGTCGAGCGCTCTGGCAAACGGGACGTAGTCCGCCGTATCGGAGGCGGCGGCAATCTCCGCAATCGGGGTCACCGCAACGCGCTTGTTCACGATCGGGATGCCGTACTCGGTTTCGATCAGCTCGCCGGTCCGAACGAGCGCTTCGGCGCGCGATGTAACCTTGTCATAGAGCTTTTGGCAGGCGCGCTCTGCATCGGCGTCCGCGCAGTCGTGCAGCGAAATGCCCATGGTGATCGTGCGGATATCGAGATGCTGCTGCTCGATCATGCGCACCGTTTCCAGAATTTCCCTTTGATTCTGCATATCAGTTCACCGCGTGCATCGCATTGAAGATCTCCTCGTGCTGAATCCGCACGGACAGCGCCATCTGCTCCCCGAGCGCGACGAGCGCGTCGCGCAGCTTGGAGAAGTCCTCCGCGCAGCCCTGCAAATCCACGAGCATGACCATGGTAAAATATTCGTTCATGACCGTCTGGCTGATGTCGAGTACGTTGACGCCGAACTCGGCCAGCAGCGTGCTCACGCGTGCAATGATGCCCACGCGGTCATGCCCGATCACGGTAACGATGGCTCTTTTCATTGTTGCTTCCTCCGTTTGACTGTTGCTCCCATGATACAACAGACGGCGCAAAAACGCCACTGATTTTTGGACAAAATGTGATAAACGGGCGGTATACCGACGCTTCCGGTATACCGCCCGCATTTGCTCGCTTCCTGTTTTTGATGCACCGGAGCAAGCGCTCCGTCATTCGTTCCGAATCGCGGCCAGAGGGCTCAGGCGCATCGCGCGGATGGCCGGATACAGGCCGGACAGCAGGCCGACGAGCACGGAGAACGCGACCGCGCCAACGGCCAGATACAGCGGGATCACGCTCGTGAGGCCAGAGGAGGCCAGAAGCGCGTTGAGCACCAGTCCAAGGCCGTAGGACACGCCGAGTCCGAGCGCGCCGCCGAACAGGCCGATGAACGCGGATTCGGCAAGGAACATGCCGGCAATGTTGCTCATGCGGCAGCCGAGCACCTTGATGATGCCGATCTCCTTGGTGCGCTCATAGATGCTCATCATCATCGTGTTGATGATGCCGATGGCCGCCACGAGCAGCGACACGCCGCCGATCGCGCCGAGCAGATACTGGATGCGCGCGGTCTGCTCCTCCGCCATCTCCACGGCGTCCTGCGCACTGTAGGTGCCGTAGCCCATGTTCTCAATCGCGGTCTTGACCGCCTTGACGTCCGCAATGTCGTTGCACTTGACCAGCACCTCATTGTACTTCCCCTCGCGGTTTCCGGGGTCGAAGTCCTTGTTCTCCTTCATCAGCTTTTCGAGCGTGGACGCCTCCATCAGGCTGTAATACGAATAGTTTCCCTCCGCCTCCATACTGCCGACCAGATCGACCTTATACATCGCGCCCTTCGGCTGCGTACTCTCGCCGTTGCCGTAATCGTACACATTGCTGTAGTCGAACGTAAACTGGAACCGGCTGTCCATCGTCACCTTCGGGTTGCCGTCGCGGTCCCTCGCCTCCTTGCCGGTCTTGGGATCGCGGAACCCCTCGAGCACATAGCTGCCGATCACCAGCTCCTGCGTGCTGCCGCGCTTGGCCTCCGGATACCGGCCGCTGCTCAGGTTCAGATCGAACTCCTTCGCCGTCTCCGCGTCCACGCCCAGGATCGAAATGCCCGCTACATATTTGCCGCTCTTGAGCAGACCCCATGCCTCCACCATCGGCATGACCCCGCGCACGCCGGGTATCTGGCGGAACGCCTCGACGCTCTTCTTGTTCAGCTCCGTCTCGCGGCTGATGCCCCCACCGTCGCCCGTTTCCACATACGACCAGGAATGGACCTGAATCAGAGTAAGGCTCCCGGTACCCGCAAAGCTCTTGATCGTCGCCTCGCGGATACCGATGCCGAGCGATACCATGACCACGATCGACGCCACGCCGATCGTCATGCCGAGCACGGTCAGAAACGCGCGCAGCTTTCTGCGCCACAGGTTCAGAAACGCGATCGAGAGCAGATCGCTAAATCTCATAGCGCCTCCAGCTCCTTCTGGCGCTTCTTATGGCGCAGGATACCGAGCACGACAACGCCGGCCGCGACCGCCAGAATGGCGATGGCCCACCAATACCAAGCAATGCCGCCCGATCTGCCGCCCATACCGCCCATGGTTTCCATATCGCCGCCGCCCATGGAATCGCCCGGCATCATGGACGGATCGTCCATGACCGGCTCCACGCTCATCGGCTCATTGACATACATGTTCAGCGGCAGCCGCTCCTCGAGCTGCTCGCCGTAAACATCCTCATAGGTGATCACGACCTCGCCGGCGATGTCGCCCGCCACGTCGGTCTGCACGTCGAACTCGGCGCGCATGGTGCCGCCGCTGGCGATGTTGCCGCCGAAATATGTCTCCGGCATGGAAAGTCCCTCGCCCTCGACCGTGACCATGCAGTTATAGATCGAGGATTTGCCCATGTTGTAGAGCGACACGCCGACGGCCGCCGTCTGGCCGACCCACAGCTCGTCGTATACGAGCGGGTCGTCGCACTTGATGCGGATGCGCTGCTGCACGGGCAGCGTGATCGATTCCTCCGCGGTATACGCCTGCTTGCTGGACACGCCGTCATAGCCGAACGTGAGCGCCAGCGAATACGCCTTGGCCTCCGCGTCCGGCGCCGCCTGCAGCGTGACCTTGACGGTCGTGCCGCCCTCCTTGTCAATCTCCTTGATGTAGAACGTGTTGCTGCCGTTCTGCGCGGGCAGCACGGTGCCCGATTCATCCTTCATATGAACCTGGACGTTCTTGATCGCCTCGTCGGTCGACGTGTTCTTCAGGTTCATCGTCAGCTCAAACGATTCGCCCGCATACAGCTTATCGGTGCTGAGCTGATAGCTTTCGACGATCAGCTTCGGCTGCGAGCGGAACGAGACGCCGCCGCCACCGCCGCCCATGGACGCGCCTTTGGTGACGTTGACGAACACGCTGAGCACGATCTCCTCGCGCACGCCGTTATAGGTGTACCGCACCTTGAAATCGACCTGCTTGACGCCCTTGGTGACGCTGTGGCTAAGCACCAGGCCTCGATACCAGACCGACCAGCACTCGCCCTTATTGAGGCTCGCGCGCTCCTGCTTCATCACCATGTTCGGAATCACGAACGGGAAGCTGTCGAGATTGGTGCTGAGCACCGGCTCGATTTCCAGATCCGTGAGCGGGCCTTCCTCCGCAACGAGCGGCAGCGGGATATCGATCGCCTCGTCGCGCTCGCCGCGGATGGCGGGAATGACGCCGCTGGCCTCATGGTTTCCATACCATTTGGAGATGGAGATGCACTCCTTGCTCAGGCCTGGCGCCGGCGTGTTTCCCGATTCGCCCGGTTCGTCCGCCAGTGCCGCGCCTGCGCCCGTGAAGAGCAGCAGTACGCCAAGGAGCATGGCCATGCTCCGCTTCATCCATTGTTTACGCATTCTGATTCTCCCCCTGTTTCTCTTGATCCGGTTGATTCTGCGGGATTCGCCTCTGTTCCCGCGCCCTTTGCATCTGAATATCCACGATCCGCCCGTCGAGCAGATGCACCACCTTGTCGGCATACTCGGCCATATTGGGATCGTGCGTGACCATGATGAGCGTCTTGCCCTTTTCGCGCAGGATATCGCAGATCACGTTCATCACCTCGTCGGAGGTGCTGGAATCGAGGTTGCCGGTCGGCTCGTCGGCAAACACGATCTCCGGGTCGGTCACAAGCGCACGCGCAATGCCCACGCGCTGCTGCTGGCCACCGCTCAGCTGGGACGGCTTGTGCTTCATGTGCGTCTCCAGCCCGACGAGCTTGAGCATATTGGCCGCCATGCGGTTGCGCTTATAGGCGGGCACGCCGCGAAACGCGAGCGGAAACGCGACGTTTTCCAACGCCGTATAGTAGGGCATGAGATTGAACGACTGAAAAACGAACCCGATGTGCTGCTGGCGGAAGCGGATGAGCTCGCTCTGGTTCATGCGGTCGAGCCGCTTTCCGGCGATGATCAGTTCGCCCGAGGTCACATGCTCCAGACCGGCGAGCACGTTCAGCAGCGTGCTCTTGCCGGAGCCGGAACGACCGATGATGCAGCAGAGCTCTCCCGCCTCGATGGTCAAATCCACGCCGCGCAGCGCCTGAATATCAACGCTGCCCACGCGGTAGATCTTTTTGGCGTTGCGCACCGTGATGAGCGACAGGCCGGCCTGCACTGCGGCCTGCTCCGCATCGGATATGGTTTCCGCGCCGGCATCCGTGCCGCAGTACGCCTGTGCGCCGGTTTCAAGCGGTTGCTCCATATGCTCCCCTCCCCGTATGTATGATATCACATCCAATGGATACCACAAAATGTTGTGTCTATAATAATACTCATACTATCATATTTCGGTTGCAATGCAAACGCGAATAAATTATGAATTTTTTATGAACACTCAAGCAGCGGCGTGATACTTTTCCATTCTCCCCCGCTGTGCTATACTGTGCGTATGAAACTTCCCGAAGCTTTTTTGAACCGGATGCGCCATCAGCTTGGCGGCGCCTTCCCGGCGTATCTCGATGCCATGGCGCAGTCCCCGCAGCGGGCGCTGCGCGTGAACACGCTGAAAATCACGCCGGATGCGCTTTTGGCGCTCCTTGGCATACAGCCCGAGCCCTGCGGCGTCATACCGGAGGGGTTCTTTGTGCCGGAGGGATTCACCCCCGGCAAGCATCCGCTGCACGCGGCGGGCCTGTTCTACATGCAGGAGCCGTCGGCGCAGCTCCCTGCCTCGCTGCTGGACTTGCAGCCGGGTGAAGCGGTGCTCGACCTGTGCGCCGCACCGGGCGGAAAGTCCGGCCAAATCGCGGCCTACCTGCAAAACACGGGGCTGCTCGTCGCCAATGAGGTCGTGCCGTCCCGCGCCACGGTGCTGCAGCGGACGCTGGAGCGTCTCGGCGCGCGGAACGCAATCGTCACCTCCCTGCGGCCGGACGCGCTGTGTCAGGCGCTCGCGGGCGGCTTTGACGCGGTTCTCGCAGACGCGCCATGCTCCGGCGAGGGCATGTTCCGGCGCGAGCCGCAAGCGGTTTGCGATTGGTCGGAGGCGCATGTGGCCGCCTGCGCCGGCAGACAGCGCGCCATTCTCGAAAGCGCCGCGCTTGCGCTGCGGCCCGGCGGGCGGCTGGTATACTCGACCTGCACGTTCTCCCCGGAGGAAAACGAGCAGACCGTCGAAGCATTTTTGCAGGCACACCCGGACTTCTCCATGAGCGGCATGCACCGCCTGTACCCGCACACCTCGGCCGGAGAGGGCCAGTTTGCCGCGGTTCTGCATCGCGGCGGCATCGGCACAGCCCGCACCGAGGCGCCCAACGGGCGACCCGTGCGGGAATGGGAGGCGTTCTGTCGGGATGCGATGGCGTATGCGCCGCGCCAGGTCGTGCGGCTGCTGCCGGACGGGCGCGTATTCCTGCTGCCGGATCGGATACCGCCGGCCATGGACAGGCTTCGCGTTCTGAACGCGGGCGTGCTTGCGGGAGAGATCAAGAACGGCCGTTTTCAGCCCGCACACGCGCTGTTTCTCGCATATGAGCGCACGGCGTTTCAAAGCGCGGTGGAGCTCGACGGCGCCGCGCTCTCGGCATATCTTGCCGGCGAGGCCATTCCCTGTGCGGTCGGCGGCAGCGGCTTTGCGGCGGTCTGCGCGCAAGGCTATCCGATCGGCTTTGGCAAGCTCACCGGCGGCATGCTCAAAAACCATCTGCCAAAGGGGCTGCGCATGCGCTGAGCACGGGGCGGTTTCGCATCGGGCACAGGCTGCTGAAAGCACGCGCCAATTGGCGGTTCCCGCCGGTCTGCGCAAACCGGATGCACACAGCAAAGGAGCGCCGGATTCGATGGAATCCGGCGTTCCTTTTGTATCAAATGGTTTTCAAAAGCACGCGCCGCCGGCTTTGCCAGCGGTCTACGGCTCACATCTCCCGATCCGCGTGGTTTCAATCACCCCGGCCGACCAATCGATCAGCCGCGCCGACAGCCGGTCCAGCGCAGCCCCATCCGGCTCCGCCCAGACGTCCTCGGCCGCCTCGAGCACGGCTCGCTCCGGCGTGGTCAGCCGCTCCAAAAGCGCAATGCGATCAGCCGGGTACACGCCGCTTCGTGCGAACACGAGCTGCGCGAGCACAAAGCGCGCCGCCTTATACGCCCCCGCCAGCGCCCCTTCATCGCGCGCGTGCAGCAGGTTGTGGCAGCATGCATGGTAGATCGCGCAGGCGCCCGCATGCGCGGCTTGCAGCGCGTCCAGCCGATCCGGCGGCCGCACGATGGCGTCCAGTCGGCCGAAAAACGGTACCGTATCATAATAGAACGACACCAGATCCGTGCGCGACCAGCGCGCAAGCGTTTCCACGCCGGAAACAAACCCGCAGATGCGTGCGCGCTCCGGCAGCGCGTCGATCAGCGTCCGGTAGCGCAGCAGCGTTTCTGTATCCGCCGCATCGAACAGCACCACCACGTCGATGTCGCTGTCATCCGTGTTCTCGCCGCGGGCACAGCTGCCCTGCAAGCCAACGAACCGGATGCGCCCGCCGAAATTTTGTATCAGAAGCGCGGCAAAGCGCTGCATCCACTGCCGTATCGCCGGCTGCATATTCACTCCGTGGCGGCCGTTTCGGCCGTTTGCTGCGGCGCCGCTTCCTCAAACCGCTCCGCGAGCAGCCGCGAGGTCAAAAACGCTGCGATGGCGTCGATGGCCATGCGGTTTTTCCCGCCGCGCATCACGGCAAAGTCCGCATTGTCGATGTACTTTGCGATGTGCTTTTCGTACATCGGCTTGACCGTTTCCAGATACTGAGCGGCGATGTTGTCGATTGTGCGGCCGCGCTGCTTGATGTCGCGCTTGATGCGCCGAAGCAGACAGATGTCCGCATCCACCTGCAAAAACACCTTGAGCGCCATCAGGTCGCAAAGCCGCTTGTCGTGGAACATGTGGATGCCCTCAAAGATGAGCACATCCGGCGGGTCGATCAGATCCGGACGGTCGGCGCGCAGATGCTGGGTATAGTCGTACGCTTTGGTTGTAATGGACTCGCCCCGCATCAGCTTCTGCACATCATCGAGCATCTCGTCATAATCGAAGATCGATGGTTCATCGTAATTGATTCTCTCACGCTGTGCAAACGTCAACTCGGGAAAGCTCCGGTAATATCCATCCTGCCCGAGCACAACGCATTTGCAGTCAAGCGAGTCGCGAATATGCCTGGCCAGCGTGCTCTTTCCGCTCCCGCTCGCCCCGCAGACACCGACGATCAGCATGCGCTTCTCCTTTCGTCCGATCCGTTTTGCTACATCTCCGCGCCAAGCGGCACGCGCTTCTGCAACGCCATGTGCACCGTGTCAGACGATGCGGAACAGCATCTCTCCGTAGGAGGGCAGCGGCCAGTACGCCTTGTCCACGATGCACTCCAGCGCATCGACCGCGGCGCGCAGCTTCTCCATGCGCGGCCGCAGCTCGTCGCGGTGCAGCACCGCCTGTTCAAACGCGGTTTCCGGAATTTGCCGCCGCATGGCCTCGTCCAGCGCGTCCGCCGCGCCTCTGCAATCGTTCATGCGGCGATTGAGGTCGCGCAGCATAGCGGTCTGTGCGGGCGCCGCAACGCCTGCCTGCTTGGAGGCCGCCGCCGCATCGGCCAGTACGCCGCTGTAGCGTGCGCAGGCCGGAAGGATGGTCTGCCGTGCGATCTTGACCATGGTCACCGCCTCGATGTGTCCCTGCGTCGCGTAGTTTTGCAGCGCAATCTCCCGCCGCGCCAGCGACTCATGGTCGGAGAGCACGCCGTGGCGGTTCAGCACGGCACGCGCCTGCTCGGAACCGTAGACTTCGACCGCATCGACCGTGTTGTCGATCGCCGGCAGGCCACGGCGCGCCGCCTCCGCCGTCCATGCGGCATCATAATTATTGCCATTGAACAGCACGCGGCTGTGCGCGGCATACTGCTCGGCCATCATGGCGCCCCATGCGCTCTCCCGATCATCGGCCGCTTCCAGCGCGTCCGCCATGCGGCTGAGGCTCTCCGCGACAATCGTGTTGAGCACGGTGTTGGGCATGCCAAGCGACTGCGACGAGCCTACCATGCGGAATTCAAACTTGTTGCCCGTGAATGCAAACGGTGAGGTGCGGTTCCGGTCGGTATCGTCGCGCTTGATCTCGGCAAGCGTGGATACGCCGATGTGCATCATTTCGCCGGTATGCGCCGCGACGCTGCCGCCGCCGGCAATGCGCTCCAGCTCCGACTGCAGATAGTTGCCGAGGTACACCGAGATGATCGGCGGCGGCGCCTCCTCTCCGCCCAGACGGTTCTCGTTGCCGATGGTCGCGCTGCTCATGCGGAGCATGGGCGCATACTCATCCACGGCCGCGATGACCGCCATCAGGAACGTGAAGAACACGCGGCTTCCGGCTTCATCCTTACCGGGTTTGAGCAGGTTGACGCCGGTATCGGTCAGCAGTGACCAGTTGTTGTGCTTTCCGCTGCCGTTGACGCCGGCAAACGGCTTTTCATGCAGCAGGCAGGTCAGGCCGTGCCGCTCCGCCGTACGCCGCATGGTTTCCATGATGATCTGGTTGTGATCGACGGCCAGATTGGCGGAAACGAACAGCGGCGCCAGCTCATACTGCGAGGGCGCGACCTCGTTGTGCTCCGTCTTGCAGGGCACGCCCATGCGCCAGAGGGCGTCGTTGAGCTCGTGCATAAACGCCATCACCGGTTCCGGTGTCGCGGCGTAGTACTGGTCGGAGAGCTCCTGGCCCTTTGCCGGCGGCGCGCCGAAGAGCGTGCGGCCGGTATAGACCAGATCCTTGCGCTTGTGGAACGCGCGCTTATCGACCAGAAAATACTCCTGTTCGCCGCCGACGGTCGGCGTGACGCGGCGCGTTTTCGTATCCCCAAGCAGCCGCAGCACGCGCAGCGCCTGATGGTTGATCGCCTCCATGGAGCGCAGCAGCGGCGTTTTTTCATCCAGCGCCTCGCCGGAAAACGAGCAGAACGCCGTCGGGATACACAGGCACTTGGTGCCGTCCGAATTGCGCTTGAGAAACGCCGGACTCATGCAGTCCCATGTCGTGTAGCCGCGCGCCTCGAACGTGGCGCGAAGCCCGCCCGACGGGAACGAGGAGCCGTCCGCCTCCCCCTTGATGAGCGCTTTGGCCGAAAATGAGAGGATCGGCATGCGATCCAGCCCGGCAAAGTCAATAAACGTATCGCGTTTTTCCGCAGTCGCGCCGGTCATCGGCTGGAACCAATGCGTATAATGCGTTGCGCCGTGCTCGGTTGCCCACTCGAGCATGGCGGTCGCAACCGCACCGGCGACGTCGTACGTCAGTTCGCTTCCCTCTTCAATCGTGCGATGCAGCGCGATATACAGCTCGGCCGGCAGCCGGCGCGCCATTTCCGCATCCGAAAACACATCCGAGCCGAATTCGCTGTAAGCAGCCGCTTTTCCCAGTTCCATCATGGTAAACGCCCCTTTGTCTTGATGGAATCTACGATAACACACTTTTCGTGTCGTTTCAACCGGAACGCTTTCAATAGCGGTCGTATTTCCTATTGTGGTTAAAACCTTTTGAATGAAGTAACAAATCTGTATTGATGTGGTGAATATGTTGTAAATAAGAGCGGGGAGGGCCGAAGCTCTCCCCGATGTGCAGCAATTGCTTATTTGATTTCGCAGGTTGCGCCAACCTCTTTGAACGCGGCGGCGATCTTCTCTGCTTCTTCCTTGGAGACGCCTTCCTTGACCGCCTTGGGGGCGTTGTCGACGACTTCCTTGGCTTCCTTCAGGCCGAGGCCCGTGAGCTCGCGGACGGTCTTGATGACCTTGATCTTCTCGGCGCCGACATCCTTCAGGATGACGTCGAACTCGGTCTTTTCCTCAACCTCGGCAGCCTCAGCGGCGGGGCCGGCCACGGCGACGGCGGTTGCGGCGGCAGAAACGCCGAACTCCTCTTCCAGTGCCTTCACAAGCTCGGAGAGCTCCAGCACGGACATCGCTTTGATATCAGCAATCAGTTGCGCTTTATCCATTGTAATTTCCTCCTGTTAAATTTGAAAAATCTTTGGTTGTCAAATGGGGTTACTCTGCGGCCGGTTCTTCGGCTGCTGCGCCGCCCTGCTTCTTGGCGATCTGATCGAGCACGATCGCAAGGCCGGAAATCGGCGACATCATGCTGCCCAGCAAGCGTGCAATGAGCACCTCGCGCGACGGCAGGTCGGCAATCGCGTCCAGATCCTTGGCGTTGGTAACGGCGCCCTCGACGATACCGCCCTTGATCTCGCACTTCTTTGCCTTCTTCACGAACTCCTTGAGGAGCTTGGCCGGTGTGACCGCATCCTCGTAACCGAACGCAAACGCGGACGGTCCGTGCAGCATGTCATGGATGGAGGCGTCGATGCCCGCTGCTTCGCACGCGCGACCGACGATGTGGTTCTTGAGGACGATGTATTCCACGCCCGCCTTGCGCATATTGTTGCGAAGCTGGGTGACCTCGTCCACGGTCAGACCGCGGTAATCAAACACCACGACGGAGCTGGCGCGCTGGATCTTGTCCTGAATCTCCTGCACCTGTGCAGCCTTCATCTCGATGATTTTCATGTTTGCCATAGTTGTTGTTTCACCTCCTCACAAAAGATGTAAAAAACGTTCCCTGCCAAAGACAGGGAACGCAAGCAGACAATGCTGAATTCATGCGCCTCGGTAGGATTTACGCCTTCTGGCCACCGACTGTCTTCGGCAATATGTTGTTTTTACCGTCAGCAAGTATACCATACCGACCGGCGGCATGTCAAGCGCTTAAAAAGCGCAATCCCTGCTCAGCCAAAACGGACCGGATTGAACTTGACGCCCGGGCCCATCGTAGAGGACACGACGACGCTCTTGAGGTAGGTGCCCTTTGCCGCGGCGGGCTTGGCCTTGACGATGGCGTCCATCAGGGAATTGAGGTTCTCCTCGAGCTTCTCAACGCCGAACGAGGCCTTGCCGATCGGGCAGTGAACGATGCTGGTCTTGTCAACGCGGTACTCGACCTTACCGGCTTTGATGTCGGCGATGGCCTTTGCCACGTCCATGGTGACGGTGCCGCTCTTCGGGTTCGGCATGAGGCCCTTGGGGCCGAGCACGCGGCCGATACGGCCGACGACGCCCATCATATCCGGGGTCGCGACGCAAACGTCGAAATCGAACCAGTTCTCGGTCTGGATCTTCTTGACCAGATCCTCATCGCCGACATAATCCGCACCGGCTTCCTGTGCTTCGCGGGCCTTGTCCGCCTTGGCGAACACGAGGACGCGGACGGTTTTGCCCGTGCCGTGCGGCAGAACGACGGCGCCGCGAACCTGCTGGTCGGCGTGGCGCGGATCGACGCCCAAACGGACGGAGATCTCGATCGTCTCGTCGAACTTGGCCTTGGCGGTGCTCAGAACGGTTTCAAGTCCCTCGTGGACGTCGAACTGCTTGAGCGTATCGTAGGACTTTTTGCTGTCCAGATAATTCTTACCGTGCTTCATCTTCGTTCCTCCTTACTCGCCGACGATAACGCCCATGCTGCGGGCGGTACCGGCTACCATGCTCATCGCCGCCTCAACGCTCGCCGCGTTCAGGTCGGGCATTTTGAGCTCGGCAATCTCCCGCACCTGCGCCTTGGAGATGGTAGCGACCTTCGTCTTGTTCGGCGTGCCGGACGCATGCTCGAGGTTGCAGGCCTTCTTGATCAGGACGGCCGCCGGCGGCGTCTTGGTGATGAAGGAGAAGGAACGATCCTGATAGACCGTGATGACGACGGGGATGATGAGCCCCGCCTGCTTGTTCGTGCGCTCATTGAACTCCTTGCAGAAGCCCATGATGTTGACGCCATGCTGACCCAGCGCGGGGCCGACCGGCGGCGCGGGCGTTGCCTTGCCCGCAGGAATCTGAAGTTTCACATAGCCTGTGATTTTCTTTGCCATTGCAGTTCCCTCCTAAATAATATGTGGTGCGAGCGGGGTGCCTCCCCCTCCCACGCTTTATGAACAGCATGCCGCGTGCGGCATGTGACCATCAGAGCTTTTGCACCTGAACAAAATCCAGCTCGACCGGCGTTTCACGGCCGAACATGGACACGGTCAGCTTGACCTTCTGGCGCTCGGCATCGAGATGCTCCACGCGGCCGATGAAGTTCTCAAGCGGGCCGGACACGACGCGGACGCTCTCGCCCACCTCGATGTTGAGCACGATCGGGATGCGCTCCACGCCCATGGCGGTCACTTCCTCGTCCGACAGCGGAACGGGCTTCGAGCCCGGGCCGACAAAGCCGGTGACGCCGCGCGTGTTGCGCACAACGTACCAAGCGCGCGGATTCATGACCAGTTCGTTGACCACGCCGCCGCCCTTTTCCGGCGGGCGCTCCTTTTCGACCACGTCGACGAGCATCTTGACCATGACGTAGCCGGGGTACACCTTGCGCTGCGTGACCTTGCGCTTGCCGTTGGGCAGGATCTCGATCGCTTCCTCCGTGGGATACTTGACCTCCAGAATCGTGTCCTGCAAATCAAGGTTCTCCACCGATTTCTCAAGATCCTCTTTGACCTTGTTTTCATACCCGGAATAGGTATGAACGACGTACCATTTCGCTTCCTGACTCA